>Ga0210059_1005681_pt1 | contig 20050 bp, 10 predicted proteins | sample Ectturendosymbi2_FD_188042 | JGI IMG/M metagenome (GOLD analysis project Ga0210059, IMG submission 188042) | Ecteinascidia turbinata endosymbiont from Florida, USA - Sample 2 (SPAdes) (version 2) | ecosystem: Host-associated > Tunicates > Ascidians > Unclassified | place: Key West, Florida... | reverse complement strand
ACCTTTCGCCTAGAATCTGACCCTTACGAATCCGCGCATCAACTGGACTGTAGCTTCTTGTTACCTACAGCAAAGGCTTACGGAACCGGAAGGTAGCACAATTTCTTGTTATCAGATCCAACAAACATACAACAAACATCAGCGGCGATTGATCGTCAGCACGGTTTCTGAAACACAACAGAAACAAACTGAAAGCATTCTGCCAGCGCAGCTAACTGAGCAAGAAAACTTCACACCGATAGGTGAGCGAGCTACAGACAATTAAAAGATTAGACAAGCGCGCAACGCGGCTATTTACAGTAAATTCAAACTTCAGTGCGGATGGGCAAGCTACAACTGCGCGATTAAAGTATCTCAGAGACATGTTACAAACTTACGTACCAAAAACGGTGTACATTCCACAGCTCAGATCTCTGGTATTTTCGGTCAACAGAAACACTCTGAATTGGTTGGCAGAATTTGGTTACGCGAGAGCCGAAATGTTACTAAAGTTGTAGTTAGCCCGAGCTGTACTTTTATCGTACTAAGCGCGGCAAAAACAGAAAAACAACTTTCTTTGTTACGACTGTTAGAGACTGCAAAGCAGACGAAGGTCTGTCTCAACAACCTGTTCGCAGACGCAAAACGGCGACATGTGAGAATAAACCGTTACTCAACTCAACGTGTCCTCTAACGACCCACGCCAGGGAGTTGCAAAAGGTTGCTACTGTAGAAGTGTTGGTGCAATCCATCAAGGCAGTCAATTAATATTAGACTTTAAGGCGGCGTTCAAAGAGTGAATCACACTTGTTGGACGTAGAGAGTTGCACGTATTAAAATGTTGATCGCCGGATGCGCAGCTTGAAGCGGTCAAACAAAGACGAAGGAAGAGTCGTCGCTGCGCGCCGTAACACTATAGACTGAGAGAATTTGAAATCTTGCAAGAAAGCTCACAAGCAATAAAAATTGAAACTATTGCTGCAATCATTACCGGAGGAATAATAGTACTCCTCACTACTGAAAAATAATTCTTCGCCAGAAAACGTGAAGATGCGAAAGTAAATATGGCAATAAATTTACAAACACATCCACACTTTTGGAAAGAATACGATAAATACTATACTATAAGAAATGAAACATACTCTTACTTAAGATATTTCACTCTAGGTCTCCCAAGCACTGAGAACACCTTGGTTCACCCTAACTGCATTCATCGGACTTCCACTTATTGCTCTGATTATACTACGCTTTAAAGATTGTACGAATAAGAAGCACCACATCCTCCTCCAACAGACGATCAAGAAGGAGACACCCCAATAAACAGGAAGGACACAAGAACTCAGGAGACATTCCTCACACTGAGAAGCTCAGCTCTAATCGCACCATACCAGAAGACTAATTCATGAGTATAAATTGCTCCTCATGATACGGATCAATTATAAGCAACGATACAATCAAAGAAGACGAAGAAATCCTCCGAGATCAACGCAACAAAGAACAAGAAACTGAAACCGAAGATCCTCCTGAACACAATTCACAAGAGCATAACCTGAAGGAACAAAATTTGATTAAACAATCAATTTTCGTGAACCCCAGAGGAATGTTACATGCAAGTTTGCCTGTAGCAAATTATTACTGTACAGAAAACAAGCTTGCTGAAAGACTCACAAGCCTGAAACAGCCAGTACAAATTCAAAAGGGGTACAGCCAATCAAAACCCATTATTAAGTCAGCTGATCCTAACAACAACGTCATTGAAACGTCAGCAAAGTCACAAGACGAGTCACAAGACACAAGTGAAAATCACATGATGACTGATCACGATCAGGTGAAACCCCAAGCACCGACGAACTACCTGAAGATGCTGGAAGTATTTGAATCAGCCAACCACCAAGTGATTCAATAAGCAATAGCCAACTGGAACACCTGAAGAAAACGGGAATTTCCAAGTCACATGACGATTTACAGGTACAAATACCGTCTCATTTTGGACTGAAAGTCAGTCTTAGAAAGAGTCTCTCTTTCTGCCTTTTGCCCAGGGGCTGAGGTTAAGTCATTGTCGGATATTGGGCCTTGAGCTCACTTCGGGCAATGATCAGGGAAGAGAAACTGGCTTGTTCCGCCTTTTGCCCAGGGGCTAAGGTAAAGTCATTGTCGGATATTGGACATTGCGTTCACTTCGGGCAATGATCAGGAATAAAAAGTGGTAACCCGCGGCTTGTACCAGGTTGATCCATGCCAGTTAAAACTACAGCAAGACGGTTTGCCCGAGTGAAGCTCTGTCAGCCTAAATGCTGTACTGTACTAGCGTAACCCTTGTCATGCTAGTCGTTTAGACTCGAATTGTATTCGTGAGTGAATTCCATTTTTTACTGAACTACTGTCAAAACAGCTCAGTCAACTGAAACCGCGTCGAACTAAAAACAGCAGATTCGAAATTTCGATTGATGGTAAACTTCCGCCTGAGCTTCTACTTCTTACGGAGTGCTCCACCTAGCTCCGAGCTGCACAGCTCGCGGGCAGTGAAACAAAAACATGACAACTTTAATTCAGCGTTAGACAACTGAGTATGCATCTACTTATCAAGTATATTTACAGTTAGAAATGTATTGTGATATAAAGAGAAATCGAGTCTTATTTATTTCGTAAATTGCTTGGATAGGGGAACCGATCTGAATAGATTGTTGATCTCTTATCGCAAATCACTAAGGTGCAGAATTAAAATATGAGAGTTATACGAGCGTTGTGACATGTCAAGAAGTGTTGGAATATTGTGATACATCGTATATTGGTGAGTACGAGTTTGTGGTATTTGAACGTATTTATTGTGATGAATAAAAGCTAAAAAATAAAAATTATATGCTTCACTAGTGTGTATATTTTATAGTGTGAACCGTTGAGAAATAATTAATATTCGGGCAATCAATAGGGGCTGTTAACCAGACATAGCTTGTGCGAGAACGGTCCTTGATTCAGTAATGAGAGCCCATGCATAAATGACACCTACTGGATCAAAATCACCCTAAGATGCCTCCCCATAGGGGACGCATCTGGTGTTACATGCTAAACACTTTTCTTGTAAAATACTCAAAAAATATTTGCACTTTGCGAGATCTAGTTACAGGAACTGTTGTAGGTTCAGGAGCATTCACATACAGCATCCAGCGAATTTGCAGGAAACACTTTCTCGTAAAAACTTCCCATGGAATGGACAATGTTCTGTCCACTCCACGGTGAAATAATCTTTGACATCACACTTTGGTGTCAATGCCATGTTGAGAATCAGTCCAAGGTAACGTTTCATTTCCTGAATTCAAGTAACTTCCATCAGCCACAATTCACAAGTGAAAGAAGCAAGGAATCAATCAAAAATTTTTAATAGGAAATCGATTTCATGTAAAACTACGCATCGTCAGTCCTATCATCTGCAAGCAGTGCTAACAGGTGTGAAACGTTGAAAGGCCAACACAAGGTCAGAGAAAGTAAACAACCTGAGACTGCAAAGAAAAAAACGCACAGACCCAACCGCGACAAATAAATCAAAACGTCTTGCTCAACTACATGCAAACGCTGAAGCCTCAAAACTTACTGCACAAATGACAAGAACTTATAACTTTAACGACCGCGCCGGCCAATACATTGGACGGTACTTGTTTGGCCACATCTCGCCAGCTGCTGCAGCTAGAGAGATGTTCAAATCCTCTACGGATTCAGCAAGTATTCTAGTTCCGAGTCGAAAAATTTTCAATTTTGGGTTGGAGGTTATCTTGGGGGGACGTCACAAGTGTTTTTTTTTGACGTTTTTATGGCCTACTTTTCCCGGCCCTGGACGCCAATCGAATGGCCCAACATTTTGACCCAAGTTTTTATTCAAAACTAGGCTACCCTACGAGTTTTTCGAGACCTTGATTGGCTTTCTAGCATATCTGGATCAGAAAATATGCCACAAAAAACAAAAACAGGTCAAAATTTCAACCCCTAAGAAAGGAAACTAGGGTAGAATAACACCCTTTGTGTATATGGCTATAACTCGCCTTTAGAATAGGCTAGTCAGCTAGATTCGTGACGACTAGTTGTTTAGACTGGAAAAAAAATTTTCAGCTTCAGGTCACGGGTTTTTTGTTGATGTTTACATATTGAGAGGATGTTTATGCATATTTGTTTACTTTTGGATAATGATGTCATATTCTGGAAGTCGATCAATCCATCAGGTTTTGTGACTCGAAGTTTTTTTGGATTCTAGGCTACAATACGAGTCTTTAGAGGTTTTGATGGACTTTCTAGAATTTCTGTTTCAAACGTTATGGTAAAATAAGCAGAAATTAATTAGGGAAATCCCCCGAAATTACTCAGGCATGTCCTCAATGATTTGGGGTCTTCTGGTCCTAACTTGGGCACCAGAGGTTCATCAAGAGCTCAAAAGATTGGTATTCCAGCCTAGAATGCAACCAAACTTTGAGCCACAATTTCGGCCCATTGTCCGAGTGATGACGTCATAAAAGAACAATAAAAAAAGCAAAACTTACCCTTTTTCCAACGACACCCATCGAAAACCACGAACTCATATCCCAAAACTTTTTTCTTCAGTTCAAACTACAAGACTTCAAGAGTCTTTCGAGGCTTAGAATAGCTCGCTAGCATGTTCTAGCTGCGATGTGTAGCTAATTAAATTGACGCCAGTGGGAGTTTCAATGCATTTTCTGCATTTTTCTGATTTTGGTGTGAAATGTTTTTTTTGAGCCATAACTTTAGTTCCAGACATTCTAGAAGGTCAATCAAGGGTTGTATAGACGTGGCTGACTGTCCAATTTTCAAACAATGTTTGAGCCACAAAAATGGCTCATTGAATTGGCGTCCAGGGTCCGTCAAAGTTGGTCAAAAATTCAAAAATATGTCCTTTTTGTGACGTAACCAAGAGGAAACTCCACACACAAATCAAATATTTTTTTAAAAAACGAGCCTAGAAGACTTTCCGCATCTGTAGAGGGTTTGTGCAGCTCTCTAGCTGTGGAGGCTGGCGAGTTAACAAAAATGTACCGGCCAATACATTGGCGGGCGCGGTCGTTAAAGGGTTCGTTGGCTGGCGTAGAGTTTTAGTAAGTTTTTGTCGTTTCTGCAGTAAGTTTTGAGGCTTCAGCCTTTGCATGTAGTTAAGCAAGACGTTTTGTTTTGTTTGTCGCGGTTGGGTCTGTGCGTTTTTTCTTTGCAGTCTCAGGTTGTTTACTTTCTCTGACCTTGTGTTGGTCTTTCAACGTTTCACATCTGTTAGCATTGCTTGCAGATGATAGGACTGACGATGCGTAGTGTTACATGAAATCAATTTCCTATTAAAAATTTGTGATTGATTGAAGTTACTTGAATACAGATATGCGCAAGTTTGAATCATCGTAAAAAATTGAAAGCCGAGCCCAGTCGGCTGATTCCTCTAATGCCTGTAGAATACGTAGAGCTTTTATTTGTTCATTTCCTGGTGTCACATCTACCCATCTCCTCCAGGCAGATCCTCTACCAAATGTTCTACCAGTTAGTTTTATGGTCGCGTGAGCGTTTTGTGCAGCTAGGAATGCATTCAACGATTCATCACTAACAAATTCTGGAAGCATTCAAGTTCATTGGCTGGCTGGAGAAGTGTGGTCCAACATTTTGAGCAATAAGCCTAAATGGATAATGCGGAAAATCATTATCACCAGCCTGCCAAGCTCTCCAGCCACTCCCATCTGCGTTGGCACCATGGTCCCTGTCACTTTGCTCGTCGCTGTATTGCTCATAATCAGATGTTTCTACGTCACTAAAGTCTGATAGTAGTTCATCAGAAGAGTTGTCGTCATACTGACTGCATGCTGCCGAAGCGTGTGGTACATTCACGGCCACTTGCATTATTTTACTCCTTGCAGGAAATGTTGCAGTAATGTTATATTAGAGTGAAAACAAAAAAGTCGATAAGTAAATTTCGTACAGCGTACGTTACGCGCTTTCTAAAGTAACTAATATGTCAAAACGTTTGGGTTAGGCTATACACAGGGCCGGCGTTAGCAGATGTGGGGCCCAATGCAAGACCTATTCGCGGGGCCCCTCTGAGCAATGATTTTATAACATCATCGTGTTCAGTCAACCGTGTAACGATTGTGGTAGAGCGCAAATATGCACTACAGCACTAACACGATAATTGAGTACGCTTGCTGTCGTTCGAGAGGAAATTTGCTAGTTCTGACGAGAGCGTTCTTTGTCAACAATGAAATTTATATGGCTTTTCTACTGAATTCTCAAGCGCAAGGTGTATCTGGCAAAATGAATAATCAACACCATGGCACGGGGCCCTCAGAGGAGCGGGGCCCAATGCAGCTGCATCGGTTGCACTGGCTTAAAGCCAGCCCTGGTTGTGCAGTATCATCAAAGCATACTTCATATCACATCACACATTATAAACTCTCAGCAAAAACTCCCATGCAACTCTCCTGCTACAAAAGTTTATTGCATCAGATCTAACCAACTCTCAGCCAAGTGCCAGCAAAACTTCCAGGTGATAAGTTTATACACTGGCAACACCACAAGAGACCTGCAAAGCATCCTTGGATCACTGCCAAAGCACGATAGGTAAACTTTAATTCCATAACCAGCAGAAATTCGCTAAGAATTTTCAAATGACGATCATCTTGAAACATATTTAGTAAAAATGAAGAAGTCCTCGCACCTTCATTGTTTTCAAAACATTCGGGCGAGAAGCATGTTCTCATTATTTGTCCCAAGAGCAATGTGCTATTTCAGACATTGTGAGATTTTTGTATGTGTGGCGAAACACTCTCCAAGTAACTGTGATTTGACTTCGGCTGTGCTCTTAAAGCAAAGAAACCGATTGTTGATTCATAAGCTTAGCAGGTAATCTACGATAGTACCTCACTAAAATGTCTCCCAATATTTCAGTTTTGTGAAGGTCGCCAAGCACATCCATCACACTAAACTGGGAACCATGGTATATACCGTTTTCTTTCAATAAATTCTTTACAAATACCACCTTGTGTTTGCTTTCTCAGGCTTGGGGGCGACAACGATGTGTTGAGAATAAAAAGGGGACGATGAAATAAAAAAGTCTGAGGAACATAGCTAACCTAAATTTAATTTATTTATGAATTTTGACAAAGTTATCCGCTATCGACGAAACGTTTGAAGTTGTAGGCTATACGCAGGAGTTGAAAAAATGATAATTTCCGGGGAAGCTTACTGAGATTTCCCGTGGGCCGCAAGTTGAAGAAGGCGACTCTTTATGACGTCACAAAAGGAGTTTATTTTCTAATTACCACTGCGTTCACATGGATGAACTTCGACCGATTCAGCCTTTTAGCATCGTTTCACACTGAATGTGGGGCCGTCCATAAATGACGCCACGCTATTTTAGGCAAAAATCTACCCCCTCCCCTCTTGTCACATTTCGTCACAAGTGTTTAACCCCCCCTTAAAATAAAACGTCACAATTTGCAATCCCCCCCTTACAGTTGCAATTACAAATTTCTATCTATTTTGTGTCTGCCTAGACAAAAATTTCATCTGTTTTATAGATTTGACTTGTGCACGTTGTGGCAAGATCAATTCTATTCGTAAAACGTTAAAAATACTGCACACATTGCTAAGAAAAGATTAACCAGCAAAGTGTTTTCTACTTTGTTGAATACCGAAACGAATGAATTGCGTTGTGCAAATGTTACCCATGACTGATTGCGGTTATAGTCCTGTGCATGGATTTACCGTAGTGGTCGCTTTACAATATTGAAGCAAAAACAAATCATACCAACTTTTTGCAGTATAGTCTATCTGCAAGAACGATTTCACAATACCGCACAGAAAACAAGTATGGCGTGCAAATGCAACACAAGACGGTAAATAACTCCTTTTGAGAAACGTTTAAATGTGGTGTCTGCATAGGCTGTTAGATGAAATGAATTTTTCTAAAAACTGTTTCCTTCAAGATCGGCGCGTGACTTACGGGAGGCTTCACTTTTTTGTTGCGATCTGTGCGTAGTAATCACCGAACCGTAGACCACAAAAATGAAACAATCACAGTGGACTTTTGAGGTCCACAACTGCTTATGTGTTTCACAGAGGTTACGGCGTTTCAACAAACTGTTGCAACTACCGAATGGTTATAAGTCAGCGACACTTAACGAAAACACTCACTGGTCTGCAAAATAAAACAAAACATCCTACTACAGAAAACAAACGAATCACTGAAATTGTTGGGTCACATGAAATAGTTTTGTTATGGTCTGTTATGAACATGGTCTGTTATGAAAGTGGTGTGTTTTGAATGGTCTGTTAGGAGTGGTCAGTTATGAACGGGTCTGTTTTGAATGGGAACCATTTTGAAGCATTGTTATGTTTTTATGAGTCACGACTTTCAAACTGTTTACTGTAATTGGGTTCAGCGCAAAAACCCCCTCATACTGAAGGTGGTGGTGGCAGTTGCATATGTTGCAACAATTTTGTCCTCAAAAATAAAAATGTAAATTAAAGGAAATGATTCTGAAGTTTTCAGGATGAGTGGAAAGCTTAATTAATAATGCACCTCAAGATAGAGATGGAAGGAAAGATGAAGCCCGCTTTTAAATTCAGATATTCCAGAGCTAGCCTATATTGATTTGCCAGAAATTGAGAATAAAACTGTGGAATGCTTGCCAAACAGCTAAAAAATCCTGCACAGAATCGGGCGTCGAAATCCAAACTTTTTGGTCCAGCAGATGGAGTTGGGAGTCAATAAATTTTATCTAATGAGTTTTGGCTACATTGGCAATACAACAATATAGTTAGCCATTAGCTATAAATCCAACAAAGATTGACTGACTATCGTAAATATACTACAAAAACTATTAATCCATCAGCAATATCGACAAACATTTCCTCCCTGGTTTCAACAGAAAACTATTGTAAATGGAATAGAAACATTTTGTCCTCCACACCTTTCCTTTCTGGTATGACTGCGTGTAGCATGCATATCAAAACGACTCGTGTGACATCACAAAACTACTGACTCCCTCCCCCTTGTCACAATTTGTCACAAATCTGGTGACCCCCTCCCCCCCTTCAGGGTGTGACGTCATTTATGGACGACCCCCGTGTAAACAGTTACATCACCGCAGTGTACCACGCCACCGCTCGATACGCAAAAACGAGATACTGAAGGAGTGCACAAGCGGTAAATCTTTCCCGCCAAGTGGAAAATTCTTGCGCTGATTCCTTGCTTAACCCGCGTCTAAAATTTGTTTTTGTGGCACTCTCTAATTGAAAGGAAATTTTTTACTACATTAGAGTTGTACATAACTTATAAGCAAGGCCGGCACTACCATTAGGCGAACCAGGTGGCTGTGTAGTGGCGCTAGGGCCACTACATGACAAAATTCGGCTAAGTCCAAGGGTACATCCCCGGCGGGAAGCACCCTATGACAACGGGAAGCGAGATGACGTCGCGCAGCAATGCGAAGGGAAGTGCCTAAAGGCGAAGCCAACACATACAAAATGCCTAAGTCCGCAAGGACTAGGGTAGTGCTTCTTTAGTCTAATCGGTAAAGCGCTACTTTAATTTCGGCCAAAATTCTCCCTGGGAATCATGATAGTTCGATTCCCCAGTTATCTCCCGAACCACAAAACCTGCCTAGGGCGCTGAGTCAAAGGGTCCCAAAACGGACAAAAAATACTATTGTGTTCAGAAAGTGACGAACATACACCAAGTAAAAGTTAATGAACATGATGAAAGTGAATAGAACACACGTTCACACAGTTTATGAGAAGATAAAGATACTACACCATTTCAGGTTTGGTGCAGAAGGATTATTCTTATCAATTCTAATTTCATATATACGATGCATAAGCTATGTAGCAATTTGATATGAATTGTATTCATCTAATAAACGTATCTCGTGCAAAACAAATGTCCTTTTTTCCGTAATGTATAAAACGTGACGATATATAAAACAGGGCTGCGGAGCCGGAGCGGGAGCTGGAACCCGGAGCCCTGGAGTCAGTCATTTTTGGTTGATCCGGAACTGTTTTTAAAATTTAGCCGGAGCTGGAGCTGGTAGTTAATTTAGCAGCTCCGGCTCCGGACCTTTCTGAAATGCATCATCCACCACTACTTGCTGACCGCGCTGAAAAACAAGGCTCTCTAAACTGGTTCACAGCACCTAACCATCGTCAATTATGAATTATGACTAAAGAACAGCGCTCATTGATGTATGCAACTGGCTAGTCAACACGCTTGCCCGCATGCCGATTGCATTGGGAATTGCACCGAGATTGTTTACGCCGGTCAGTGGTAGCTGACTAGCTGTTAGTGAGATTACGGGAAACTAGTAATGCATCATAAAATCAGCTAAATCAAGCATGTTGAAATTGGACAGTTTTGAAATTTGGCTCAGAAAAAATCAATTAAACGTCCATAATTTTCTTCATGTTGCAAATGTATGCTAAATGAAACGCAAAAAATGAAAAGCAACAGTAGCCTATTTTGTTTGGGACACCGCTTCGCAAAATACAAATTGACAAAATATGCCGAAAATTTTGGGGTGTGGCCCCTTAGCCCTCCCTCCCTGGTTACACCTGTGCTTGCTTCAGTAGTGTAAGTCGACTACAACCTTAACTTGTACTAGCAACAATAATGAACAACCTGCCCAACCACCATGGCGCTGGGCCCCCAGAGGCGCGGGGCCCAATGCAGCTGGATCGTTTGCATTGGCTTAAGGCCGGCCCTGACTACCATCACTGCAAGTTGAATGTGACCAACATGCGTATTCTATGCACTTCACTCATGAGCGCAATTTTGTTGTAAAATGTGAGGGGGGCAGCTTGGTGTGAATCCAATATATTACGAAACCTAAAGAGAAATTGTGGGGATCTCCACGGTCTGAAAAAGTGGGGGGACGCGTCCCCCGTGTCCCCCCACCTAATTGCGCCCATGACTTCACTCACATCTCACCAAGGACAAATTCAGACAAGTCACTATAGACTTAAACATGGACATCAGACATGAGTGTCTTTCTTTTCTGCTTGGCAAGCATGGTCCTCGAGGTTTTCTGCAAACCTCTGCAACTCTTTGGTTCTTCTAACATCTTTTCAGCAGATAATGTCGAGATAACTAAATGAATTTTTGGTGATGAAGGTGTTTTTGACCGGCTTTAGGATGAAGAAGTATGATCCCTGGTGATACCACGACACCTGGTGGCATCCTGATTTTTTCTGGTGGCATGATTTTATGCAGATAGAACAGACACGGGATACGTTGATACACTGTGCAACAACATGGCCAAGGGCGTACGCAAGGAGGTTTGGGTTGAAACCCCCCTTGAGCTTGATATTTTACGAAAACTTTAGTACCTGCGCAAAGGAGAACCCTGGAATGCTACCGTTCGATTTTGGTCACGTTAACCATAACGTCGGGTGTACATGACCCGGTTTAAAAAAAATACTTTATCACAAAAATTACACTGAAAATATAACTCTCACTGAGCAGTTTGAGCACTAACAAAGTTACTTTGTACTCTAATATCATACAATTTTTTATGAAAGGTAGTGGACCAATATTGCGAAGATTTCATATACGACTGCACTGAATTACGCATAAAAAAATTATGGCCGTGAAGCATTTCTCCTTTTGTATACTGGTAACAGGACCGAAGAAGCATGCGTTGACTGAGATTCAGCTCTTTACAGCTCCCTGGCACTTTATGGTCAATGCAGCGTAAGCCACCTCACACTAACCATAACGTCGGGTCATCGTGACCCCAAATCACAAGCTGTTCCCTGCACTGCAAAATCGAAAAGAGCGAGAACGACCGCACGCGCACCTATCAACAAGTAACACAAAAAATGCAGCTACTGAAGCGTGGAAAGCGCTCCGACGCGTGCTAACGTAGGTTTCACGTGATCACCGCATTTGACTCGGTTCTGACAGACCCACGATAGCATCACTTTGAGAGCCGGGGTACGATATATTCGTACTTCGATTTCGGCCTAAAACCAGCAGTTGTCAGTTGCCTTACCAACGCCCTAGCTCCTCCGCCGTGTGCTCTAGAGAGCTGTCCAAGGGTTCAAACTGATCGGACAGTCTTCCAGATTGCACTCGAGAAAAAATTTTTGGTTGGAGGTTGCGGATTTTTTGTGAGTGACGTCATAAGTAAAGTAGTTTTTGGGCCATTTTGGCTCATGTTGCCTTGGGCCTAGAGCCCAACCGCTAGGCCAAAGTATTTCGCTGAAGTTTTCATTGGAAACTAGGCTCGAGTTCGAGTTTTTTGAGCCTTTGATCGACTTTCTAGCGTTTCTGGTTCGAAAGTTATGATCTTAAATAAACAAATTAATTAATTATCTAATTAACTAATTAGTCAAAAAATTTCACTAACTTAGATCATAACTTTTGAACCCGAAACCCCAGCAGGTCATCCAAAGTATCAAAAGACTTGAATTGTAGCCTAGTTTCCAATAAAAACTTCAGCGAAATACTACCATCTAACGGTTGGCGCCCAGGGCCAGCTGAACTTGGCCAAGATGGCCAAAAAGTCCTCCACCTATGACGTCACTCACAAAAAACCTGCACCCCCCAACCAAAAAAATGTTTTTTCGCGTGAATACTACAAGACTTGCCGCGTCTTTTGACACTTCGACCAAGTCCGTAACCCGTACAGGAGCGGAGATATTCCCGCGCAAAGCCACGTGCGATCCAACTGTTTTTATGTGAACCGCTTGAATTAACCCGGACGTCAAAATGTTGGGTTTTGTTTACGCATGCTTTTTACTTGTTAGTTTTTCGACTTAATGCAAATACCACGGAATGAATTTGTATGCAAATTTCAAGAACATTGCAAGTGGGCCATAAATAATAATTAGGCCTTAGTAGGAATCTGGGTTATCATCTGCATCCAGAAACCATCTAACTACTTTTTGCAAACCTTTCGTCCACTACGCATGTTTAAGATTGCGATACGCGATACAGTAGTTCACTTTATCTGAAACAATTGTCTTTATTTTGTCTGCTATGGCTGATCTGCGCAAGTGCTGAGCGCATTGGCTACATTACCAATTTCTGTAGCGTGATAGAACTGTTGCACGAGCTCAGAAACAGCAGTTGCTAAAATAGAAGCTTTTAGGCATTTGATAATGTCTCAGCAGGGAAAGAGAAAAGCTAAAAATTTTGCTGGACTTCTATGCATAACAAAAGTCGAAAGTTTTCTTGCGTATTTTATGCGCATTCTCAATTCTTGCGTAGTTTAGCAAGATTCGATCTTGAAAACGTGGATGTGCATCAGGCAGTCCAGCCGCACACTTTCTGTGCTTCACTGCTCGTATTCGACAAGGCATTTGCGCAGCCTCATTTTACAGTTGTAAATTGATCTAACGATGAATGTGTTTTACTCCCCTGTTTCAACGTGCAGCATGATATTTTTGCAGTTGCGAATTGCTGTGTCATAGCGTTGAGTGTATTTTCCACCGATATCCTAGCGTGGAGCGCTGATAGTATACATTCAGTTCAATGACACATAAATTAAGTGGAGTGCGTGTAGACGAATACGCGTATTATGTCAACAAACTTCGCCAAAACGTTGGTTTGGAAACATGAATATGACGTCAAATTGTGACGTCACAAACAGCGTTCACCAAATAAAAGTGACCACCATATGTCAATGAATGAAATCCTCCCCATGAAAATTTTCTGCGTACGCCACTGAACATGGCCCAATGTGTCTTGGAACACTCATCGACGATTTCATAGAAATCCACATAGATATAACTCTTGAGTATTGCTAGAACAAATAGCTGCATGGAAAACGCTTCTAAGCATTAATGTGACCAGGTGAAATCCCAATAGCTTAATAACAATATTTAGCCAGCCCATAAAATTCATTTTACATACCCTAACACACATAAATCTTCCTAACACAGCCCTAACTTGTTGACACCGACGTTTGTTTGCAAGCATGCAGCTCTCGTGTACGGGAATTGCCTGTGTTGATTCAAGCGGAGAACAGCATTTTTCAAAGAAGTTTTGAGTTTGTAACAACTTACCCTTGTAGCAACTCTACCCGGTCTCCCCCACTTATTAACGATTGGCATTGCATTGTAAACATTGCTCATATTTGATGATAGAAGAAAGTTTTATGAACTTATCCACAATCTTCTTACAATTTTAGATTGCCGCTGGTCAATGAACGTGGTCATAAAAGCAAAAACCAGCCACAAGCATCACCGCTATGCAATTCGCAATAACTGGTGGCATGCGTTTCGTTGAAAATGCTTTGTTTCGAATAAATTCGTCATTGGAAACACCAGCGGCGAACTTCAAGAGTCCGTAGAAAGGGAAGCCAAGATGCACGGAGATTTTCTTCAAATCACAGCGCCTGACGCATACCGGTAAAAGAAGAAATGATCTTGTTTCGATTGCTTTGTGTAAAGAAAGAAAAATGAATGTTGCACATGTTTTTGTAATGACAGTAACTGCAAAATGTACGGAAGGAAAGTCAAAAAGAATTGCAGTATTTTGCGCGAAAGCGCATTCGGGTCATATCAATCAGTTTTACACCTGAATTAGCGGTGCCCAAACATTTCGGATGCCGGGCCAAACTCGCGATCTTACCAGCGTCCTCGGGCCGGACTATTTTGTATATTGAAAAAACAACAACAACAAAAGAAAACAACACGCATAACATTAGTCACGCTTGTATATTGCCACTTTTCTTTGCTCGGTAACCAGTGCCATACAATGGCCATTTTGGTAGTGTGTTCACCAGGCTCGCAACCAGACCAAAACTATGAAGGTTCAGCAGACATGGTGGTTGTCACCTTTCACCACAAGCCATTTAAACACTTGAACAAATTGGCAGTTGATCATAATAATCAATCCACGCCCAGCATGTACGCTGGTACGTCGAGAGCATCGGGCACGAACAAGAATTAACTAATTTCATTTCTCGTGACAGAACCTGTTCAATTGAACTCACTGATAAGATATAGCATTTTCGACACAGAATCATCAAATTAATCTACTGGCTTACGTGTTAGGAAGCATCCGTTTTTCTACTGCTATCAACAAAATTCCACATTTTAGCGTTAGGCTACTTTGCACGTGAGCCTAGGCTCACCATTACTAAGGTCAGTAATATTTAGCTTCGTGAATTCTCATTTTAAAAATCATGCAAACTGTTGCACTGTAACAGTAATCAGTGTTACAGTGATCATCACACAGACAAACCACACCACCTACCTAGCGAAAGTAGGCTATTTCAACCTGAAACAAAACCCATCGGTACAAGTCCACTACAAGGAATCCAGCCGACTGCACAGCTTGCTTACATTTTACAGATTAAGAGGAATGCCAACAAGACAACGCATGACGTAACCAAGGTGTTCAACAGGCAACATAAACCCCGTGGCTATTTTAAAAGCGCTATAATTTGGCTCCACTGGATTTTTTCGTTTCTTTGTGTATTTATTTAACTTCAGGTGTTCTTGAACAACCTGCAGCCATGCTGGAGCAGACAAGCATAGAGCGTTCGGCCGTGTTAAAAAACATATCCACAGCCTGTGAAAACAGTACAGATAAAGGCAGGTCCTGTAATTAATCGCTAACGAATGCCCCAAAACCGATTTTGTAAATTTTTCGTCATTTCCAGGTGTCCACTGAACACCTTGCACGCCCTTAATATCCGCTACTGTCGGTGACATTTGTGCTATGTAACTTATGAAACTGTTGTTTTTTGGTGGATGATCGTTGCGATATTTGGTTCCATGCATGATGCTGCAATACGGAGAGTATCGCGCAGGTGTGCATCTTGAGCCAGCAGCCAGTACTCCTGTTGAACAATTTACACACTGCCAGATAACGCTTGTGCTTCAAACGTCAAATGCCTGCAGCAGCTTTCAAATTTCGCAGCACATATGCAAGTCAATGTAGAAGCTACACCAGTCTAGGCGCCAAGCACATGTACAATATTAGGGTGCTGGTGCGCAGTAAGGTCCAACGGAAAATGCAGCTATGACGTAAAACGGTCTTTGTTTTCGTCTACTTGTATTTGTTGTTCGCAGAGTATAACACATTGCAAACGAATGGCCTAGGTCAGTGTTTCCCAACCTTTCCAGGGTTGGGGCACCCTACGGAAGAGAAATGTAATTTGCAGCACCCAGTGGCGAATCCATCGCAATTTGCTAAAATCCACAAAAAATACAATGAATCTCCTACGGGGTTAATTAAGGGATTAAAACTACAAACCACAAAATGAACAATGAATCCCCTAGGGCAGGGGTCGGGAACCTATGGCTCGCGAGCCAAATGTGGCTCTTTTGATGACGGCATCTGGCTCGCTTCATGTTTTCTTTACACGATTGTTATGGATGAAACTTTTTCTGTAATTTTCCTACAAAGCTATCAGCAACACCCTGAAGAACCAGAAGTCGCATTAACAGTAAGAAGCATTTTATTAAAGAGAAAATTCAGTTTATCATATTCACCATTGTTTAAAATTGTTGATTTTGCTTAAAAATGCACACTTTACGACTATCGGACAACTAACTAAAGTTAGAACACCACGCAGGCTTAACAAGAATGAGCAAATGAACTGTGAAAACTCGCCACAGCAAATGCAGCTTTGCACTTGTTCACTCAGTATTTCCACAACCTGCATAAATATCAAGCCCCATAGTTTTATACTGTGTGAAAAGAAGTCTGCATAAGCGTATTTTGATTAAGATATTCACTCAGGAACATTGACTACACCAAGTCTCACACTGGCAATGGACTTTTCAAACTTGTGGAAGCATTACTACAGATTAATTCGTGCTTTTTGCACAGTATAAATATACGTGGTTTACCGCTATCAACAGCCACTCGGTCGCTGCAACATACCTGCCAAGATGTGTGCCAGGGCTCTCACAAGCAACTCCAAAAATCTCTAGAACAGTACCAAAAAATCCCTAAACAAGTGGTGTTTCAGCATAAAATCGGAATGCAAATGATAAATGTTAAAAACAGAACCAAATATGATTTGCAAAATAAACTGAAATAGTTCATTTGACACATTTTCATACTTTTCCGAAAATCCCTAAAAATCCTTAAATCCCTAAAACATTCCTAAAAGGACTCAAAAGTTCCAATCTAGGGACAAAATCCCTAAAAGTGAGAGCACCGATGTGTGCTTTTCAATAGTCACATGCGGCAAAACGCTTTCTACCCTTACTTGAAGTTAATCTTTGAAGATTTGTTGCCAAGTTATTGTTACGCAATAAAGACCTACAGTAGAACAAACCGCTCGCAAATTTGACCACCTGCTTCCGCAAGCATAGGAGCGGACAGGAGTGAACTGCAAGCTCATCAGTGCATAACACCAAAACAGTGAATCTGGCTTGCGTGCAGTGTGAGTGTCATACTGGTAAATAAACTGCCACTGGAAGAATTAAATCAACTGATTGAAATTGAGCTGCAGATTTCATCTTTTCTAGAAAATTTTCGTTCTCAGTCTCAATTTCCAATGGTGTCAAATGCCCCTTTTGCTCTCCCCCCTGCGGACGCCCATGACTACACATGTTAGCTTTACGTATACCATGTACCATGCTTTAATTTTTTGCTCCATCAAGTTGCTCAAATTAGCGGGGAAGTGAATGATTGTAAACGAATTTGAACGTTAAGTTGCAAGGTTTCTCAATTACATTTTTTCCTATCTGGAAGCCATCTAAATCAGGTAGTTACGAAGGTAAAAAACCATCCAGCAAAATAAAGGTAGACTGCCTAACTTTTCCGTACTTACTGTATTGCCATATCTTGCAAAGAAAGCGTAAAGGGCGCTGCCCACTTCACACACAAACAACAGAAAAATTCGCTATTACATTAGGTTTCAAAATGATTTCCACGTTTCTCAAGCTACTGTTCCCTCTAAGTTCGAGTGTCTGTTGTAATGTTCAAAATCTTGTTTATCACAGCCAGCAACCAGTATGTTGTAAAACATTGCAACGAACCAGTCCCGTCGCCACGCGGGGTCTTTTGAGTGCTTAGTAACCCCAAACAAAACTCCACCCCCCAAAAATGAAACATGAAGCACTATAAATCACTTGAGTTTTTGTCAATTTTAGAATGTCAAGCCTCCTCCCCGCACAAACGCAAAGCCTCCCTATTGAAAACATTCTGGTGACGGTTCTGCAACCAACACTGTGATTTTTGAGAAATCGTACAACGAACGTCAGACACTTTGCACAATTTTGTGACAACCACCATGATAGTGGTAAATTTGTGGAGCCGGTAGACTGAATCCTTTGGTTGCACAACTTGGCAACAGACGTTGTTCTTGTTGCAAAAATTGCCCTAAGGACCTCAGCGCAGAACACCCAAGCCTGTCGTTCTGAAGTGCTATGTAAACACGCAACCAATGTTGCCAGATGCTTGACAGAATATTTGGCAAGTGTGTCTAATTTATGGCAAATTTTTGAAACTGGCAATATTTTTGTCTATATCGATTGCATATTTTTTTTGCAAATCATAATTTTTCCATACTTTTAAATTTTGTAAGGTTGACAATTACGAAAAGGTCTCTTTTGTGGGATTCAAAATGCGTGCTCAGTAGGCGAAATATGTCCTCTGTTTAGTTTAGATCAGTAGTTCTCAAAGTGGGTGGAATTTCCCCCTTGGGTTCGATTTTGAGGAGCAAGGGGGCGAAATACCAGAGGGGGTAGTAGGGGGGAAAACAACACAAAAGGGGCGGAAAAGTTCAACCACTAATTGATCATTGAGTTATTTTCACTGGTCTAAAGCAATTTATCCGTTAAATTTATACTCTGGACCATATATGTGCCCGGCTACAGTGTGGATTATTTTTACAAGAATTCTGAACGTAATAACGCCATAATGCAGTGGTTTAATTCAGCTATTCAATCGCCTGGTTCAAATATTCAATACCTTCTGTAAATAAAATTGTTTACATTTACTACCTTGTATTTGCTTTATCAGGCTTGGGGGCGAAAACGACGTGTCGGGAGTGAAAAGTGAGGGTTGGAGTTACAGTTTGAGACACACTGGTTTAGATCATACACCCTGATTCTTGGCTGCAGAATGATTCCTTATGATTCATAGTTAAAAACTTAAAGTGATATTTCAGGCCTAGTTGAAAACCAGTACCAATATATACTGTTTTTCAATTTTGATCGTTATTTACAGCATCATTAGTTTAAATGCACACAAACCTACGTACGTACAGCGAGACCTGAAACACAGTGACAGCAGGTCAAATTTGAAGTAAATTCACAGTTAAGACTGGTTGTTAATCACATGAAACATCACAACAATTACACCAATTCCAAAGCAGTAAATCATATTGAGACATATTATCTGAACTGTACTTTCTGAAGATTTGGTATTAATTTGTTAAATTTTGTTAATATTAATAGTCACAATTTTTATTTCATAAATGTTGAATTTGTGGCATTAAAAATATTGCCAAAACAAATTGGTAAATCCATTTGAAAACAGTGATATTTGGCAGTATTTGCCAAACGTGGCATCATCTGGCAACCCTGCACGCAGCTCCAACGTTCTCGTGTGGTTCAATTGCACTGAGCTCTCTCGACGTCAAAACTCCCTTCGACCGCACTTGCTAGCACGACCACGACCAGTAGATGATAGGCCTAATTTCTACTCTCCCGCAAGCTGGCGCCTCATCAGTTGATCGATTAGGGGATGTGACGTCAGTGAATTGCTGCCGCAGACAGAAAGTCACAACGTGTGAGCTGAGGTTCAGAGCAACAAGTTGCCGCAGTTACCCTGGAACTGTGGTAGCTAGACTGCAGTAGCTAGACTATTGCCCTGTGCTTTACTGACATAAAAGAAAGTTCAAGTTGCTAATTTAAGGGACCGTACGAGGAGACTAAAGGCTGTGAATTTCGACTTGATGTGCGCAGGTTTTGTTGATATAATGTTAATGCAGTGTTGCACCGTTGAGCACCCAGTATAGAGTTGTTGCGGTCAAAAAATTTTTGTCCGCACCGCCCAGCAGTTTTAGTCGGCTGTCCGCAGCGCAACTGTGTTTGCTGATCATACCTCTGATCAGTGGCACAACTG
>Ga0210059_1005680_pt1 | contig 20050 bp, 9 predicted proteins | sample Ectturendosymbi2_FD_188042 | JGI IMG/M metagenome (GOLD analysis project Ga0210059, IMG submission 188042) | Ecteinascidia turbinata endosymbiont from Florida, USA - Sample 2 (SPAdes) (version 2) | ecosystem: Host-associated > Tunicates > Ascidians > Unclassified | place: Key West, Florida... | reverse complement strand
CCCGTGCTATCGCGCCAGCGCAGCACCTCCCCGCCGCCAAGATGGGACAGCTACAATCCTCCTCCTGCGAGCAGGCCGCCCCGCGACTATTCCCGATTCTACCACCCCTCGGATCCTCCGTTCGACACTGCATACCGGCGGAGCAGTCGTGACGATCGATCGCCGTATTACGTCGACAGTCGCTACGTCGCGTCGTACTCGCAGCGGCGCGAGGACCCTTGCGACCCATACCCGCCACCCGCGAAGCATTCCTCATTGCCAGCATCCTATTACCATGACCAACATTTTCCAGGGCCCAGCCACACCAGCGCAAAACCCTACTATTCGCCGCGGGACGTTCGTCCACGCAGTCCCCCACCACCCAGGCCTCAACCACCTGACTATTACGCTAAGCGTAAGAGCGAAAGTAGCTACCGGACCAGCTACTACCCGCCCGATTTACATCGTCGTTAATGGCAACCGCCACCGGCACTAATCTGTCGGATTCTCAGGGAGCGCGGCAGCTCTTGCACACACCACGTGGCGTGTACATAGCGAAATGTAAATAGACGAAGATGTGTCTGAAATATCCTTCGAAATCCCGCTGCCCGACTGCGGTGAGCTCATATGTTGCTGGTGATGCACGTCGTCCTTTGATAAGTCTATTGTTTTGTTTTGCTTTCTCGTCATTTATGTTTGAATTTAGTTTTGATAAGGTTTTAATTTAATAATTGCGCTCGTTCGAAATTTCTATCGTTCGGCCGATCCTGTCTTTGAGTCCTCTTCGCCCCAGAAAGCGGACTTGCGTCGCGAGGATGTTGTTACTCTCTATATATTTGTTTCCTTTTTTATGGTTTGTTCGTTTCTGTTTGTTCGCGAGCAGCGCGATTCGCGATCACTGCTTGTATCGAAGTGCCAAGTCAGCCCCGAGTATACGCGCGCGTCGTCGGCGCGATTCCCGCGTGCAGCTGCATCGGTAGCAAGGTGACTTTCTTAAAACGAGCGCGCACTGTATATAAAAAGGACGTGCGCGGGGTGTTTCTTTTTCTGGCCAGGGAGCACAAAGTAAAATCCGTCATTCGCTGCACCAACTGCTCCTCACGCGCCAATCACAAATCGTTCGGTGCAAGTGACGTCATTGGAGTGTCGATGACGACACGTCGAGGCTCTGCGTTTGTTGCTTAAAACAGTGCACTTCGTGACTTCACTGGCTTCAAAAGTAGTGTGGTGCAAACCTTCCCAGCTTTCCGCTTGTGACTGCTCAGTTAAATTGCACTTTGCCGTAAGTCTGTGAAGCGTTCGAAATTGCGGAAGTCCTAACGCAAGGAAGGAGAGCAATTGTTATTGGACAACAAACGCCCGTAGGTTCCTTTGCCAGAGTTTTTCGGAGGCGTCTTACAAGGAGGAGAAATAAAGAAACTGTTCTTTGTCTTTGTTTTAAATTTCGCGGCTGCTCGCACTTTCATAATAAAAATCAACATGGTGGGAAGTTCTGTAGTCATAGTATCCTCGCAACACTGCCTTTTATTGTTCGCGTCGTCTGTTATCACTTGTCGGGCCAGGGCGGCTGGGTGCAAAAAATCCTGCGAAAAATCTTGTGCTTTTTCAAACGATATTACTACGTTGATATTAAGTGTATCAAAGTTCAGTAAATTAGCGATATAATAACTTAGTTGCCGTGCAGACCAAGCTGCCATCTGGGTAGTGAGTTGTGCAGCACTCAGTTCCTTCGGCAGGAAAATGATCCAAGCTAAGAAAAATCCTGAACCTGTGGTCAGTCGCCGCACGCTTCCGCCTCTGCACACCAACCTTGCAGCATGCGACCACTCGTCTTCTGTAGCAGCGCCATTAGTAGATTGATTGTTCTTAATATTTTGACTTGATTCCTTGCTTTTAGCTTTTCGTGCGATCTCTACGGCCGTTTTGTGCGCGCGGTGTTGATTACTATTAACATCTGATGTTCGACTTCAGATCAATAAAAGTTCATCTGCTCGGATCGTTGTCGTTGATGCGCAGGGCATGCGTTTCCTAATTCTCTCCTGTCCCAACAAAAGCACTTCGTGGATCCTGTGAAGTTAAACGCTGACGTGAGAGAAAAAGCATGCAATCCAAGACCAGCGTAATCGCGTTACGTATTGAAGAAATTTGAGATCTGCTGTCATGTATCAGCGCGAGCAAAAATATCTTGAGTACTGTGACGTTGCGTCGATGTGTGAGAGAAATACAGGTCGCCTTTCTTGGCCGATGCCGCCCATACGTAGCTGAGTGCGTGGAACATTTGACGTTGACGCCTGTTAGAAGCGTCCAGAACGAGAATACAGTCAGTTCGATTACTGTTTTCGACAAACTTGCGCAGAGAGTTGATGTCGTTGCAAGACGCCGTGGGGATTCCTGCATTGGTGTTAACCTTCGGCAGCAATGCCGATTGTAAACAGGTGAGGCGGTGTGTATACTTGTTAATGTGTACCAATACACTATTTTGGGTTTGAATTGCCTATGCTGTTTGTGTAAGCTGATGACAAGCGTAAGCACGTGTTAGCGAGATGACAATGGGTTTTCATAGGTATTTCATAAATTAGGACAATTTGAAGTTTAAAGAATGAAGTGGAACATCAGACCGTTTCGCGTTATGATCTAAGTATGAAGCCGATCCTACGTTTGTTCGCAGCGGTAGAGATAACGCCCCGTTGGAATAGCTGTGGTTTATAATGGCTTTTATTTGTGTAGTGATTTATAAAAACAATTAACGAATAATTTTTTATATAATTACACGAGCTAAATCGTCGAATCGCACCTGTAGCAGTGAAAATTTTCGCTACGTAAAAAAGAATATACCCAGGGCTTGTTGCAGGATAGGATTATATATAGCAGGTGCGCAACCAGGGGGGGCATTTGCTCCCCCTGAACTTTTCAAAACATTGAATAGCAATTTTGACAAGAAACTTTCAAATAATAAAGTTGAAATTTTGTATTCTAATCATTTTTAAGAAAAGTTTTATTGAAATATTACTTTGTCTTACTGGTTAATCATCTCCTTACAAAATATATCTTGAGACAGGCCATCTGATCGAAAATTTAGTAAATGATTGGTATTTAACCACAAATATATTGAAATTGGGAGATCGTTTAAAATGTTGGTAGCCTATTTCTAAGGCATTTTTTATCCTTTTTTTCGTGTACCACTCTGAAAATTTTCAGAAATGAAGTGTGTGTGTGTACGCTTTGAGTTTGTTTTTTTGCCGTCTTCTGAGGAAGAGATTGCATACACTCTTGAAACGTCAACGATAAATACTGCATTGCTATCACACCTGTGGAGCAAATTTTGCACCCAGTAGACCATGCCTGGTGACGGAAACAGCATGGCCTACTCGTATGTTCATATTGTGTTAGCTTTACATTTGCCTGGAGTTACTGTAGGCTACTATTTAAGCATTTTTGCTTTAATGTTCAGTGCTTAACCGTTGCTAGGGTTTCACAGCCAAGTTCTAACGTTGCAAGGGAAATTCGAGATCACAAAAGCCTCAAAGATATTAGGTGTTGTTTAGGTAGTCCTGGCAAAAGTGGCTAGGCCCACACACATCTGGTGGCGAGCCTGGCACAACCATTAGTAATAAAGTTAAGTTGCATTCCTGTTCAGGCCGCACGAGAGGGGGTGCAGCCGATGCGCCGCTCTGGGGCCCATAAGAGTCTAGGGGGCCCCATGAACCCCAATGTTCAAAATTGAAAAGGGCAACTATGCACAATGTTTTTATTGTTATAACTTTATTCATACAATCTTGTGCAAATTAATTGGCTAAAGTTGTGGTTTTAGTCGATATACAATGTATCGCCATTTCTTTAGATGTGTGGTTGGGATTATCTCAATTGCTGCTGTTTCATTGTTAACCCAACGCATTATGTAATGCGTAAGATGGCGGAATTATCGAAAAATATTTTTATGACGTTACATAGCACTTTAATCAGCTCAATAGTGTTATAGAATGAAGACAGTTCTTTCTTTCTTTTGTGTGTAGTTGAGAGCAGGGGTGGATATGGGGGAAGGCGAACAAGGCTGTCGTCTTGGGGCCCCGTTTTTTAGACATGTCGCGGGGCCCCTCTTTGAGACTTTAGCACTTATTTTTGCATTGTTTTGTTTAAGCTGATGAACCACTCTGGAGCCGCAAGCTCTGGAGAAAGTCGCATGTTTTTCAAAATAAAGCAAAAATCTGTGCCTAAGGGGGCCCTTGAACAACTTTAATATGTAGGCAAAGAACAATATAAAATTCAATAACAAACAACTTACAATGTGAAATGTGAAATGGACTTTCACGCAGAAGCAAATTTCCAGACAAGATGAAAAATTCAAATTGCTTTCAGCAAGTAAAATTTTTGTGTGGCATGTGTAAAATATAGGAGCCCTTTTTTGATGTAACGTGAACCAGAGATGAGCGGACTGTCATATTTTGCGATCCAGATCCAGTCCTGATTTTTAAAAACTCAGTCCAAGTCCAACCACAGTCCAAAATATTTTTCAAGGTTAAAGTCGAAGTCCAAAATATTTGAAAAATGCAACCTTTTCACAACAAAAATGCCTCATTTCTTTTCCATTAACTCAGTCCAAATCCGGCCCGGGTTTTAAATTTTGAAGCGATTTACAGTCCGGATCCAATCCAAATTCAACAAAATTTGCTATAGTCCGGATCCAGTCCAATCCAAGTCCAGTCCGATGCTCATCTCTGACGTGAACAAATATAGGGGCAACGGGCCCTTTTTCAAGACCATATATTGTGCAAATGACATATCACAATCAAGTCTAATACCCACCCCTGGTTGAGAGTTGTACATGTTGGTATTTCTATGATTTCTAATGGCAGACGTCACACCTAGGAATCAGAGTTGCACTGTTACGCTTTCTTAACACTGAAATTATACCCAAACAGCCTTTGCAAAAAGTGTGCTAAGAAGACGAGTTTTGATTTACAGAAGGATTTGGTGCATGCTGAGTTTACAGAAGTTCAAGTACTGTGTGACGCCGCCCACCGGAGGCCGGTAGGAAAGCTAAGAATGTGCAAAAAATAGTCTAAATATTGGACTGTAGAAAACCGGAAGGAGTGCTGTTTTCAGATGAAAGTCATTTTTTGTTCCAGTGAAACACAGCAGATTTATTAGGATCAGGAATCGTGAGCAATTGAGTCCTGCCCATTGCAATGAGCTACTAAAAGAAACCAAAACGATGTTCTGGGGCAGTTTCAGTTTGTCAGTCGTAGCTTCACTTATGCCAATTGAGAGTATGATGAATTTATGCAAATACATTGAAGTAATTGAGAGAAAAGTCATTCCAGATATGAGAAAGGCATTTCCAGATGGTGGAGGAAAATACCAGGATATTGTCCCTTGTCTTTCATCTGAAACAGTGAAGACGATTTTCAGGAAGCAAAATTTAATGTGATAGATTGGCCTGGAAACTCGCCAGATCTTAACCCCATTGAGAATTTAAGAACAGTAAGAAAATCCCGGTTACAAAAATTCGATTGCACCCCCATGACCAAGGTAAAAGAGGTCATCATTCAAGTATGGCTTCCAGGCTTGCGGAGTCGGAGGTAAATTGTCTGACTCCAACCAGTGGCGTAGCAAGGGGGGGGGCTTGGGACCGCGGGCCCCGGACGGCACTTTTAGGGGGCGGCATTAATTTTTGAAAGGAGTTTGAAAGTTCTAGCTTTTCGCTATTATTTCAAATACATTTTTAAATGTTCTAACGCTTTTCACTTTCGTGTTTAGAAGCCCTAGACTGCTAGGCTAGCGTGAAAGAACACCACATGTGGTTGTGGGGTGAGTGAATCAATAAAATTTTTACTCAAACGTCTGGGTCAAATCCAATATGCTAAAGTGCCCCAATGTTTGTCCTGAAATAGGGACTTTTTCAACACACTTGCAGGCCCGTAACCGGCTTTGGACACTACAGGGAGCGAAGAGTTTTCTGAGAGGGGCCCAATTTTTTAAAACTATGTCCAGTAGTTTCAAATTACGTCCAACACCTTTTTCCAAGGGAGGCTTCGCCCTCCTATTTACGGTCCTGCCTACTTGAGGGCCAATCGTGCCCCAGTCCCTACACCTTCCTCGCCAGACAAAGCCATTTCAGCCATCTCAGACAAAATTCCTTTGAACAAAGGAAAGAGATGACATTCGACCGAATACTAGCAAACATTAGGGCTCCGGTTGTTTGCGGTTTATATTGCCCCTCCCCTCAAAATCTGATAAAAAAGGACCTGCATGAAATCACGGTAAATATTCAAGGCTAGCTTAACCCTTTTTCTCCTATTGTTGGTTCCTCAGTAACGCCTCAACTGCACATCACAACATCACCTGACACCTAGGCATTGATGACGAACATTTCACTGGGGCGGCGATATCTAGTGGTAGAGTGTCCGCCTCTCAACCGGAAGGTTGGGTGTTCGATCCACGGCTACTGAGTGAATCGCTGTAGCGCTTCTTGGTCAAGATCGTTCGCCTCAACTGCCCCGGTGAGGAACATATTGCCGGCGTGGGCATGCCGCTAATCGCCGTCGCCAAAATGATAAAAAAAATTTTTTGGCACATCTCATGTTATTTGTTAATTCTCAGCAAGATATTTTCAATCAATGCCAAAAGCTGTAGCCCAGTTATTAGGTGGGCTTATCAACATTAAGTTTTGGCGGTTGAAGTGAAGAACTCTGCAAAGATAACTTTGCTCATTTTCAATACAATAGCTGTTTTTCTGCATGTCGTAATGGTGTCGGAAAATGACGTTGTTGAAGCGGGGTAGTGCAGTTGATGTGTTTGCGTGGGTAACTTTGAGCTCAGATTGTCAGTTTGAACTGCAAGTAGAGTGAATAAGAGCCAGCCAATATGGTTTTCGTGAAGTCTCCTTTGTTCAACGGTACGCTAAAACCAGGGATGTAGTGCTAAGAAAAAGGAGTGGGAACGCATCAAAAAATAGCCATTTTGAAACAGCTCCCAACTCATTTTAAAGCAAATCGTGAAAAAAGTGTAGGAACTCCGTTCCCACGCGTTCCCCACCACTACACCCTTATAGATGTAAACATTGGCAGTCAGAAAAAGTTATTTCAACAAGAAAAGCTTAAGAAAGGTGATGCTCTCATTTTGATTAATTTGAAGCAAGAACCTTAGTCTCAAACTTAACGCAAGGGTAAACGATATGTTTAGATATGATTGTGGTTAAGGCTTTTAATAAAAAGAGCACTAATCGAAATGGTTGTACAACTTGACAATGGCTACCTGGCTGCACTGAGTAAAGTTGTTCATCGCAATAACTCTAGAACGTAAGACGTTGTAATCACTGCTAAGCATCCAAAAGGTCTATGTCCCACCTGGCATGGTTTGGTAATACAGTTTTCGAAATAGTCGTCTGTTGGTAACCAGTCCCGTCGCCACAGGGGGTTTGGTGGGCTTAGTCCCCCCCAAAAGCTCCAAGTACACAAAAATTGCAATATGAAACACTATAAATCAGTGGATTTTTTGGCAAATTTTAGAATGTCAATCCTAACCTGCACAAACGTAGTCTCCCAATTGAAGACCTTCTGGCGATGGTTCTGTTGGTAACGAACAAAGGCAAGGAATTCACACGTATTTGCAAGAAGGCCAACCCAACAGCTAGACCAAGTGCGCAGGTCACGATGAAGGCTGCAAGCCAGCGCTTCTCAACCGTAGCCGGTTTTAAACTTGTTTAAAATATTTTTTCGAAATGGGTCCCGCACCTATAGAGGGCTCGGCGCAAGTGCCGACAGAGTTAACGTTTGAAGCCTTTTATTCATACTGAGAGGATTAAACCAGTAATGAAGCGTGAAGTGAACAGTGAAAGGTTCTTTAGATCACTGAGATCATATCAGGTTGATTATATAGCCTCCTATTTTCAGTTACGGACGGGGATACTACACGAAATTTTAACACACATAAATGTTTACATCTGTAAAGTAGGACCGCCATCACATCCCTTAATTTTTTCGTTTTATCCCCGGGAATGAGTAAAGTATTAAAATGTCATGCGGTGAGCTTACCGGAAATTAAAAACCAACAGGGAAGAAATTTTGACGAAACATGTCGGGTTCGTAGAGGCCTATGTAAACAAAGCAAAAAATAGAAAAATTATTGATGGGAAAGGTGGCGACAAGCACAAAAAGCAAGACTCATAATCGACAACAAAAAGCAAGATACATTTCAGTTTGTTAGAGTTTGATTGCGATTTTGAAAGTGCTTTATTAATCCTTATATCGTTAAATAAGCACGAAACATGATCTTCTTTCATTTAAAATTTTTGTAAGCAAATTTGAGGGGTGGAAAGGGCGGCACTTTTATGGTCGGCCCCGGGCAGCACTTAGCCTCGCTTCGCCACTGACTCCAACTCCGACCTTTCAATATTTCCACTCCAACTCCGACCTTTCCAAAATTTCCGACTCCGACTTCTTAACATAAAGTGAATGAAGTTTGGTGGCTAGAAATTTTGTAGCAACTAACACTCCGTGGAAATCGTGGTACACAGCAAGAATTCTCTGTTTCAACAAAAGTTTCATAAGAAATTGTACCGATTCAACAGGAATTCCCAACTTAGGAGTGTGATGTAAAAGTGATCCAATTGGACTTCCGGAGTCGGACAAAATATCCGACTCCGACCCCTAGTGTCGTTAGGAAAACGACTCCACCAAAAAGCCTCCGATTCCTTGCCAGTCCGCAATCCTGAATTGACATCGCGACAGCAAATCAAGTAAAATTTTCAAAAACTTAGAATCCATGGCAAAGCGAATACCGAAATTCTTCGTGTCCTTCTGTTACTGTATTACGTTTAAAGAAGTATTAAATTGCTTTGCTAGTGAGAATTACTACAGCCTACTATTAATGTTAAATTTGATGCATAATTGTGAAATTCGCAAAGCAACTGTGTGTTATGCGCATTATTTGAGATCAGCCTGAGACCTTTCGAAATTTAGTAATAACACTGGTAAATGTTTATTATGTAAAATACCAAATAAAGCATATCATTTTCTAGTCACAATATTGAAAAGCTAGTGAAGCTCTTAATTAGTTATAATTTATCAAGGGGCCAAAAACAGCTCTCGCACCAGCACATTTTATTCGTCTCAAGGGCTCTGCTCTTGCTGCATTACTTTCAAGAGTATTTCAGTTGGCAGACGAAGTCTCGTATCTACAATTAAAACAATAGCATCATTGATTAAATATATCCTGACAATAGTCTCTTGTATCTGACAGCTTCACCACTCGCAGTATCGTCTGCAGAAATTATGTCACAGCAAATATATTCAACTGAAGTTTCAAAAATCTTGTTAAACGATTTGATGAAATTTCTAAAACAAGACGAAAAGTTAGGCAGCTTTACTAGTAGCCTATACATCTGCCACAATAAAGCCATTACTGCACTAGTTGAATGCGGAACCAAGTGTGTGTATTAAGCTACTAATTTTTATTCTGTCCTGATCGTTCGGTCTGCATCTTGATTAAAAGCAGGCCCGTTACCAGCTTGGGACACCAGAAGGGGGGGAAGAGCTTTCTGAGAAGGGCCCAAATTTTTAACCTATGTCCAACACATTTTTCCAAGGGGTCGGAAAAAATTTTAGAGTGGGCTTCGCCCCCTAGTTACGGCCTGATTAAGACGAATAAGTTCTCATTTTCGGAAATGTTGCGAAACGAACATATCTGTGACCGTTTGCGAAAAAGTTGTACCACGGTTGAATAAGCACGATGACGTCATCGAATGAAAGTTCATGAAAATTGCCCGCCCCCGAAATGAAGAGCTGGTTGCGCCTCTGATATACAGTAAGCTATGTACCCGTACTCGACCGTAAGTCTCACTCTGAACTCTGCACATACGAAGAGAGTGCTGCTAGTAAGTCATCTCCAGCAAACTTAAGCCTGGAATGCAAGGCGATGCTTAATGATATAGACTAGAGCCTTTTATTGTCAAATAAAGTTAATTTATTGGTTATATGCAACGCTGGATTGCACAATCATAATGCTTTAAACCAAATCATGCAGTGGCTTTAATTCCACTGAACTTCCTGTTTTTTCTAAAACTCTTACAGCCGTTGCTGTGCAAACAGTTGCAATCCCAGTTAATTTAACTTCCAACCTGATTCGTACTGATGTAAACAGTAGCAATCAGGCGTTTTGACTCCGAAGCAAGCACTGCTCCGCAGAATTTTTAAATGAAAGTGAGTCTTTCTGTTACTCGCGTCCCGTGAGTAAAGCGAAAATAAGGATGATTTCGACAAATAAAATTTTCTATGATGACGCAGTCTGTTTACTTGTGGTCATTCACATAACCAGGGGTGTAGTTAAGGTTGCCAGATCACTGTTTTTCAAGCGATACGGTGAACTACTTTCATGGATGTCCGCAGAGGGGCAAAACCGGTTTTTCACCCCTGGAAATTGGGACTAAGAACCAAACAATGTTAGAAAATCTGAAGTCAGCATCTCGATTCCGATTAATCGATTTAATTCTTGCAATAACACTTTGTTTACCGGTGTGGCACTCACACTGTACAAAAGCCAGCTTCACTGTTCTGGTGTGATGTAGTGATGAGCTTGCAATTCACTTATGTCCACTCCTTCGTCTGCAAACTCTCGTTGCGAAACTTGCGAGCGCATTGTTCTACCGTTTCTCTTAGTTGTGTAACACTTACATGGCAACGAATCTTCAAAGATTCACTTCAAGTTACGATAATTAATGCGTTTTTCCGCATGTGACTTGTCCTCAGACATCTTTGGCAGGTGATGCAGCGAGACAGTGACTGCTGATAATGGTAAGACGCGTTGTTTTATACTGTGAAAAGAAGCAGGGGTGAATCTGTGGCTATGCATCTGCTTCCACAAGTTTCAAAAATCCATGATAGTGTGAGATTGTGAGAGTGACCAATGTGCCTGAGTGAATAGCTTAATCAAGCTACGCTTATGCAGGCCTCTTTTCACACAGTATGAAACTACGTGGCTTGTTACCAATACCTCTGTAAAAGTCTTGTGGGAATACATCTTAATCGTTAAGGCTTAGCTCTGACTTGTGAGAGAGTACTAAGTGAAAATGCTATATTCACCGTGGCGAGTTTTCATAACTCATCTGCTCAGTTTTTACGCCTGCGTGGTGTTCTATTGTAATTTCAGTAAGTTTTTAAGTTGCGCTATAGTCGTGTTAAGATACAATGAAACAGTTTTGCACGAGTGTCTACCTTTCTTGGTTTTTCACCGCTGATGTTGATCTGAGCGTTGGTTGTTCTTAAATTATTACTTATTTATAGAAGGTGCTCGCAAAAATGGACATTAGGCAGTTTATGAGAAGCAAAAGCATTTCTGATAGACGAAGTGTAGAAAACAATTCGGGCAAACGATTTCAGAGGTGAGTTCTGTTCAACCAGCACAGACAAATGAGAGAGTCGCAAACGTAGTTGTTGATAGTTCAAGTCTATTTCAGACTCATTTGTGTGGAGTTTACAATAATAACGACATTTATACGCCAATTCAGCGAAAGTTGTAATAGATGACAGAAAGTACACCTTTGTGGCAAACTCATATAGCCTACAGCTCCACTTGAAAAAGATTTCAAAATACAGTAGATGCAAATGGAGCGCGTGCTTTCTTGGGGAATTTTCTTTGTGGTGTAGAAACAGTAAAGCGTTTTTTGAACGTTTATTTGCATTGCAAAGTCAGCAACTTGAAAAAGACAAACAAAATGTTGACGTTGCCTCCCATGGAAAAATTTCTGCGGACACCCATGGCTACTTTACCCTTTCAGTTTTGACGTATGGGCAAATCAGGCTAAGCTAACCATGTACGAAATAGAAAACTAAGCAAAACGTATTCAGATGACACAACCGTTCTTGAATAGTTTACTTTTTACTGTAAAACTCTTTAAGATGGAACAAATCTATACATTGTTCTGTCCATTTACAATGTTTATTCTTGATTCTTGAATGTTCAATGTAATCAATAGTTCAAAAATGAACAGTTTAAAAACTATTCAAGAATTTTCAAGCACGCCGGAAAATATTCAAGGACAGCAAGATGTTTTTCAAGGATCAAGGACATAACAAGCTTTGACAGAGAATTCAAGGACAATTCTTGGCGCTCAAGGACGTCTGGCAACCTTAGGTGTAGTGGTAACTGTTAAAAAAAGAGATGTGGGAACGCCGTTCCCACCCCACTACACCCCTGATTTAGGATAAAGCCGAACTCTAAATATTGCTCAGATCAGATGCCCTTACATGCAAAAAACTCTTAGTTCTCGCAATTCGCTACACGTAGAAGTACAAATGAAACATTTAAATCTTCAAGTAACGCTACTGTAGTGCAAAAAGATGTGGGAACGCGTTCCCGCCCCACTACACCCCTGCATATAACCACTTCGGGACCCGATGCTTTTCGCGTAGAATTTCACCGATTTCAAAGCATCCACTGAAACTCGAGTTTTTTAAATAGTGTTGTAAGTTAGGCTTTCTGTGCAATGAATGACTTCAAACCTATTTTGTCGGGATATTTGATGCCTTGATTAGAAACAATTTGTATGCTTTTGTTCTACCATCTGCATTTTATCTGATTTTTTATCCGCTTATTTCAAATATCTGGTGCTTTCGTAAAATCTCCATTCTCTCCCGCTGTGTGACGCTTCTGTGTGATGATAGGCGAATGAATTAGATGCTGGCTCTTTATTTCAGGGTTCAATCCTCTTCAGTATTGCCGGCGCGTTTTATGACCATGGTTGTCGGAAGGATTTTTCCAGGGAGGCGGCAATAGTGGATTTTTCCAGATATAGCCAAAAAGATTTTTCCAGGGGGGCCAGAAGTGGGGGTATTTTATTGTTCCCTCTCGAAACTAAGAAAACAACCTTTTTTGCTAAAAATGTAACAGGAAAATGTCAAATTTGAAAATCCAGGAGAGCCAAGGATCCCCTGCCTCCCACTTCCGACGCCCATGTTTATGACTCAGCATTTCTGTATTCCCGTGCTTGTTTGACTACCACTATGATAAGGGCGATGTGTCTGAGCCAAAAACGCAAAAGAAAAAATACCAACAACGACGTTAAGTTACTGGAGTAAGCTTGTGGCTTCATCGAGAGTCTACTGTGCGCCACTGTCGGCATCGACTCCTGGGAGCTGACACCAGCCAACGGACGTCGATAAACGTTTCAATGTTCTGTTGAATTATTTGAAATTTTCGAATGTGTTCATCGTTTTTTTTTATTCTGCAAAGAGTTCGAATTGGGTGAGTTTGTGCTAAACGGCAGATGTGTGAGCCACATGTACAATGTACATATGTCACAATCATTGATGAAACGAAATTATCGTAGATGAAGAAGTAGAGTTTGATTGGCAGGTGAAATTTTTGAAAGTATTAGACCGCACAGAGCACAATTTAGCGCACACTGGTCGCAAAACATTGCGTATCACAAATCAAGCTGAAGAGCCATTTCCAATGAAACCTGCGTGCAGGCAAAATGCTTGTTGAGTCGCAAACGGATGCTGTCTTTGCAAAAGCTGTCCAAGGGCGACGATGCGTGCAATTGAGCATTTGCCTTAACGAAACTTTTGCACCGTCCTATTGCTCAACATATGCACATAATCCTCAAGCATAGCTGTCATAAAACCAATTATAGGATTTACTTAGCCATCTTTAGAACTTGCTCAAGCAAAGTGAAGTGCTGCTGTTGAGCTTGATCCATAACTACAGTTTTCGCAGTGCGCTTACGACATAAGAAGTGAACCGAATCGCGGCAATCAAAGCATGAAAAATGCAAGTTCTTGAAATTTGGACCACGCTCCAGCGCTCAGCACGAATCTGCTGTTGTCAAAAACTGCCCCTCACAAGGTCGTGGTGTTGAGGGTAAAACTTAGGCCCGTAGCCAGGTTTCAAGGCTTGGAGGGGAAAGTACTGTACGTTTATAGGGGGGAAATATTTTTGTTGTTATTATATGTTTAAAACAAATTTTTCTGGGTACAACAAAATTTCGTGAGGCACAAAAAAATTTGTGGAACTGCCCTCGAATGCCCCCCGTTGCTACATGCAAGTGCAAGTGTAAGCCCATACAAGTGTAAGAATCATTGGTCAAGAGGAACATTGGCATGCAATAAATAGTTGTTCACCATTATGGGGCTACAAGAACAACGAATTGATAAAAAATTACTTTTCACAAAAACATTGTGTTTTTTGCACGGCATATCTTTCGCTGTATATGGTGTGATTTCATTCTGATATTTTTGCACAGATCTGCTGGTGAGCATGCTCCCATTGTTCAGTGCCACCATTGCGTCAGTCATGTTTTTTGCAAACATTATATTTTCGAGAATAGATATAGTCATTAGACCTAATGCGTAACTTACTAAACTAGCTTCATGTAATTTGTAAAACGGATGTTGAGTTGTAAACTACGTGAGAAAGATACATATACTCATGGTAAATCAAATCAAATGGTCTATAGTTTATTTCTTATAGCTAAACAGGTCTACATATTTTTAACTGTATACGTGCGTATTTGTTTTGAACTTTGTTTTCAAAAGTTGCACCGTTCACTAACAAGAAAAACTTTTCCGATATCATGAGTGTCGTGCGGTTTTTCTCTACGAAAACGGGATATTATTACATTTTGCTCCTGAAAACGTATTGCTTGGCTTATTTTTGAAAGATGTGTTATTTTTATGTACATTTATTAAAAACAACTGTTAAAAAAAACAAATTTTAGTTTAAAAAGTAAATCAAAACATCTGCCTAACCTGTTCTAAGTGGAGTTCATTTTGTAGTGGCCTTTTTCTCAAAAACATTTTTGACCTTAATTTTTTCGTCAAAAATTGCATATCGTTATCGGGTTTATGTTTAAGATAAGGTGACAAGATCCTCAACAATCACCGAAAGGATTATCTGTCTTGTCAATTTTTTTGGAAGAAGCTTCACTCAAAAAAATTTTTTTAAGATAACAGCAGCAAATCTGGGAACTCCAAACAGAATTTGTTGCTTTCGCATTCTAGTCTTGCAAGTAGTCAGACACTGTGGCGTTGCAAAGTACCACAGCAACAATACATCATTTTTAGATCCCAGCTTCGGTGAAACCAGCAGGGGCGTATCGAGGTTAGATGGCGCCCGGGGCAAGAAGCAAGTTTGGCGTCCCCATGTTCGAATCTGAGGTCTTCATGAAGTAAATGTACTATATTGAAGAAAGTACTGTGATATTGTTGGGACATTTTCGGGGACCCCGCAGTCATTCGGCGCCCCCATAGCGCTTCGGCGCCCGGGGAATTGTTCCCCCTTGCCCCCACTCGTTACGCCCCTGGAACCCAGAACTTAATTTTCTCGAATTTCCCGATTTCCAAATGTGTTTCTGGCTACTTCCTGAATTAACTAGAATTGATGAAGTTGAAGCCTCGTACAAGTCGTAGTCAACAAACACCTTCCAGCACTGTTACGAGGGCATCAACGAAGGTTTTTGGTAAAAGGGTAAGTAGCACCTTGGCAGTACAAAACAATCTCTTTTCCAGAAATAGCTTATCTTTTAGGGTTCGTGAGTCAAGCAACGTCTTTAGCCTACAGATTTGCTAAATTCACTTTTTGATATAAATGTAGTGGTCGGCAAACTGTGGTCCGCGGCCCAACTTTGGGCCTTTTACGAGAGACATTTTTGTCGCGAGTTATTGTTGAAGCAATCGCGTTGATTAAACCTTCAATAAAAAATGATTGTGAACTATTTAGCCATGTTTACTTTGCCACCAACTTGCGCATATCTTGACTCACTCGGTAAATAGGGGTTTCGGGCCAAAATCGGGCTTCAAAAATAAATGTTGTGCTCGGGTTTAAAAATGAGGCCCGTTTACAACTCTGCATCCAAGAGATAAACTACTTTGCATAGTTCTGCCTTTTCAGCAGAAATATCTATTGCTATGACAGACAAGGAAACATGGCGTGGACGATTTGACCTTACCAATATGCTGTTTACGTATATCGCTCTTATGAATTCTTGCCGTTCTTCACGTACGTCAATTTCGGATCTTGTCAATCTTGTTCAAATAAGTGTAACCCTCCTTGTTTTACTACATATGAAGCTCAAACTAACTTCGCTTGTTGGTGCGACTTTATTGTGTTGACGAAAATGGCTCAATATTGTAGAGCTGACAGCGAGCGTACAGTCAACTGGCAGTCAACAATATTCTATGAATCAGCAAATATAGCACATTTACGGAAAACGCAGCTACAACGATAATCTCATCAAAACTACGTAAATCATAAAATCGATTCCTCTCGCAATGAAAGTAAGCTATATGTACTGGTTAAACGTGCTATCAAACGGTGTATTCCCACCATTAAAGCAGCTGAGATGGGAACTGTAGAAATGTGTGAAATTATTATCTTTCCAACCGTTTTTTTTCACTGAAAGAGCAATGCTTCTAATTTATTGATTTCGTAAAAAACAAATATTTGTAGAAAACCTTTACTTTTTGAAAAGTTTCGATTATAAAGAAACACAGCTTACATTGCTCATAAAACCAAGTTATAACCAGGCCGTTTGGGGAAAGCTGTACAGTTACGAGAAACGCAATCGGACATGGATGAATCACAAATTAAGTAGAATAGAAATCGTGTTTTTGTAACTATACAATTTTGCTAATCCAACATAATTATTTGAAGTTTTTATGTTATGTACGGTTGTGCAATGCCACCAAGCGTGCAACTGCATGATGCCAACATCAGATCCACGAAAGCTTGAAATCAACTCTATATCCTGATTTGTTTAAGCGTACTTTATATAAAAACATGACAAATATCGTTGTTCAGATAAACTAAACATTGAGTATCTCATGAGTAACATTGAAACGACACCATGTTCGATTCGTGCTTCTGCACACTTCGATCGATAGGATTGACATTTTCGCACGTCACACGGGTAATTTGTGCGTCACACAACCAATTAAATGTAAATCTAAATGCGGAATTTCATGCAATGCCGTCGGAACTCATTTCCTTGATATTAAGAGGAAGATTTCAGGAGAAGAACCAGGGTTGCTGGCTATGCAGCCACATGCAAAGCATCAGCACAAACCTAATTGCTAGACAGCTAACAATTCACGACAAACGCTTTGGGCTGTGTTTTAGCGCGGTACAGATATTAATACCGAGTATGTCGGTTCATGCTGTATAAAAATTTGATGACACCAGTGTGCAATTTTCCAAATATATCCGCAAAGATATCTTCACTCGCCACCTGAATGCTAAAAATTTCCTATTTAGTTTAGTCAGCAATTCTGAAAGCGTTTGCATGAATTTAACCGTTCTCGCTACAAGTGTGTTTTTAGTTTTTCTTTCGTATTTGTAGGTCTACGGCGACGTGAACTACGAAAATGAAAAATCACCACTTTGAAAATATAGCTAGAGTCACAGAGTCGCCGTGCTTGTGCCAAATAACAGTCTTATCAGTTTGGAAAGCTGCCAACTCATTAAGTCATTTTTTGGACAGCATTCCAACGAATTCTTGATAGTCGATCAACCCATCGCCGTTTCTATCAGCTTCGCTAATCATTTCGTTCAAGTCATCTTCGGAAAGGTTCTCGCCGATATTCCTCATCACATGACTTAATTCAGCTCGGCTGATGAAACCGTTGCCGTCGCGGTCGAAGACCTGCCAAAAGCATAAGTAATGATAATTTCCATTCATCATCAGCAGGCAGTGATAGCATAGCAACAGCTGCTTGGCTGTGCCCTGAACATTAGCCATGAGCAATGGTCGTTATGCCACGGAAGCAATGTCACAGACATCGCATGACCCATATATTATAGGCTATGAACAGCATCACTCATATGTGAAGGAGCAGGCAGTTTTTTCGCTGTTCGAGGGATAGTTTGCCTGAATTTCCCAAATTTTCCCGAAAAACGTATGCGACAAACTTCCTCCCTGTAGCTGTTACAAATTTTCTGTAGCTGTTAGTACATTCTTCTAACATGTTGCCGTAGACTTGAAAATTTTAGCCCAACTGAAAAACGCACGCTAGGCTCTGTAAGAACAATGTCAGAAGCCAGCTGGCTCAATACTCTGCTCACAGTTCTGAGTTCCATTCACAGTCCATCTGTTGCTGTACAAGCAAGGAAGCAACCTCACACCTAGCTGAGGTAGGCCCTCAAGCTGCTTCCTTCTCTGAAGACATATATGTGGCATGTATCATATTATTTATACTGTATTATGACTGTGCCAGGAGTCTCACAATATTGTCTGTTTGATTTGCACATATACGAAACAAACTGTATGGCAAAAATGTGTTCGTCCAAACACTGTAGTCAAAATTAAAATAGAAGCTTTTCTGTAGTTGCTTGGCATAGACTTCGCTAATATGTAGTAGGTGCCTTAAAATATACTATCTTCACACAGCGGACAATTATTAAGCACATAAACGAAACGCCCTAATTACGTAATTTTTGCCCAAATTTTCAAGTAATTCAGTTACTCATCAACTCTCACAAACTAAAACACGAAGTTACTGAAATTACTAGAAACAGTTTGTTGACTTTTTATATATTTAATGTGTTTTCTAAGACATAATAAACTTTTATTTATGCACTCAACAAATAAAAGCATAATTTCATTAATATTGTTAAATAATATCCAAATTCTAGGCTCCGAATTTTAGATTCTGTCCCAATTTTCGACAAATCTAAACTTTTGGGGTGCGCTTGCACCCCCTGCTCCTCCATCCCTAGCCCCGAGATGAGATATTAAAACCTTTCCTGTTTACACTACTTCTATCGACAAAATCAACAATTTTAATAAGTTAAAGGAACATGATTTGTCCAGGTTGTGCCATAGTAAGATCTATTCGCGATTACTCCAAAATTGACAAGGTAAAGCATGGCATATTGCCGAAGAGAAGTTTCAGTTTTATATGTTCGTATCTGACACGGAAATGGAAGTCATGACTTGCAAATGTTTCACTACAAACTCAGAAAGGTACCAACTGTACTTATCATTTACAAAACGCGGCATTATTTCACAAAGAAGTTTGTCCGAAATCCAGAGCATCCAAGCGGCAGTTGAAACTGGACAACTGGAGTACAGTTTCTTCCTTTGCCCAAACCATGCGTTGGAATATTATTTCCGGCTGGCGTTTCAAGAAAATAACCCATAGTGACGGTCCGTATCTGCAAGTACTGTCCGTCCTGCTAAAAATGAGTGGCAACCTTCTTGCAGTTTTTCGCTAAAATTTATTTCCTCTATCAGTTGAACTCTTGCGACAGGTGTGCTCTAAGCAAGTAAGCGGAGAAAAAGTGTGAGCTCAGTAAGCTCAATTTCACCAACTCCGAGAGATTATTGGGATAAAACAACAGCTTGGAAGACATTGCGGGCTGTAAAACGTTACCATCAAGTCAAAAGTAAACCTCTGTTCTGAGTACATGGTCTAGCGAAAACCTTTTGGTTTGGCACTGCCAAGGGACATATGCCCCGGGGGCACAGCAGTTTGAGGGCGCCATATTGAGGTGAGGATGTTACGTAATATTTACCAAATGTCAAATGACAGCGGCTGGTACACACTAACAAAATCTCATCAAGACTATCAGGGTTCGCTGAGCGAGCAGTTACGAACCTTAGTGACGTTCTAAGATGGATACAACGTTGGGTCAATAATGAAAAAATGATCCTTTTACGAAACAATTGCTGATTTGATAAAATGTAGCATATTCCGAAACAATCACATTACGTAACAAACTTGGCCCTCGAATTGTTGTGTAATAGCTTATGTGCACCTCTGACAAGAAAGTTTGGAGACCCTGTTTTAGAACAGCGATGAAACTTACAGTATGTTTTTACGACAACAGACCTGATGTTTAGGAATATTTTTGAGCTTTGATGGTTTGACAAACTTCACGTTTGAATGGGTTTGATGTGGTTCTGAAGATAGTTATGGTGATTTGTTGGATATTTAAATATATGCTGACTGCTTTTGCAAGTTTCGAACTGCAACTATGCAATAGCGGTGAGTATATTAGTTGCATGCTCCAGTACAGAACCGTCGTCAGAAAGATGTCAATCAGGGGGGCTTTGCGTTTGTGCGGGGGGGGGGGCTTG
>Ga0210059_1005679_pt1 | contig 20054 bp, 13 predicted proteins | sample Ectturendosymbi2_FD_188042 | JGI IMG/M metagenome (GOLD analysis project Ga0210059, IMG submission 188042) | Ecteinascidia turbinata endosymbiont from Florida, USA - Sample 2 (SPAdes) (version 2) | ecosystem: Host-associated > Tunicates > Ascidians > Unclassified | place: Key West, Florida... | reverse complement strand
ATGAATAGTCTAGGACAGTGGTTCTTAACCGGGGGTACACGTACCCCTTGAGGGTACGAAGCACCAAAACAGGGGGTACGAATCGTCAGAATTTTCAGGGATACACGCCCTGAACATTCAAAAACATGTGTTGTCGATTGTTGTGAGTGCAGTAGACTTCCTCAGAGGCCAAGCCTTGAATAATCGTCTGTTGAGAGTTTTTTGGAACGACTCTTGGGCTCAACACAATGTTCTTCTTTACGACACAGAAGTGAGGTGGCTATCCTGTGGTGGAGTGCTTACTCGTGCTTTTGAGCTGCGCATAAAAATCGAGCATTTCTGAAACAGCGAAGTAGTGGCATAGCAGACTAATTTGAAAATTAGAAGTTCATTTCATCAAAGACATACCTTGAAGATATATTCAGCCACCGTAACGACTTCCACAACTCCATTCAGGAAACAGCGATGAATATGATCAAAGCTAGGGAAAGGATATCGGCTTCCATTAATAAACTTTCAATCTGTATTGGTCGTATTGGATCAAGCAACTCTGCTAATCAGGGATGCCAGATCTACTTTTTTCCAAGCGGCCAAATCTAATCCAGAAAAGAGCCAAAAAACAGCCGAACTCTAATACAAAGGACCACAAAGGGCCAACCATTTTTTCCAAATTTGTCGGCAGTTACAAAGTCATATGATATCATACCAAGTAATGCATCATACTGCAACGCTGCTCAATTGCAATTGGAGTTCAGCAGCAAAGCAAGGACATGATGAAAGAGAGTAAGAGTACACGTGAATTTCTATGTGCAGGCATCTAACTGAGATAAATCGTTTATTAGCACTGATGCCATTTTTACCTTGAATGGTATTTCATCAGTGGCAGCAGTTAGAGTGACCAAACACTTCGCAATATTTCAGAGTAAAAGATAGCAAAACAACAAACCTAATCTGGAAAAGGGACAAAAAAGAGCCAAAGGGTCAAGCGAAAATTTAGGGGCCAGCAAGTGTTATTTGGGACCAAATTTCTGAAATTTGGCACAAAAAGGCCAACCTGGCAACCCTGTGCTAATTTTCCACAACTTCATGTAGTTTCCAATGAAAAAATATCGTTACCCATTCTCACTGAAATATAAAAGCATTTGCAGGTGTTGTGGACGTCCTTCCACTGATACTTTCAGCCAGGAGAGTTTTTTCACCGGGTTGGATGCAGGACGCATTCATTTTCAACCTAAAATTTATAGATGACAATGAAGGAAGATCTAGACATTTGCTCAGCTCGCGTTCAACTCTGTAATCGTACTTCTGATAATGTCAAGTTCACTGTGATGAATGGCCTCCTGTGGGACGTGATACTTGGGCGTGAATTTCTGAAGCTGCATGAAAGTGTCCAGTTTAATTTCGGTGGACCAGAACAATCCTTGCAACTTGGTGTTCTAGAACACTTAAAGTTCCCAAATCCAGTTCGATTGTTTGAGCACATGACACCTGATTGTCATCCCATAGCTGCCAAGTCAAGAAACTATTCAAAATCTGACCAAGAGTTCATTGAAACTCGAATATCGCAATTGCTAGCAGATGACATAATCGAACCAAGCGTTTCTCCGTGGCGTGCCCGGTTGTAGCTCAAAGTGAAAACCGTAAGAAGCGTCTATGTGTGGACTACAGCCAGACCGTAAACAAATTCACTCACATGGATGCTTATCCGCTTCCAAGCATGCAGAATATTGTAAGCAATGTGGCAAATTATAAGTGGTACTCCAGCTTAGATCTTCGATCCGCCTGCCACCAAGTGCCATTGCTGCCCGAAGAAAGGAAATTTTCGGCGTTTGAAGCGAACGGTGGGTTGTGCCAGTTCAAACGAATACCATTTGGTTTAAAAAATGCTGTTGCATGTTTCCAACGTGTCACAGACGACATCATAGCTACCTACGACTGCAAAGGTACGTTTGCGTATCTCGATGACATAACGATGTGCGGCAAGACAAAGGAAGAACACGAAAAAAATCTGAAAATCTTCCTGAACGGTGTTAAAGAATGCAACCTAACCTTAAACGAAAGCAAATGCGTGTATGCTTCCGAAACCATCAACTTGCTTGGATATCGCATATCCAAAGGAGTCTTGCAGCCCGATCCTGATCGCGTGAAGCCAGTACTAGACATGCCTGTCTCCTGTAATGCTAAAGAGCTGCAGCGCATGTTGGGGGCGTTTTCCTATTACGCGAAATGGATCCCTCATTTTCTGAAAAAATCGAACCGTTAGTTGTGCTGAAGAAATTCTCTCTGAATGATGAACATTGGAAACCGACGCGTCGGACAACGCCATTTCAGCGACAATGAACCAGCAAGGAGATCACCCAGTAGCCTTTTTCTCGCGAATGTTGAACAAACGTGAGTTGCACTATTCTAGCGTTGAAAAGGAAGCCTTGGCCATCATCGAAGCTGTCCGGAAATGGGCGCACTTTCTGACTGGACGTCATTTTACAATTGTGACGGACCAACGGTCAGTTTCATTTATGTACAGGGGGAGAACCGTGGAAAAATTAAAAACGACAAAGTGTTGCGTTGGCGCATGGAACTTAATGAGTTGGATTTCGATATTGTTTATCGCTCTGGAAAGCTTAACTCTACTCCAGATGAGCTTTCTAGAGTTTACTGCGCTAGCATGCATTGGACTGCACTTCATGATATCCATGCCTCGCTGTGTCACCCGGGTATCACACGTTTGCATCACTTTGTGCGTGCGAAAAATTTACCGTAATTTGTTGAAGACGTTCGCCAAACAGTTCGCGATTGTAGCGTATGTTCGGGGCTCAAACCAAACTTTTACAAGCCCCCTGCTGCTCAACTCGTCAAAGCTACCCAGCCGTTTGAGCGATTAAGTTTAGATTTTAAGGGTACATTGCCGTCTTCGCCAAACAACCGATACATGCTTACTGTAATCGACGAATTTTCACGCTTCCCATTCGCCTTCCCCTGCTCGAGTGTTGATGCTAAAACTGTCATATCATGTCTGAACCGTTTGTTTGCGTTGTTTGGACATCCACTCTGATAGAGGTACTGCCTTCATGTCGCATGCATTAACGTCTTATTTGCACCGTCGCGGTGTTGCCTGCAGCAAAACATCGGTTTATAATGCACCTGGCAATGGGCAGAGTGAACGGTATAACGGAATCATTTGGTCGGCTGTTCGACTAGCATTGGCATCCCGTAAATTAGCCGTTACGCAGTGGGAATGCGTGTTACCTGACGCGCTCCATTCCATTCGCTCTTTACTCTGCACTGCCACGAACGCAACATCGCATAAGCGACTATTCACTTACAAGAGGCGGTCGTCCTTTGGGGTTTCTGTACCTACCTGGTTGAGTTCTCCAGGTCCCGTATTTTTTAGGCGGCACGCACGTTCTTCTAAGTACGAACCATTGGCGGAATAGGTCGATCTGGTGCATGGCACGCCCAACTACGCTCGTGTTCGCTTTTCTACGGGCAGAGAGACGACGGTGCCGTTACGAGACATCGCTCCACTGAAACGAGCACCTGCACCGTTATTCGATGCTGCAAACCAGCGCGACGTTGCACTGTCCGGAGGTTCTAGTCACGAACCGGAAAATTTGAGCAGCGATCACGCTATTTCCGCTGACGATCAGCAGGCACCCCTGGTGGACACTAGTGGCAAAGTTGTTGGGGGCAGGCTCGACCGGGGTACTCTGCCGAGTGAAGACATTTCACACGATACGTCACCGAGCGTTGACGACACTGTACGTGTTGAGCCTGCTGCCCAATCACCATCACCTGGTACCAGCGTCAATGGATTACGGCGATCGACACGTGAAAGGAGACCAGTCGACCGCTATGGGCTTGTTCCTTATCACTGACGTGATCACGTAAAACACTCGCAACATTAGTGCTTATGTTGTCCGTTGTTTGTTTGTTTTCATGTTTATTAACCTTTGTTCTCAACTGAGTGGGGTAGAATGTTGTGCGATAATTTCCTTGTGATGAGCTGATAAGCGCGTGCGCCAAATTCTGTTCGTGGAATGCTTACTTCTGCGTGTGCATTGATCACCTTCGAGGAATCTTGCGCGATTGGTGCCCTTGCGTGATTTGTTGCTCATTCTGATCGTGGTGGCTCTTTATGACAGTCGTGATCTGTGCTGTCGAAGTGCACGTTACGTTATAGCTGAATAAAGCCTAAGTTGAGGTTATGCAGATCTCTTTTCATATCAGCCCCCTTGGAAAAAATGCTTTTTGCTATCCCTGGAAAAACTCACTATTGCCCCCCTTGGAACAAATTCTTCCGACGCTTATGATCGCAATAAAACAAATAGTAAACCTCTCAAATATTTTTATCGATTTTTTGTTTCGCACAAATCCCTCATGAGTTTCCTGTTATAATCTTATTTTACTCCCATCCTAGAATTTTCCACGGCTCTGCAAATTGTTATGACGGAATCCCATGCGTGCCTGCAGGTATAGGTCGCGTTGGTAATTGATGTAAATAACTTATTGCATCTTGATCAGAAACCAGTGTGGATGTGGGCTTTGGCGAGTTTTCGTGAGTTATGCGCAATACGAAACTATGTTGTGCGGACCGGTATAGAGTTGCTTGATAAATGATCAATACACGTTTGGCATTTGGGCGAGTTTGTGGTGCCAGGGATTTCACTCCAAACATTGAGAATTGGGTGTGAAGTCCAAACAAACCCAGAGTTCTCACTGAAAAGCAAGCAAATGTGAAGTTTCTTTGCTGTTTCACCAGATATTCCATTTGCATTTTACAATATTACTTGGCAAATAACAAATGATGTGAAATAAGATCGTCGCAAGAAATAACCGACGGTGTGACGCATCGGTAACTGCGTTTGAAAAAATTGACGTATGATGTGAAAATGTTTGGCCACGCCTGGCTTAGGCAGACACTCGATAAAACAAAAACATGAATCTCCAGCATTTAATAAGTTTTGACACAGTTGCTCCACTGTGAATTGTTTTACAAAAGTGTTAGAGTTTCAAAAATGCAATTTACCTAAAAGAAAGCTTGTCGCTCCAATGAAGCCGTTGCAATAAACATTCAAAGGAGGAATTTTCGTAGGGTCCGAGAAAAACGTAAGCCCTTTTTCATTGTAAAACTCTGGCGAAGAAAACAAACTTTGCTGCTTACCCCCAAAACAGCCATATCTTTCATCATGAACAAAGCGCAGCGCGAAGATGGCCCGATTTGAGAGTCTTGAACGCATTGTGGATACAAATGGACTATCACGATTTGGTGTGTTTTTAATCGTACATGCAGTATGCTGCATTTTTTAATTTTTACAAGTGCGCCTTTATGCTAAACATGCTATCTCAAGTCTTTGAAAATCGCAGTAAGGTAACGACGACGTGCTAATACGCTAGTCGCATTTTCGTGATCTGTTGATCGTCTCCGCTGTAGCTCTGTAAGCCTTTACGGTCAACAGTATTCGGTCGAGAGGTCATTTTGTTCGACATGACGCTGTTCAGTTCGGTGTGACCTGTTGCTGTTGGCGACGCTTTCAGGTAATCGATTGGAAAATATTCTTACATATATTTGATCATTTTCATGGAGGGCAGTGCAAAATCAAGTCTGCATTTTTAAGAGTCTGTTGAGCACTGCAAAGTGTTCAGCCATTCGACCTTCTTGGTGAAAGTCGATAAACTGAGTAATGAAAAGCAAGTATAAGAACCTTGCCATTTTAAGATTGCTTGATATAAAACGCTGCGGTAAGCATGCGTTAGCTGTGAGGTATTCTCGAATGTCAACGTAATGAATTCAGTTTCATTCAAAGATGTTGGTCAAATCTATTTTTTCTTCCAACAATGATTAGACATAAACAGCATATAGCTATACGAAATCCATAAAACGTTAGTATTTATATGCACCTGATATACACCTGTTCACATGTGAAAGACAAGTCTGAAGCCACCGACGGTTTGATTAACAAAGGGCATGACTCGATAACCTTCCTGTTCTTTCAATGCCCTGGCGTCCTTGCATAATTTTGTGTTTTTTCTTGCTGAATATTAATTATCGCCAAGTAAAATCAACTCAACCCAACTGAGAATCACTGCCTTTTTCTGACTTTGACTCGCCAAATGCATCCACTGAGTGCCGAAGCAACGCAAAACAAATTAGGAAACCTGTCCCGAGGTTATGTTTGCTTTGGCATGACATGTTTGGTACCGCAATAGCTGTAACTAATCTCTGGCCAGAACAATCTCAAAAACATATTTGAGAACGGAAAATTGCGTGCCTTACCCTGCTTTTTTCTTAAACAACTGTAAGTAAAGAACATTTTTGCAAGATTCATGGCACTGTCCTCTTGAAACTAAAATGCAGTATCCCGAAGCAACCTAGAAAGTAACCTCAATCACCAGATATGGAGCAGAGAGTCCAGATGCTTGAAAATGTTCTGTGCTTTTACTGCTACGTTACGAAAAGTATAACGTGATAATGTGTTGCAAAAGTTCTGATAAATAAAATGAAGGTAGTTTATGACTTGCCGTGCCATTAAAGATAACAGTTTCCATGCCATTGATATTCGTTGTCTTTCAGTTTTCCTCTACTTGTTGTGTAAAGTGTTCCTTATGACTTCGCAGTCAACGCAACGCTGCTGACTGCGCTGTTTTGATAGACGATTCGGACTACACTCTTCTTTAAACGTAGCATATAACCGTCATCACAACAAGATTATGTCAAACCGACTCTTTGGAACAGTCAGGGGCGTAACGAGGCTAGATGGCGCCTGGGGCAAGAAACAAGTTTGGCGCCCCTGTGTTCGAAACTGAGGTCTTTCAGAAGCGAATATGCTGTATTGAGGAAAGTACTTGTGACATTGATGGGAATTTTCGGCGCCCGACGCAATCATTCGGCGCCCGGGGAATTGTTCCCCCATGCCCCCTCTCGTTATGCCGCTGGGAACAGTGGCGTTGGAATTTCAAGCAAATGTTACAGAGTTTTGGTTAGACCAGGGGTGGGCACTTAGCGGCTCGCGGGCCACATGCGACCAGCGGAAGTATTCAGAAAAAATCTTTAAATCTGACATGAACTTGGAGGCACTGACTAGGATCTCAACAAGCCACCTTATTCCTAATTTCAAATAACTTGTTGAAAAGTGTGAAAGGTTACGTTTGTCTCGTTGAATTGCTTGCGCTGGGTAAACTGTATTCGCATAAAAGCTTTTTCTGTCTGCCATCATTGTTTTTGTTTTATTTATTCATTTATTTATTTATTTTGCGATCAAATCAGAAAGTACGGCCCTCCGCTAAATGTGGCCTCCTCAAAGTTACCCTTGAGCCAAATCAATTGCTCACCCCTTGTAATTACGCTTTAAGGATCGCAAAGCTACTATAGTGGTTCTGACTTTGTTCACTCATAACATCCCAACCGACAGAGCTAGAGCAGCGATCCCTAAAGTCCGGCCCGCAGGCCAGATCCGGCCCGCGAAGGGTTCCAATCCGGTCCTCGAGCCTTCCTAGGAATGTTTAGTATTGTACAAATTTCGTGTAGACAAATTAATGTGAGATATAGGTACACAAACCAAAAATCATTTGATGTAATGGAGAATTTTATTTCGATATCGGCTTTAGAAACAAAAATAAATTAAACCTTTCCGCTTCAATCAAAAGCTCAACCAAAAAAGTTTTGGAGTTTAGCCAACTTGCAATGTGCCGTATGAAATAAAAGTGGTTTACTTACGACCTAGGTCCTAGGCCATTCATTTGTAATGTTATACTTTGCGAACAACACAGACAAGTAAACGTGAAAACGGACAAATGTTACGTCATATAGCTGTTTTTCAGTTGGAAGTTTGTGAGCACTAGAGTCCTGCGCGGGTTGATAATTTTTGCGCCCCGCACTACTTAAGTCCGGCCTGCACCAGCAAGAATTTGGGAAATCGGGTAACGCTCCCGCACCTGCCAACTACTAATCAGCTGACTTTAAACCTGCATCCACCCCACGCACCCAACCAACCCGTGCATGCCTCACTCGCACTGTCATCGCCCTACACCTGCCATTGTGCGTCGGGAAACCACTAAAATCATGCAACGTGTTTCGTTGCTTATGGAAATTTATTCAGTGGTTCATTTCAAAGCCAACAGAAGCTCATAAAAAACACTGTAAAGTAAAATGTGAAACCTTTTTGTCCACCTTGAGCATTTCGTTCTTAGCTTTAAATCACCATTGAAAAAGAGTACGTGTTTGCTCTTCTGCTATTGAACACATGTCCAGCCGTATACAAAACGTTCGTTCACCAGAAGCGTTGGTTATCATCACCCAGAACTTATTTCTTCAAGATCACTGAGAACCGGAAACTTTAATATGTGGTCTCGCCACTGCTGGAGAATGTTGCTACACCTTTGTACCGCAAGCTCTCTGTAGCTTTTCTTGCTCATGTCACTTGCACTGGGTCAACATTCAGTTACCCACACAAAGGATTTCTTATCCCGCACCCGACTCGCACCCAGTTCAGCCCGCAATCGTCCGGCAAATGCGGGTACCCGCAACGCGCGCAGGTCATTATTAGTGCTCACCAGCACCTTAATATTTAACATGTGCTTGTCTCCTAGCAAGCCCGAAACCAGGAAGAGGAAACTTGGCAATTGCCCGGCTAATTTTTTTCAAAAACATGTTTATTTATTACGTACAACAATTTGCCTCTTCCCCTGAAAATATCAGGCGGGTGTGGCCCTTGTGCCTAGTCTGGCGTAGGCTCTACATTAGCTTGCGGAAGTGCTGCGATATAATTGTAGTAGACATTTGGAGTTTGAAGCGTAAGTATTATCTGGCTGTTGTGAGAAGATTTACGCGATACTTTCCATATTGCAGCATCAAGCAAGGAACCAAATATTACAACTATTATGCAACAAAAGAAGCAGTTTCGTAAGTCGTATTGTGGACATGTCCCCGAGCAAGGTAAACAAATAGCAATATAAACAAACGTGATTAATGTTATGCCTGCTGTTTTTGTTTTTTCAATACGCAAAATAGTCAGGCCCGTGGACGTTGATCGCGAATTTGGCCCAGCATCCAAAAAGTTTGGGGACCGCTGAGCTAGAGAGTTGTTCATACCATCTGCGGATTCGGCAAGTCTTCTAGTTTACTTCAAAAAAATTTTTCCGTTTTAGGTTTGGGGTTCTCTGTGGGGGACGTCACAAGTGGGGGTGTTTTTGCGTTTTTTTGGCCAACTTCACCCGACCCAGGGCGCAAACCCAATGAGCAAATGGCTCAAGCTTTGTTTGAAACTAGCCTATCATCCGAGTTTTAGAGCCCTTGGTTGGCTTTCTAGCATATCTGGAACCAAAATTATGGATCAAAAACCAAAGATGGGTAAAAATTTCTACCCCCACAAACGCTAAACTGGTGTGTATTACACCCATATTTTTTATGGCCATAACTAGCCAGTAGCTTGAGCTAGAGAGCTGTTCAAACCCTCTGCAGATGGGGAAGTCTTGTAGTTTAGACTGAAAAAATGTTTAAGTTTGGGATGTCGGGTTTTCTGTTGATGTTCTTATAAACACAGGATGTTTTGACATTTGTTTACATTTTGATAATGCAAACATCCTGTGGGAGTTCAACAATCAAGCCGATGTCATGGCTCAAATTTTTTTGGATTTAATTGGATTTCAGGCTATAATACGAGTCTTTAGAGGGTTTGATGGACTTTCTATCGTTTCTGGTTCCAAAGTTGTGGCCAAACTTTTGTGGCCAAAAATTAATTAGGGAAATCTCAACCAATCCCCTAGGGAATTCGTACAAGATTTGGGGTCTTTTGGTCATAACTTTGGCCCCAAAAGCGCTAGAATGTCCATCACGGGCTCTAAAGACTCGTATAATAGCCTAGAATCCAAACAAAGTTTAAGCCACTAAATCGGCTTATTGTTCCGGCGATGACGTCATAAAAGAAGCAAAAAAACCAAAACAAACCCCAATGTTGACGTCATCCACCAAAAACCCCAAACCCAAATTTTAAAAGCTTTTTTCAGTCTAAACTACAAGACTTCACGAGTCTTTAGAGGGTTTGAATAGCTCTCTAGCATCATCTGCTGCCAAGTTATGGATAGCCAATTTAGCCGTTGGAGGGCAAATCACACTTTTCCTGCAACTTTTTGATTTTTGTGAAAAATCGGGTTTTTGATCCATAATTCTGGCTCCAAATATGCTGGAAGGTCAATCAAGGGCACTAAAAACACAAACAACAGCCTCGTTTCCAAAAAGACCTGAGCCAAAAAATGGCTCATTGGGTTGGCGCCCAGGAGCAGGTAAAGTCCGACAAAAAGTCAAAAACATGCTCTCTTTGTGTCGTCACCCACAAAAAAACAAAACGAAAACGTTTTTTCTTTAATCTAAGCTAGAAGACCTGCCGAATCCGCAGATGATTTGAACAACTCTCTAGCTCTATCGGTTGGGAAGTAATGTCTGAACAAATTCAGAGCCACTATCGTGGCTTTGAGGTCCTTATAGGGCTTTAGACTCGCTTTGCTGTATTCAAAGCTTGACAGTTTGACAGTAGAAGGCGTTCTTGAACAAGAAAAACTCAAGCCTCACAGTATTGTTTCCGATTAATGTGAAGCAAGATGTTGCCATTTAACGTGTGTATGACTCTAGCGTATGGGTTCCCAACCTTTATCTTACCATGTACCCCTTCAGCATTCCGACATATAAGCATGTACCCCTGCAGCATTCTGACATATAAGCATGTACCCCTTCAGCATTTCTACAGATGAACATGTACCCCTAAAATTACCTATGACAAAACATTTTGTCATGATTATTCATAGATATATTTAACAATAAGCATATAATGATTTTTGAAAGAATATTCATTGATGTATGTATAAATATGTGGAAAAAAATGTATATAAAATATATTTTGCTCTTACTGATAACCTTAAATGTACCCCTTCGGATAGACAAATGCACCACCGGGGGTACATGTATCCCAGGTTGGGAACCCCTGCTCTGGCGACACAAAAAATCGATAAGAAGATAATTTAAAACTTGTTTTTAATATCTGTTATTTATTGCCTAGCGACGTACTGTAAATATAAAACAAAGTTTTGTCATCGAACTTGTTTGAAGAATATTGTATTATATCGTTCTGAAGTCTTGATTTGCAGCTAATGAATCGTACTTTTGAAAAACAGATGCTTAGATACTTCAAGGGTAAAGAGCACAAAATGTAAAGATTTTTTCCACCCGATGTCACCAACGCTTCTCATTGCGGGTCACTATCTACATTTTTTAAATATGAATTGTGGCTTTTGGCTGCAGTTCATTGTAACAATCTTGAACCAAAACCAAATTACACGAACATTAACCCTTGAAAAATTGTTTAAAAAAATGACCATCTAGTGCACTATCTGCGAATGTTGCTGGTGCTGAAATGCATTCTTTGATTCTGTGCGATGAGTATTACCTGTGTGATGTGCTGAAGCATTTAAAATCAGGAGAGCTGACTTTCTCACTAAAAGAAATTTTTCATGTAGACAAGTGATTACTTCCAACCTTCAAGGTTGACAAGCCGGATCGCCTAAAAACCTAATTGTTGAGTGGAATTTTAGGTAGCAATTCCCCTAAATGAGACGAAAGGGATCTGAGGCATCAATACATTCACTGTCATTTTCTGAAATTCAAGCCATGCGCTTCATTGATAGCCAAGTTTTAAGGTTTGTGGGGGAAAATGCATTTTTAGGGGGGAAAGATTTTTGTTTTCACTATGTTTTAATGAAAAAATTTTCTGGGCACGACAAAATGTGGGGGGACACAAAAAAATTTGGGATTTGCCCCCGAATGCCCCCCGTGGCTACAGGTCTGTTTGATCTAAGAAAATTAATGCCCCGCTACAGAACAACTTTAATTGAAGTGGAATTGCTCAAATAACTTAAAGTACTCAGCTACATCATTGAGCCACATATTATATTTAGCTTGCCTATGGTTTCTTGAAGGTTTTTTCAGTCTGCACCAAAAAGTGCAAGAAAACAACTTTCATCTGTGCATCTTTGTACATGCATGCTTTAGCTCAAACCACGCTTGAGGGCACAATACATTTTGCTGTCACCGCCGCATTCGATTATCTGGAAGCACTATCACGCAATCAAGGAGTCATTCTTTCTCATGTGATTTTCGACCACGTTAGAGAAGATTTCAGGATAGATCCAGTGTGACATAAATAACGCAAGACAAGCCCTTGCCGATATAACCTTTTACAAACATTACAGAAGAGCTCCACATGGCTGACTGGCAATCTTTCTTCATTGTGTTTGACAAGAAAATATGGTGCACTATTTGCGAAAACAATTTAGCTATTTTGCTATAAACATCAAGTTCCGAGCATGATCTTTGCAGAAATAAGCTCGTTGTCAATTTTTGGTGAAAATTAGATGCGGTTGTTCCAGAAATTCTCCTTCTAATCAAGGTCATGTAGTTCAGAGAAAGGTTAAAAAACGACAAAGAAAATTTTAGAGAATGATTTTTGAGATGCATTCCAGTGCCACATGTATTTCATGCCACTTGAAATGGTGTCTAAAAAATATAACTTTTTGCATTCGTTGTCCATGTGGAGTAATTAGCTTTTTAATTTTCAGTTTTGCTTGCATGAAGTATTCGTCAGCAAAAGCCTTCGAATTCAATGATAAGGTTTCAAACGGTTCTAAAAACATTTGTGCGAGAGATAGTAAGACAACGCTTGTGGAAAGCAGTCATTTGCCATTGTAGTAACCCGCAGATTTTCCACTGAACGTTTCGTTATCAATAGGGTTTGAAGCGAAACCACCTAAATAAAATCTAAAAGTTTATTTTATTGTGTAGAGGAAAATTGCAACACCACATTCACTGGAAATCTTGCAACACATAGTTTTTTCAAAGCTCACTTCGAGCCAGAAACTTGCCAATACGTTGACATAAATGATTGTCTATCTTCCTGAAAACGTAGAAGCCAATCACAAACTACACAAGCAATTCCCAAGGCTGGGGGTTGGAAGGATTTTTTCCAGCGTGAGGCCAATATTGGATTTGGCGACCAAAAAATTTTCTGGGAGGACCAACCATGGTGAAACTTCATTTTGCCAACCCAAAACTAACAGAAAAACCTTTTTATGCAAAAAATGAGTTGCAATTGCTAAGCTTCAAAATATATGGGGCCTTGGCCTTCCTGCACACACTTCTGGCGCCCATGTTCCCAAGTATTTTCTTCACTGGCTGTGACAAGTCTCTGTCAACGGTACCGCCACTCCACCAGGTGTAGTTTTTGAAATAACGTACACAGTTCCACTTGTGTATTTTCGACTTTCCAGTTTGTTTTGAGCAACATTCAGCTACATTAATGTTCATTTCTGCTCTTTGAATATCACGAACACATTGTTTTTCAGTCGCTTGAATATGTAATACACTCTGTAGCAGAACAACAGTCAGCAGTTTATTTCAATGCGCCATGTGATAGAAGACTTTACATGAGTATCAAGTAACGATATTTTCATTGGTAATTTCTCAAAAACCGGTTAAAATGTAATTCTTGTAATGCAGTTTTGGAGCTGAAATTTCAAGATCTCTTCAGGTTCCTAAGCAGGAGCTTAAAATCGTTTCTCATGTGAATTACGCTGATCGTTCGTGCGAGAGCTCATGCGCTGCTCGTTTATCACAGCATTTATCATGTGGTTATCAAGGAGATCATTACGGAAATTTTAAAGGAACAGTCTTCTAATCACCAAAGATGCAGTAAGGTGGCGATGGAAAAATTCGCAACGTGCTTGCTCATATAAATAGCATGCAGTCACCTGCACCTTTATAATTTTAACAAGAGAAGTGAACTTCTAGGTTGCAGCAAACCTGCCACCAGGAATACAAATGCAGTTTTATATGATTTTGATTTTATTCTTTTTGTTTCAGAACCTACAGTCCATACCGTTATAATTCTTACGTTAAGGGTTTTGACGCATGTCTTTAATTCGGTAGCATTAGTATTAAGAGGATAACCTATAAAAAAACAAAGGCATATTAGATTAAAACCATTGCAGTTGAGGTTATTATTAGATTAAAGCCATTGCGGTTGAGATTTTTATAGCTGGAAGATTTATGGGAAAAAGTTGGATGGTTTGTGTTATGCAATTGAATTAAATATGAAAAATGGGTGTTTAAAGAAAGTCTAAAAATATCTTAGGCAAATTTTGGTAAAAAATAAAAAACTCAAAGAATTATTGTTGATTGAATTGTTGTCTTGCAACACTTCAGTATCAGCATGTTTTTGAAATATGCATTTTGTTCTCTAAGCCAGTTTGTTTTATTGCTGTACTCACCATACCAGAACACACATTTTTGTTACAACTGTAAAAATTACCAAACCGAAGTCTCCTTCCGTATAACTTGCAACTTAATCATCTAAACAAATATGCGTAAGATGAAACTTCTGTCTGAGCTGTTGAACAATAAAACTTCTGTCTGTTTCAGCAGTTAGTTGATTGGCCAGGATCGAATGAATTATTTCACATAACTTAGTCACTTTTTCTGATAATTGTTTGTTAGCCGTTATTTTAGAATCGCAAAGAAAGCAGAACGCTGAAAAGCAATGTCGATATTTAATTAATTCATCCTTTAAAGGATTAATTAATTAATTGCTGTATTTAGGCAATAACTTGCCAAACACTAACGCGAGATGACCAGTCGAGGGCTCTAAAGATCCGGATTTTCACCTAGTTTATTTTTGAAAAAAACAAGCAAATTGACACTCAAACGTTTCTCTCATGCCATAATGACTTATCCAGAAATCTCTTGACCTCCCGCAGTCGTGACGCCACACCAAAAACAGCTCAAACACAAAAGTTTCGGGTTTTTTTAATTGAAGCTAGGAGACTTTCTGTTTCTTTAGTGGGTTTGAAGTTTAACAATTCTCTATAGCTCTATCAGTTGGTCGGCAAGTTATGACTGGACAACAGGCCCGTAACTAAGGAGGCGCAAGGGAGAGCTTAGCCCCCCTGAACAATTTTTCGCCCCCCTTTGAAAAATATATACATAGTTTAAAACAGTGCTATTCATCCTTTTTTGTTACGGTGTACCCTAGATATTTTGACGAACTCATGCACCCTATTTACTGACACTTCCCCCGTGTCCCCCCACCTAATTGCGCCCATGCCTGTAAGCACCCGGGTCTGCATAAGCAAGTCCCCTAATTCAGTACCTCAGCTACATAATTCAATTGAAAATGGCTCATTACCTGTTGCTTATAAATCACAACTAATCATCTAATTACAATTAGCTTGATATGGTGTGATGCTTATGCACCACACTGTAGATTGTGCAAAGTCTCGGTTAAATCCTGAAAGTCATTGGTTGCTTAAATGGTTCATTTTTGCTAACAGAAAGTTTTTGTAAAAATCATGTTTAGTGTGACAAGTTTGTGATGCATCTTTGTGAACCCTTTCTTATGGTGCACCCCACGCATAGTTTGGTGCACCCTAGGGTGCGCCGTGCACACCGGTTGAAGAGCGCTGGTTTGAAACTATTGGACATAGTTTAAAAAATTTGGGCCCCTCTCAGAAAACTCTTCGCTCCACCTGGTGTCCCAAGCTGGTTACGGGCCTGCTGGACAAAGTCACAAATGTGGCTTTAAGGTCCTTGAAGGGTTGACTTGCTTTTGCTTACCATGTGTAATGTGCCACGCAGGTACTTTTGTAGTGAATGCTAATTTGCTTTCAAGTCATTGAGACTCACTCGTGGTTTTGTTTCGTCACAACTGCATAAATAGTACAAAGAAAATCAACAAACAGGTTATAGGTCTAGTTGGTATAATGACAAAAACATTTCGTTCCGAGATTTCTCAATTCAAGTAGGCTGCTTTCTTACATTTTTTGTGAAGTTTTTCAATAAACATCGCCGATTAGGAGGAGCTGACAACTGGAATTGTAGTTTCACAATCATGAAACGATGAAACTTATATAAAACAGAAATATTTCATTGAGAAATTTTTAAAGATACCTGTACGAATTGTTTTGATCACTCAATCCCATGACAGCTATTATTTTTCAGGAAACTTCACGGTTTGGATTTAGCTGTTGGATCGAACATTTAGTGAGATCCTTCGTTTACTTTACAAAGTCCATGCAATACCACCAGGTTTACTGCAAGTTCACTGACGTGGGCACAGTTTTAAAACAAAAGCGAGTCGACGGGAAAATCTTGGAAATACTGTAAGAGTGAGCTGATCACCGAGAAACTTATGCGAATGGTAAAGTGCTGGCTACAAAGAAACGTACACAACAATGTTGCCGAAGTCACAATCCTAGTCGTTAGCTCTTTCTGCCAGAGATGGAATTGAGTTAAGCATGACCAAATCAATGATGCTAACAGTGAAAATAAGTTGTTTGAGAATGAGGATAAAGGCAGAAACTGATATTGAAGATGTAAAGACAACCACTAGCTCAGTTCCACAAAGTATAGAATTTAAAACACCAGGAATCCAGATGTCGCAGACGTTGTTTGCACATTGTATCCTTCAACTTCTCGCATATGAGGTTTTAATTGGGATGCGACGAATTTTAGTCGGATAACCCACGACCAATCTGACAACATCGCAATCTTTTTTATCAACTGAAGGAGATAAGGTTTGTTAAGGTTAAGTTTAACCTGAACACGTTCTGAACACTCTTTTCATGAAAGACAATGACTATATGTTGAGAGGAAAAAATACTCCTCTGACACTTCTGAAGGAACTGAAAGACAATTGGAAATGTTATTTATATGTGAAATGAGCGTATGTGTTTTGTTAGGACAACACGTATGACATCTGAACGATTAAAAATACCAGGCAAAATTATTAAATGAAAATACTAAAACAAAATTATATGTCAAGCATTAAGTAAATCCTGAATCACAAAGCAGAATGTGATGTGCAAAAGAAAGTTAAGCACATGACGCAAAAAATACTTCTGAACAATGCAAACGAAGCAGAAGAGACTTCTGTACAAAGCAATGACAGAAACAACTATGCTGAACAAGAAGAGGGATGTTGCAAAAGAAAACTAGAATAAATCAGATGAAACTGGGATACAAGAGAGACAATGCGTCATTCACGATATCAAGCATGAGACCATACAAATATGAAAAGACTACTGAAGCAAGAAAATACTGTAGATGAACCCATGCAGTGAATCAAATGAGACAAGAAAACGACATAAAGCGACTGCAAGAAATACATGCAGCTGGTTCAGAGGGCGTGAGAAACTTGACAAACGGAAATGAGAACAGACAGAATTTGGGGTCATTCAGATGTCATATTGCACCTGTTGTCTGAAAGTGTAAACCAACGGACAAGAGTTAACCAAATGAGAGTAAGGAGAAATTAATGGTCAAAAGTGACCATGTTAAATAAAGAAGGTCAAAAGTGACCATGTTAAATAAAGAAGGTCAAAAGTGACCATGTTAAATAAAGAAGGTCAAAAGTGACCATGTTAAATAAAGAAGGTCAAAAGTGACCATGTTAAATAAACCAAGAAAATGTGGATCATAAATTGGGTGAGAGAATCATTGGTCATTCATTCTGATTCTGATTTTGACTGTGGTAATGGAAGGTTGTGTTGTTATGTAGAAATGTATTCTGAACAATGAGTTAGTTTTTGCCTACAAAACTGTAAGTACAAATTGATTTTATACTTTGTAATATTTCGGTGAAATATTAAATATAACGAAGTTCTGCCAAAATTTTATATAATTTTGGACTTTGAAAATTTCATAAACCTTAAATATGAATTTGCGGCGAAGCTCTTGTCAAATTTTTAGGAGATTTATACTTTAACAAAAAAGACAGGGAATTTTAGATCAAAAAAGGAAACAGAGTCCTGTCAAAATTTGTCATGATTTCATACCTAGAGAAATTTATAGAAATATGGGGGGACAATGCAAATAGGAATGCATGATTATTGTTTATAGTATATGAACCGTTGGACATTAGAGAGTTTGATGTTTGATGCGTATTATACTGTAATAAAAGTTATGATGTTTGATTTGGGTATGTAGTCTTGCTGGCAGCTAGGGTCAGTGACATTGACTGCAGCTTTTAGTGTTGTAGTCTCTAGTAGGACTTAGCCTCGAGAGCCCACGCTTTAATTAAGTTATGTGATAGTAGCGTTACTAATAAACCCTAAAGCGCTATGGTAGCATGTTTTCGTCCAAGTCTCTCCTGGACAGGGAAGCTGAGCTAGGTCATCTGGTCCATGGAGGGGCATTGGCCGCAAAAGGTTCAGGAAAGCGATGAACCAGTGAACTGCAACACATATTCCGCTGAAAGAAGTGTTGACCAGTTGACAGGAGTGTGGCAAACATTCAGTTACATAAAGTGGTTTTAGTGGAAGTCGAACAGGCCATAAAATCTTGATCTAGCATGACCAAACCTTGTTTTTTGACCCGAATGGCCTGCACATAATTCTTGCCATGTACAAAGCGAACTGCGAGAATGTCATGAGAAGAGGACTTTGAAACTGCTGTCGATACAATTTTGTGCGTTTCTATCCGTGACATTGCAGTGTTTTTCGAGATATTGCAATTGCGCTTTCCCATTTGAGAATGCAATACCAAGTACTTGAATATTGCAGTTAGGTTGATGTGCTAAAACGCTAGCCTCATTTTGGTGATTGGCACATCAACTCTGATTAAGCTCTGTGAACGATTACAGTAAACAATACTTAGTTGCGAGAACATTCTATTCTATGATGTTCAGTTCCGCGTGCATACCTTGTTGTTTGATATGCATTCAGACATTCTATCTGAAAGCATGTTTTTGTGTTTTGACCACATTCAAGGAAAGAACTCCAAAACCAAGTCCGCATCGTTAAAGATTCTTTCGCAGACGGCGATGGTGAGAGATTTTCAACTTTTTTTGGACAAAACTTCATGCTGAGCAACGAAAATCTACAATAAGAACGTGCTTGTGACGACATTTTACGTTTAAGGTGTTCTCAAATGTCACCGTAATTTACTGAAGTTATATTTAAAAAGTGTTCTGTCAAGAATTTATACATTTTTAATTATTTTTATGCACCTGATGCATACCTGCGCACCTATCAGAGACACTCTTGAAGTTAGCGAAATTTGATCAACTTCATGCAAGACCTGATATTCATCTTTTGCTTTTCTCTCTTTGGCTGGCTAAATGCGTCAACTCACAACTTAGTGAATCAGGAACAGAAACCTACTTAAAAAATCTGCTCTTCGGATATATTTTTCCCCGCATGATATGTTTCGCACGTTGACCTTTGCTCAACGCTTTAAACAAGCACTGAAAATTGTTGAAAACAGAACGTTGCTTATGTTTCATTTTTCAGAAACTTTAAAACCAACGTAGGAAAAATAACATTCTGCAATATCCGACATGTACTTGAAGCATCTTTGAAAATAATACAAATCAGTGATTTGATGAATATGGAGCACAGAGTATATAGGTCGGAAAATTAGCTCCGTAGGCGACTATTTAATTGCTTTGTTACGAAATTTAATACCAAATATTGCGATGCAAAAGTGTGAGATAAAAGTTCTAAGTTTGCTTTTACCTCCAAGGTGATAAAAAACAAACAGTTTCCATGTCAGTATATATCATTTGACTGTCAATTGTCTTCCACTAACTGCTTTGTTTGGTCCAACGACTCGGACAGCACTTTTCTTCAAATGTGATATGTCACTGTCATCACAAGTCGATGTCAGAGTATTTAGAGAAGCAGCACAAGTATTTCAAGCAATCACAGTAAATTATCTGGACACATTATGCTTCATTCAAAACTGGAGAGCTTGAGCGCGAACGTTCCTAAACAGTATCGGGCGCTCTGGAGTGTTAAAAAAGCCCAAGCTTCTAAAATTATCTTGTCGTAATGACGATGATAATGATCTACTTTGTCCGCAGACGCGAGGCCCATACTACAAACACACTCTTTCTGTACAAGGCAGGTTGATATAAACGTACAGAAGAGAACATTTTTAAACGGCATTGGAGGTTGATTGACAGGATTACAGACACTTACTTTACAGAACGTTTTGCAGCGGCGTTGGAGGCCCAACCACAGGGTTACAGACACATTAA
>Ga0210059_1005678_pt1 | contig 20054 bp, 16 predicted proteins | sample Ectturendosymbi2_FD_188042 | JGI IMG/M metagenome (GOLD analysis project Ga0210059, IMG submission 188042) | Ecteinascidia turbinata endosymbiont from Florida, USA - Sample 2 (SPAdes) (version 2) | ecosystem: Host-associated > Tunicates > Ascidians > Unclassified | place: Key West, Florida... | reverse complement strand
TTGAACTTTTTGCATTAAAGTTATGAAAACAGTTGGAAGTTGTCAATACTTATAACCAGGGTGTTATACAGTGATTACATTGGTCCGGCCCGCTTGAGATTAAATTTGCCTGAATTGGCCCCTGAACTGAAACGAGTTTGACACCCCTGTCATAAGTCAAACACAAAACTACAGTTTATAAAAGTGTGGGAAGGAACAAAAGATTTGCATAAACGATGCGACGTCATATGCGACCGCCAAGCCGAAACTTTGAATACACATCGATTGACGATTCAGTTCCATTTGCTCCTATCCAACGATCTTAACAGTCTCAAGTCTGAACAATCTTAAAGATATCATTAATTTCCGCAACAGGCCTATTAGCGATTTTGTCTCTTAGCATTCTCAACAAGGTTTGTGTTACTAGATATTTAACAACCTCGTTGAAGTTGCAGCGTTTGCAGGTGTGTGTTTCCAGTCTATGTTCCATGCAAGGATGGCTACAGTGGATTGATTCGATGCACTTCTTTGTAGGTTGAACACACATATTTGAATGTTTGGCGTAGGTTGTTCTATTTATTATCAATACTATCGATAAATGCAACACACTGCGACACTGAAATATTCCTGTTTTGATGTCCAGTCGAGCACAGTTTGTTAGTCTTTTCTGAAGTTTACGGTTGGATAACCATGTTTGATTTTGTTTCAAGCGTTGCGTTGAGCCAGGGACGTCACCACCAGGGGTTGTGGTACCAGCCCCCATTTGCAACTGGCTTATTATCTTGCATAAAATGCGTGATAACCTTTTTTGCTCTTCGCTGATGTGTGTTGGCCTTGCATTCTTCTGTCGCCTCCAGATCGACCAAAACCTGGCGATGTACCTTCGTTGTGCAGGTTGTTGTTGTGCGGGTTGATTGGCACAGGTCAAGATCGATTTTTGTCGAATGATCTATGTCTATGATAAAGATGAACCCGCTCATCGTAGGCTCATGGCTAGGTGCCTTTCTGAGAGTCTTTTCGTGTGCAAAGTTGCTATCTGTACACGCTCAACAGCCATTAATAATGAAAACTTTTGTCCATTTTTTTGCTGCAAACGACCTTTCAATCATATATTAATTCGCACATTGCACATAAAACTGACTGTAGATATAAATCACTAATGTGTTCTTTGTACTAATCACGTTCGTTCATAAGCAACAACTTCGTAAGTATCCAGAATTGACTATGATGTAAGAAAGTGTTTCTTTGATGAAATAATGCAATTTGAACAAGCGAACGATGCATTAGTTCCAACTTTGCTGCAATATGTCGTTGTGACATGAGTGTTCTTACTTCTGCAAAGGACTGTGTTTTAGCTCATTCTTGGCACAGTCTGGCCGCGGAATGGATAAATTGACGTCGCGGGTGGGATCTGGCCCGCGGGCCGTAGGTTGGTGACCGTTCATCTTCGCAGCACTTTCAGGAATTGCTGGGTTATAACTTTCTATTATATAAAATAGCGTTTGCTCAACGGCAGTATTAAAGACGACACCAACGTTCTGACCAGCTCAAAAGCGGATTTTCATCAGGGCAAATGTCAGGTAAGGACGAAGTCACAAGAAGTACCAGTTATAGAAAGACAATATGGTCAGTCAGCGCAGAGATAGAAACGATAAAAACCAAGGAGCGACAAATTACGATACAGAAAAGCAACATGCGCACGATACGTGTGATCAACAGCGCAACACAGCGACGGAATGAAGACGACTATCCTGTCAAATCCACACCAAAACATCAACCAAGCCACACAAACTTATTCGCATCCAAACGCTACTTTATAAACGTTAGGAAATAATTCTTTTCAGTAACAGTTTTGTCATCGACCAGTTCATTTTGTGCCACTTCAAGTTTTATGTATTGCTAAACACTTGTTTCTGGATGGCAGCTTGTAATGTAAAGAGCTTCTTTATTTCACCAATATATGTTTGGTTGTGCAGTATAGATGTTGATAAAAGTTGGCATTTTCGTGTAAAACGAATGCTAGCATTTTACGATTTTATATTTTCTTTTTCTGCACAAATGGTTTGCTTGTTTCACCCTTTAACGACCGCGCCGGCCTATATATGCCGGTACTCTTTTGGCCATAACTCGCCAGCTGCTGCAGCTAGAGAGGTGTTCAAACCTTCTACGGATTCAGCAAGTCTTCTAGCTCCGAGTCAACAAAAATTTTTCTGTTTTGGGTTTGGGGTTCTCTTGGGGGTCGTCACAAGTGGGGGCGTTTTAACGTTTTTATGGCCTACTTTACCCGGCCCTGGACGCCAATCGAATGGGCCAACATTTTGGCACAAGATTTTTTAGAAACTAGGCTATCCTACGAGTCTTTAGAGCCCTTGATTAGCTTTCTAGCATATCTGGATCCAAAATTATGCCACAAAAAGTGATCAAAATTTTTACCCCTACAAACACTAACCTGGGGTGTAAATCACCCCGTTTGTATGTGGCCATAACTCGCTGTTAGAATAGGCTAGAGAGCTGTTCAAACACTCTAAAGACTCGTGAAGACTAGTAGTTTAGACAGGAAAAAAAATTTTCAGCTTGAGATTTCGGGTTTTTTGTTGATGTTTACATATTGAGAGATGTTTATGCATATTTGTTTTCATTTGGATAATGACGTCATATCCTGGGAGTCGAACAACCCATCAGATTTTGTGACTCAAAGTTTTTTTGGATTCTAGGCTACAATACGAGTCTTTAGAGGGTTTGATGGACTTTCTAGCATTTCTGGTTCAAAAGTTATTGCCAAACTTCCTGAAATTAATTAGGGAAATCCCCTGAAATTACTCAGCCATGTCTTCAATGATTTGGGGTCCTCTGGCTCTAACTTGGGCACCAGAAACGCTAGGAACTTCATCTAGGCCTCCTAAGCTTTATATTCCAGCCTAGAAAACAACTAAATTTTGAGCCACAATTTCGGCTCATTGTCCGGGTGATGACGTCATAATAGAATAACCAAAAAAAAGCAAAACCTACCCTTTTTCTCACGGTACCCACCGAAAACCCCGAACCCAAATCTCAAAATTATTTTTTCATTGCAAACAAGACTTCACGAGTTTTTCGGGGGTTCGAATAGCTTGCTATCATGTTCTAGCGGCAAGTTTTCGCTATCTGAAATGCCGCCAGTGCGAGACTCAATGCATTTTCTGCAATTTTCTGATTTGGGGGTAAAATGGGTTTTTTGGGCCATAACTTTAGTTCCAGATATGCTAGAAGGTCAATGAAGTGCTCTATAGACGCGGCTGATCGTCTAGTTTCCCAAAAAATTTTGAGCCATAAAAATGACTTATTGGATTGGCGCCTAGGGCCCGTCAAAGTTGGTCAAAAATGCAAAAACATGTCCTTATTGTGACGTCACCAAAAGAAAACCCCACACTCAAATCAAATAATTTTTTTTAAATCGAAACTAGAAGACTTGCCGAATTTGTAGAGGGTTTGAGCAGCTCTCTAGCTATAGAGACTGACGAGTTATTAACAAAAATGTGCCGGCCTATATATAGGCCGGCGCGGTCGTTAAAGGGTTCAACCGTTGCTTCGCCGGACAAGTCGCTGCGGCCACGCCACAAGTGCAAGTGCGTGTGCACGCGTATCTAGAGCAGGGTTGCCAGGTCCAGATCCATACTAAACATGCCCAACCGAACATCAAAATACGGTAAATAGCTTCAAAACGTGCCAAACAAACCGAAACCCGCCAGTGGTTGTCGGTTTTGAATCACTCGGATGATCAATGGCAAAAATGCAACGCTGCTATTAGATATGTCACAATTTCGAAAAAAATTAATTACAAAAATGCAGTCACAGAGAACCCACACAAAAACAATTTGGTTCACCCGCTTCAGATGGGACCAAATATGCCAAATCGTTAGTCAAGATATGCCAAATAACTTCAGTAAATGCCAAACAAGTTGAAAAAAATCTGAAAGTTTAGGCTCAAAGCAGACACGTTTTTAAACAATGCCAAACAACATTTTTTCTGCTATCTCATTAAAAAAGGCAAAAAAAACATGCCGAACTATGACGCACATGCCAAACAGCATTTTCTCATGCCAAACCACTTTTGAAAAAACCAAATTTCTGGGATTTGGCTTTTATAAATGCCAACCTGGCATCCATGATATGAAGAGTGGAGATCCACTGGAAGGAAAAAACAAATGAGGGAAAATGTCAAAAAACAGCGATATAAATAAGTGAAAATCAAGAATTCCCGGATGATGAACCAATAATACGCAACACGTTCCGGTTTTCATCACTGCGTCTGATGGGACCTTAGCAGGAAATGCTTGCAAGTGTTCGTGCTGATATGTTTCTGTATTGAATTGCCGAGAAGCAAATTCCTGGAAGTAATGTAAAGTTAGTTTTTGTCTATCGAACTTCATTGCAGAAGATGAGTATTATTTTGGGCACGAAGCCACAGGACGGCTCAGTCCAGTGCACATGGGTGTCAGAAGTTCTTTTCCAGTGGGGGTGCCGATAATGGATTTTTCCAGAGGTAGCCAAAAAGGTTTTTCCATTAGGGGGAAAAGTGATGAAATTTCATTTTTCCCTCCCGAAACTAAGAAAACAACCTTTTCTGCTAAAAATGTAACAGCAAAATGTCAAATTTCAAATTCAGAAGGGTGCCAAGGCTACCCCCTGCCTGCTCTTCCGACGCCCATACCAGTGCTTGTCAACATCTTTCGGTATCGTTCATCCCTGCCGTGGATTTCCGCATTCCCATTCACCTTATATTGTGAATGTATGGCCGATGTGACAATAATAACCAAACTATATACAATGTTATTCCACTTAAGGTAAGTAACTCTTTTTAAGACAAGCTCATCGGCATCAACTGTCAAGAAATACGAAGTTACGAAATCTTCCGATGTATTTTGAAGAGAGAGGACACAGAAACTGAAAACTACGGGCTCAGTGAGAATCAAACCGCAGTTTTCTACCAGTGCAGACACAACAACAAAACCACAAATAACGACAGGAAACTATAAATATTGTAATGGTACACGTACCATATCACATGTGGAAATCCCCAGAAAATGATGCTATGCCGTATGCAAGTGAATCACCTGATAAAGAGAAAACGAACCACAAATACAAAGACAAGATACCTCAAAAGTATATAACAACGGCCGACCCAAGCAGTAGTAGAGTGATCATGGCGTGTGTTCTCTATTGCTGCTTGCAATATCATTGTAACGTCACCAGACCTTCCCGACCATAAAAACGTTTGCAACAGAAAGCCGTTTTTACTAATCACTGCTCTGCTTCTGAACTTCAGTGTTCAAGTTTTCAAACTGCCGATAAATTAATTCCTCAGTCTAATGCCACCCTAAGCAACGCATTTCAGCTCATTTCGCTTTTTAGTTTTCATCTGTAATAAACACGAAAATCCTTTCTCTGAATCCTTTTACGTGGTAGTCATGAGCACCAGTTGTTGCAAGGGTGTTGATGCAACTTCGTTATACTCTGGGGATTCAAGCAAACGAACCCAACAATCCCCATAATAGAGATATGCTTTGTATGACGCTATTTCAGAAAAATCTTGGTGCAACCCCATCAATGATTCCACCAACTCCCCAACATATGCTTACTTCAGGTGATCAGCAATTAATGGATTAATCATCCACATCTCATTTTCCAGATCTTGGTGCAGTCTTTGCGGAAAATAAGCTGCTTCAAAGTGTTTAGCCAGCAGCTGCAGGTGGCCTATTATTATAATGGTTTCACCCTGTCTTCGATTCCGGTTCTTTTTCTTCTCAATTGCATTCTTTCATATAGTTTTCCAAATGCGAAAAGTTTGAGAAGTTGCCTTTGCCACAAGCTGGTACTCAATTTCATGGAATTCGATTTTTCCTGAAAAATCAAAAATGTCACCACGTTTATCTTGAACTGACAAATTTAAATGATGCAGATGATCAAAGATAGATGGCATGCAACACAGTTTCGATATAAACCAGAGTACATCCTCAAAAAGCGTTGATCTTTCGTCACCTTGAATTTTTTAAATTAAAAAAGCTAATTTTCAGCACCAACACTCTCGATAACTTTTCCCGTGATAGCCATCAAACTTCAAAGTCTTGTGATCTGCAGACATTTCATCACAGAGTTGAGAAAACAACAGACTCTTTTCGCTTTTACACGAATAGCGTTGACAATCTTCACATCGTTCAGCCATTTCTCGAGCTCACTTGCTTCATCAGAAGAATTAGCTTTCACTTTCTTAGCCGCTAACGCTCCACGATGTAAAACACAGTGTCTGATCTTGCAATTTTGTGACCTCTGCTTGATGAATATGTCAGCCCTTTTGTCTTTTCCCATCATGACTGCTGCACCATCCGTAGTCACAGCAACACATTCCTTCCACGATAAATTCTCGTTTTGGAAAAACTCATCAAGTTTGTCAAAACAAATTCTCCCAAACTGGAAGGCATAACAGAAAATGTACGACAATTTTCTCAACGCCTTTATCCGGAAATAGACAATAAGTTGAGCATCATTCCCAATATCTGTAATTTCATTGAATTGCAAAGCAAAACAGGACGCTTCTACAGGTTTTGCAATTAACTGCCTCTGTACGTCTTCAACAATCGTGGTACAACGAACGTTCATTGTATCATTCGACAACGGTATTTGCTCTATCCACAGCATGTTTTCTACCACGCAGCAGATTGTACACGATCTTCAAACATAGTTTGATTACAGACTCAGCTTCGCAAAATTTGTTTTCGTTTCATCAGCACAAGATCAGCGCAAGCGCAATTTGAAAAGAGGAGAAGCAGCTTTTTTCCAATAGAGTCATCCACGACTAATGACTAGAGGGGGTTTTACTCTTTGCACAAATATTCGTGCTGTTCCTTGAAAAATTGCGGGTTCTTGTTCTGATGAATGCCGTGTTTGTTTTGTAACTACTCCGCAATCTTGAAGGAGTCAAACACCGGTTGCTATATTTAAGATTATAGAACTTGCATTGAGCAGACAGCTCATGGCTCGGTTTTTCACTTTTGGAAAGAAAAATCTATACTTGATATAATGATCATCCTGCTTTCTTATAATATTTGAAGGGAGGTTATTCTCGACACTAACCTTAATTTTTTAACCTGGTTCTCGTTTAAATTGAGAAGCTGATGAAGCTAGCGTATCCTGATCGATTTCATCTATAGATTTACGTTTACCTTCATCAAAACAAAGTGTTTTTTGTACGTATTTCTTAGACAGTTTGCAAGCATCACCTCAGATACAAACGCGTGTTAGATGTTGGAATCAATACCGAAGTGGTAACGAACTAATATCATAAATACACTACTCCTGCACTTCACACTACTCCTGCACTTCTCTGATCATTATTCAGGTGTCTGGTTTTCACTCGAGGCTGAGAATGAAACTTTCGAAACTATTGCAATTCTACTGTAGCAATCCTTCGCACAGAATTACAGGACGCTCGTGCAAAGCAGGATAGAGGTTCTACCACTCGATTGAATAAAACATGGCATCTCTTCCGTAACATTTGTCTTTAAATCTGTAGACGCAGTTGTTCTGAAATGATAGGTGGCTGACTGGTGCAGACGTAAAGACAAAACGCTTGAAGTTTGCAATTTTATTAATGACTGCTGATATGTGTTGGGTGAAAAACAAGGTAAATGCACGTGACCAGAGGATGCAAAAAATAGGAACAGAAATTTCATGCACCCTTGCAAAAGTTTCATTCACTCAGGGGTGAACCATTCACCCGATTAAAAGGACTGGCTTAGCCCTCTGTGATTACGGGACCGAAATCATTATCAGTTAGTTCTGCGGAATTTTCATTTTTGTTTTTCTAGCATTTTATAATGAGGAAATGGCAGGAATTAAAGGAAAGGAAAAATTAATTTGTGGAAGCATTGGAGTTTGTACTGTTTACGCTTCTGTCACACTGTCGGTCTCCTTGATTCCTTCTCTAGCAAACCCTCGTGTAACTAAAGTTTAGTGTTACTGCATCTGGAAATCTTCCGACGAAATTAAAGTGGTGAAAACCTTACATCAGCGAAATGTCAGGTCGCTTAGTCGGGAGACAAGGCAAGTGCTCATAAACGACAAGGCTGACTTCACTGTTCGTAGTATTTGGGGATATCCAGTGGCGATTCTAAGGGAGGGCCTGGGTGGGCCATCCCCCCCAGATTTTTGCTTGGCCCCCCGTTGGGCTCTCCCAGTTTTTTTCTTAATTTCCCGTTTAAGTTCGTTTGGTTGACATATGCAGGGTTGCCAAATGTGTTTTGTAAAATACCGGCCATTTTGTCAACAGCGCCAGATCTGAGCTGTGTCGTAATTCGTAAGCAGCACAGGGAAAACAGAGACAATCAGGATTGTTAAGACACAATTAATGATTTGCCCGTATTTTGGCTGATTCGTTACATTTCGGTGTGTGTGTGACATGGCAATCGCACCAACGATCGCGTCAACAGCAGCAAATAAACTTCGCTGAAGAAACTGTCCAGACAAGATTCACTACAAGAGTCATTATGATTTGAGAAATTCTGCGTTATTTTTTTTTAAGTTACGGCAAATTATTTTATTTTCACAATACCGGTTTCAGACACTGATTTTCAAAATACCGGCCTTTCACCGGCCTCTGCTAAATTAGCAGTAAAATACCGGCAAGGCCGGTGAAATACCGGCCATCTCACAACCCTAGACATATGCAGTATATAACTTTCGGCCAGCAATATTTTAAACGATAATTTAGAAACCCTCTAGCCTGCATTCAGTATTTCCCAAATGCATGATAAGCGGTATTGTTGTTTGACGGGCGGATAACTAAAGTTGTTTATGACGACACACTACAGTAGCTGCTCGGATCCCGCGTGAAATTTAGTCAGACCGCGGTCGTGGTGTTGAAAAATTCATTTAGAAACTAAGAAACAGGCGCAGAAATGGGAAGATTGATCTTTCGTGCATTTCTGTGTGAGATGGAACTGAAGTGGTTCGTAACTACAGTTTTAACTCTACCCACACATGTCGTGCAACCTCAGAATTTTGTACGGATTTTCTGTAATGATTCAGAAGCAATTCTTTCGTGTATTTCAGCTCTTTTCTCAGGAGGTCAAATATTTCTATCAGAAAAACACTTGAAAGAATTCGCAAATCATATTCATTCAGTCAAAATGATTTAAAATATGAAATAACTTTGACAAAGAATTTGCTTCGGAAGGCGTCGAAGCTGCCTATATCGCTCGAACAATTTTTATCTTTTATAGCTACTTGAAAAGCTGCGTTGGTTGTTACTGGTAGCTGTAACTCTTCCCATCACCAGCCCTTCATGCGAGAGAAGTTTTTCAAAAACGAAATTACTGAAAACATTTCCCAGAAATTCCATGACCAGTGAAAGATTGGGTACGTTGATCTACTTTCAGTTGAAAGGATACGAGCTGAAAAAATAGATTTAGATGATTTCGTTGATGAATTTGACAGTCAACATGACAATCGAAGGATTAAGTTACATTGAGTTGATAACGTTATAAAATTCTAACGTAGACTGTGCAGAGATCTGTGTGAGAATTATATTGCTCATTGTTTATTTGTCTAATCTTTTTTGGTTAAGAGGTAGTGCGTGTTTCGCCTATGACGAGACAGTCATAAATCAACGCAGGGTTGAAAAGTCAACTTTTGAGGATCAGTCAGAGAAAAATTCAGTGTGAATAACAAAATCAACGACTCTGTTGGGAATATTCTGCAAAATAAGTTTTACGCCTGCTGTTACATCTTGCTATCACGTGCACGCCGATACACACCTATCTGCGGCGCTGCTATGCTACTTAGGATGCAACTGGTGTCGAAACCTCGCTGCTGTTAACTGTATACTGCATTGAATAGTCCTCACCCTATCCACGCTGCACACTCGTAATACTAGTTGCATAACACTGTTATGGTTACACTACAATCACAAAATGACACCACAATCACAAAATGTGCGGTGTCATTTTGTCACAAAAAATGTCCACACCACTATCACAAAATGTCCGTAAGCTACCACAAACACGGATTAGTCAGTAGTCACCAAACCGTTGGAAGATGGTTTATTTTTACATACTTTGCAATAAGAATATTTTGATGAAACTAGTTGGCTATAAACAGCCTACTTGTCTCTGTGTCATGACGGAATTCGTGGTTGGAACCATTTCGCTTTCATGTGAATTGTATTCACTTTCTAAAGCTGCTTTCGTTCATATGAAGCCGGCACAATTGTGTACGGAAAATGGTGTTTCGTTTTACATGTGCAGTGCTGTGGAAGTTGCATGGTTAGCACAGAATGTTCTACATAGCAGTACACGTGTGCGATTGCATCTACAGTGGCGTTTAGGTGTCTCTAGTGATTAATAACGCTATTTCATATTTAACGTTATTCACAAGCGCTATGTTGGGTTTGATAGGATTAATCATAGCAACTTAATGTTCAAACCAATGAAAAATCACCATGCAAGATAGATATTTATGTTGGCCCCTCCTACTTTTTACTTGGCCCCGCAGTGGGCACCCCCACTTTTTCATTCTAGAATCGCCACTGGGATATCTGCAATTCAGCATTCAATCCGCAGCCAACTACCGACACGGGTTCTTAAATCCCAAACTTGCTCCTTCGAAAACATCATATCCCAGGCCGCTGTATTGGTTTCTGCGCCGTTCTTTACTGGCGATATGCAAGACACCACAAATGGAAGTTTCAACCATGTTCTACCTTTACCACGTGCATTTCGTTTCACTGGTGCACTTCGCTTCGATAAAAGTTTTCCAAAGAACATTTTCTGGTTTTGGACTAATTGGCCTCTGCTTGCCACGTTTTAGGATATATTTTCTTCAATCGATTATAAAAGCTTTTTGATTAAACGTTTCGCTTCTGCTAGTTTCTATAAACTTTCTTGACTCAGCTGTTTAATGCTCACCGAAGAAATAGCTACCGGTTGGTATTTTCGCAGTTATTCCAGCAACGTCACGTTCAGACTTCGCGTTCTTTCCACTTATGACGACTTGAGAAACTTTTCATTCTGGTACGCAGTTTGATTTAAAACTTTTTTATTTGTATTTTACTGCTGTTTTACCAACTCTAAAGTTGCTGTCACCAGCAGCTATTGCCCTGACAGTTGTTGACTAACTTTGCGTTTTTATGATATCTTCAGGTAACTTCACTCCGCAGGTGAAACAAGCAGGAATCAATCGCAAATTTTTAATAGCAAATCGATTTCACGTAAAACTACGCATCATCAGTCTTTACATCTTATTCAGATAGAATCACCTGTGAAGTGAATTTACTTGAATAGAGATACGCGCAAGTTTGAATCATCGCAAAAGATGAAAGCAGAGCCCAATCGGCTGATTCCTCAAAAGTCTACAAAAAACTAGAGCTTTTAATTGTTTGTGAAACCTTTTCTGACAATTGTTTGTTCAGATCTCGTGCACCTCTTTCATGTTGTGGTGATTTGCTTGTTTTGTCGTTGTATTTATGCGTGATTGCTGCTGATGACTTTGTTTAGCCACATTCATTACTTGAGTTTTCTTAGAACCTGTTTCTTTTATCAAATTCCTGGTGCTGTCTCATTTGTTGACAATTCCCTGGCGATCATAAAAGTTAAAGGGAATCTTTGGTGTTTTTCAACATTCCACCTAATGTTCTGGTTGGTTTCAAGAACAAATATATACTTTTGGTTTTTGAGTCATCTTTGCAGCTTTCCGTTGATTCGCGATAGCGTGGAAGGACCAAAGATGCCCTTTTCTGCGCAGAAAAGATGTTTGATGCTAATTTCATGCGTTGTTTTCCTTCATGCTGCTTTCATGCGAAGATAATGATGTCGTTCTAATGACCAGTGCGCCCACCACTGCTCGTTTGCGTTGTAACGGGTCGTCCCAACGAAAACTACACTATCGGTCAGTGTCGCCAGGTTTCCCAGAAATGGAGTGCAATCCAATTAAATTGAAAGGTCTAATCTGTAAAGTGTGGTCTAATTTACCGACTCAGTCTAATTTAAATGGAGTCGTCTAATTTAAAATGTAGTAATCTAATTTAAATTTAGTCTAATTTAATTTATTTACGTGTTTGTCGGAGAGGCAAGGTCCATATCATATTAGCTGAAAGAACACAAAGGGTATAGGATTGCTTAGAAACAACGCTTCACAGATTAGTTGGTGTTAGTTGGTAGTCATAGTTGACATTGAGGAGTACCGAACACTGAAACAAAGCACCAGTAATTACTTCATTAGGTCATCATCGTACAGAAGCGTTGCATACTGGTGGGAAAATGCAGATTTGTAAAAATCATCAGACACTTGAAGTGAGCAGGTAAAGAGTTGGATGAAGATGTACAACGTTTAACAAAAGTATTCAAATTATTTCTAACGAAGGCATCAAATGTTCTGACGAAATAGGTGAGTTGATGCGAGCGAACACTTACGTTCGGGAGATGTAATGCAAATATTGTTGCAGACAACGCGGAGGCGCGTGAACCACAGTGCGGTTTACAATCAAGGGCGGCTAAAGGTCAATCTGCACTGAGGACTTACCAGGAGTAGTCGCGCACGATTCTGTTTGTTTTGTTGCGTCGGGTAATTCTGCGCTCGTGCACGGCTCGGCACGGCAACTCCTGGCCGCAATAAAACAAACAAAGAATCATGCGCGGCTACTCCTGGCAACTCCTCAGTGTGGATTGGCCTAAATGCGGTAATCTATTTCGAAATGGGTTAGTCTAATTTTTAGTACATTTCCCCAACTTTTCATCCACGACAGTCATTGCTCCATCCACCTCAAACAACTTTCTTAGGTCAGATCCACAAGAACCCGAGCGTGACTGAGAAAACTGAAGTCCAACTAAATTGAAATTCGTCCAATAACAAGAACAGAAAATCAAGGAAAACAGATACTCCGAAACTTTAATACCCTGTACCAGCACAACGTGAAATTTCTTTGCTATTTCACTTACTAATTTTTCCACCCAAATTGTGGCCACCCAGAAATGGCGTAATACTTTTAAGAGGAGTGATTTCAATTATATTTCGCTTCGAAACAAGTTGGAGGAAGAAAGCTACCGTGACATCACAAAATAATTTAAGATTTTTCAACCGCATGCCTTAAACAGCAAATGCCTATAAAATGACGTCTTGCAAAGTCTTATAAGAAACAACAAAGCAACAAAAGTAGCCTACTGTCTCAAGCGGAAAATGAAGGTAACTAAACTTGCTTATTGAATTATTGAATTTATTCGATTGTAAGCTGCGGCATATGTTATTTTTTGATCATTTCATGCAGATGACAATCGATCAAGAGCGGCTCGATCGCATTCATATTTTCACAAGATCTCGTGCGGTTTACAGTCAAGGGCGGCTTACAGTATCAAATGCCGACAAAAAGCATTTGATACTGTAAACCATGACATTTTACTCCAAAAACTGCAGTTTTACTTTGGAATAACAGGGGCCCCTTTACAGTTGTTTTCCAACTATCTTCTAAATAGAAAGCAGTATGTTATCAACAGAAACACTAAATCTAGTCTAAAAAATATTTCATGAGGAGTCCCACAAGGATCCGTTTTAGGGCCACTTCTTTTTATTATGTACATAAATGACTTGCCAAATTGTTCAACATTCACCACTGTGCTTTATGCTGATGATACATACCTTTGTTTATCTGGTAAAAATTTGAATAACCTGCAACTTGCAGTTAACAGTGGACTTCTTAAAGTAGACAGATGGATGCATTTAAATAAATTATCAATAAACAATTCTAAATCATCTTACATGTTAACCAGCAAGACCTTGAGAAACACAGATAACGAGAATATCCCATCGTCTTTTCAAATATGTTTAAACGATGTTTATTGAGTCAAAAAACGTGTGTCAAATACCTAGGTGTCCTAATTGTCAGTAATTTAAACTGGTCTTCTCATGTACAATTGATGAGAACTAAATTATCGCGTGCATCGCATTTGTTAGTTAAAATTCGAAAATTTGTTCCTATTGCCGTTCTGAAAGTGTTATACTGTAGCTTTGTCTATTGTCACTTACAATACTGTATTATGTCATGGGGTACAGCTAACAATTCCGTCCTGCTACCTTTGAACTTTTGCATAATAATATATTAAGAATAATGAGATTTTGTAATTACAGTTGTCACGTTACTCCCTTATATAAGATTGTTAATGTGTTAAAATTAAATGATATATATCGGCTTGAATTGGCAAAATTTATGCATAAACTACATCATGGTGCACTGCCCAAAAACTTTGACAATTTCCTCAAAAATATTTCTAATATTCATTTATGCAAAACCAGATTCGCTGACAACCAAAATTATTTTATGCAATGTGTCTGCACAAATTCTGGAAAAAAAAGTATTTCTTATAGAGGGATTGCGCTCTGGAAAGAAATCGAACAGAATCTGAAAATCTTACCGTATGTCACTTTCTGCAAACATTGTAAGGATAGTCTCTTTAACTATGAATGGTTTTTTGCCCAACCATATATGGCTATATGCTTTCTAATAGTAAAATGTGACTTCATGAATATGATGCAAATGAATTTTCGTTTGCTTGTGTTTTTCTTTTTGTGAATTATGTGCTTTGCACAGTTGTTGTTGTTTTTGCTTTTGCGATGCTTAAAATGTACAGTATTTGTGCATTGTGGCACTGTCTTTGTTTTTACAAATTTTTAGGGCGCCTCGACGAGACAACTTCAGGGTTTTTTCGGCGTCCTATTTGCGAGTACGCATCCGCAGTGTTTTGCTTTTGCATTGCTATATACTGCATCGTAACCAAATAAACTTCTTATTCTGAATGCGGTAATCCTTTTCGATTCAAAATACATGGGACCCCCAAACTGGGGATTCCAGGCCGCTGCCTAATGCGCCTCTGCCTAAAACGACAACAGCTGGTATGAATCTCGCATGACGTATTTATTTCCACATTTTGGCTGCGTTATGCAAGACTCGCAAGTGAACTTTGGGCAACTAAGAACTTTTCGATGTTTCTCTGCCGTAAAAATACTTCATGCAAACGAATAACTTGCACCGGAATCTTGCAGTGACAGAAGTTTGTTTCAGATAAAAACTGTTCTGCCACGGTTGTTTGCTTTGTTCACACTTAAAACTTCATTTTGATAGTTTGAATATATGCTCAAAATTTGTTTGCTTGTTACTTCAAGGTGAAAAGCAGTTCTCATTGTTTTTCAAGGAAATGAGTTAAGGATTGCTTGTTAACTTGAGGTACAGCAGGTCACTGCATTGTCTTCCTCAATTACCAACTCCAACATAAGCCAGTTTAAGAAATTCAAGGTTAGACAAAGTATTTCTAATCGCTCAGAGGGAGTTATTCATTATATCACAAGTCCAGGTGCGAACATACAAAAAGGAATACATATCATATGTTCCTGCCATTCAAGGGAATTAAGAAGTTTTAAATCTAATGTAAGACCGTCATAATATTTTTGGTGCTTGTCACGTTTTTGTGGCTTCTACTGCGCTTCGAAAATGTTTAAGGAGACCCTGTTTTACAGTATTGTTGTCATAGCGATGCAGCCCTTGTCAAAATAAAACCTTTTTTCTGTTAAATTGCTATAAAACGTTCAAACCTTGTACGTGGTACTCGAACGTACTCGAAGCTAGATATTCGGAAAGCAAATACACAATGTTAGTGCATCATTGCTGTGAATTTATGTTAAACCTAAACATTGGATGCTACCACAGTAGATGCTGCATGATGCAGCAGTGTTAGGGAGAGGCAAGGGTATATAGACAGTGATGCCTTCTTCAACCTTTCTTCCATGCCCCACCTAATCAACTCTAAAATCCTGATTGCTGTAGTAGGACGGAAACGCGTGGGAAAGGCGGTCCCACACTTTTTTCATGTTTTCGTTTGCAGTGTAATGAAAGAGAGTACTTCATTAAATACTGATATAAATGAGTTAATTTGATTTCTGTTAAATACTGATTTACAATGAGTTAATTTGATTTCTGTTGAAATTGGCTAAATTTTTGGGTGCGTTTCCACACTTCTTTTTTTTAGTACAACATCCCTGCCCCCATGTAGTGATATATAAATCTAAAGATTTGAAAATTGAACTCCATTTCTGCTAAGAAGCTTCAAACGTCAATGACTTGGGTTAAACACGCTTCCAGAAAACATAGCATCCATGAAAAAAAAAGAATGAAATAAAGAAAGACAGCTGAAGTTTTGAGAAAGATATTTTTAAAAGATTGTAAAAAGAAGAACAAAAGATTAAGTGGTATTACAATTTGAATAAAGATAAATATGATAATAAAGAAAAATCCACAGTTAATGTTTAAGAAAGAGAGAAGAAAAAGTAAAGGTACCTATCAAATGAAAGATAGCATTTGAGTTCACCTCGAGTTAACTATAATAATGTTGGGGCGATCCTTTGTGCTTCAAGCCTGCTGCGAAGAGATACATTTTTTACATTTCACATATCCAGTAGATTTATGTTTTGAGTATTGTAGAACGAAAAGTGGTAGAACCAGGTTTACAATTCATTGCACTTGTACATATCGGTGAACAGGTTAACAAAATGTAAATTCATTTGAAAAGTTCAACCAAACGAAATCCAAGAAGTCCAAATCATTGCAGATTTGAAGTTTGTATTTGCGGAGTTAACTAACGAAAAATCGGAACATGGCCGCAACCAACTAAAAAGGTTAGTGTGGGAACAAATCTTGTAAGTACATTTTCTATCCTGTCTACTGTAACAGGGCTAAAGTTATTTGGAAGGTGTTCATAAGTGAGTGTTGGTACCTTCCGTTGTGCTCACTACGCATAGAAACGTAGAAACTATTTATTTATTTGTTGTTTCTAACCCTTCCTGACTAAATCAAGCGTAAAAAGTCGCATTTAATGTTGCAAAATTATTTAAAAATTAATCATCTCAGGTACCCTGTTAGTCACTGGTAAAGTAAGTTATATTGACACAACGTGCCGTGCTGTGCATGGCTGGCTCTTTGTCGAAATAAAAAAATGATTTGGTGGATTTGTTTCAACTCGAAGCTATCTAATCCAGCTCCACAAGACCTTTTTAGCCTTTAGAATATAGTATTGCAGATAAGTATAACGCTTTCTTATCACATGTACGTATGCCAAGTAAATGTAATGCTTTCTTATCACAACGTCGACATACTTCCCACAAGCAGAAATCATTGCATTTTCCTGGTAATTTCCGTTGCAGAACAGCTCCGGCAAATAGTACGGATGTCTTTAAACGTGTTGTATGCTTTTTATCATCACTGGTTGCCTTCAATTAAATGTGGCGAAGCGCTTAAAGTATGCTCTGTTGGATTCTGACTTCAACGTTGCCCTGAAACTAACTCACGCCAGCAAAGCCTGATCAGACCGTCAAAAGCTCGTGCTCTTTGGTAACCTGGTGCTTCGTTAGCCATAAATGAACTAGATGCCCCAGCACGAGAAAAAATAAGCACTCTCAAGGGTGTCTTACTTGTTCATTAGCAGGTCCACACCAACCTACGATCGATGAGAGGAGGTTTCACAGGAACAGAGCCGTCGGCACATTAGCGTCTAAGCAATATTTTACCGGCCAGTAACATCTGTCAGAAGTTGAACTTTTTCTCTCTCTGTGACGTCTCCCGTGAAACGAGGACCTCGTTGCGATTCGCTTTGGAAGAAAATTGAGGGCACCTTGTCCCAGAAGCCGTGTTCATTAGTGCTCATGTCATCAGACTCATTACCTCACAATTCAGGGCTTTCTTGGAAGCTTACGTAGCTTTTTCTTAACGACTTATAATTCTTGATTGTTTATCTTTGTTTGGTATTTATCAAAAGTTTTATATGCACTCCCAAAATTTCACCAAAAGGTTTCCTATGTTTATAAAGTATGCGACGGCAATAAAACAGTGTTCTTTCCGGGCTTACGACTGCGAGGCATGGAATTACCATCGATGCACTCCATAACATTGATTCTTTAGCCACAATGTGGCAATGCATAAGTTAGTTCGTACACGAGACAAAGAAAGTGGTTATAAGTGCATCAGCCCATAACAGTGTGTATTACGCACTAGACCAGGGGTTTCCAACGTTGGCCACGAGCACCCTTCGGGTGGCCCGCGAGCGATTCTGGCCAAACGGTGCCAAATGTTCTTTCTGATTTTTCATGTGTTGAATTAAACTGCGGTCAAACACAACAATTTATTCATCAGAGTAAACGTGGATATAATCGACTAAAGGTTTTCTGGTAGGTTGTGCTGCATAACTTTCAACAATAACATCCTATATGTTTTACAACTTGGTGACAATCGTCTGAATAAAAGTACTGCCATCATAGCAAGTGAGGCAATTTCAGCAGAAAGCAGGCACGTGAATACAGGGCAGACAGATCGTTCACACATGCATTCCAGAAATGCCTGTGAAGTCCGATAGCAAGCAACGTTATCAGTTTTATAGATGATGATTTTCGTGAACCACAGATTCTACGCAGAAGAAAGTCAGTTTATTCGAGACAGATCGAGTTTTGAAGAATGTTAGCAGTTGTACTGGAAGTGACTATAAGTTTAAACGGAACCAACAGTTTTCACAACAGTGTTTATTACAGCACATTCGAATTATAGTCGAAATTTGTCGTATTGCTTTTGCTCCAGAATTAAGTAGCCTTTCATGCATGTCGGTAATTTTGACTGTTTGTCACCATTTCGACACAAATTTCGAGACATACGTCTCTGATTTGGCTTCTGACCCTTAGACATGCTGCCAAAAATTTTATAAATGTAAGATAAACACCGAGTAGTGGGAAAAAGTAGAAATATCTTTACTTTTTATCGAAGCCTACGGGAAGCCGACGTGTTTGATCTGTAAACAGCAGATAGCTGTTCCTAAGGAGTACAATGTTAGGGGGTATTATGGAGCTGACCATACACACATGGGCGTCGGAAGGGGAGGCAGGGGGGCAAGGCCCTCCCTGGAATTTAAAATTTGACATTTTCCTGTTAATTTCATTAACCGGCCTTTTCATTGACTGAAATGTGTCTTTAATGTTAGCTTGTTTAGGGACACCTGACTTGATAAGCGTACTGATTTTTTCGGTATCCTGGCAGACTGTTGACTATAAAAATGCACATGCAATACCTTCCTTATCGCCAATAAACTTACTACTACTATTAAATTTTTAGCAAAAAAGGGTTGGTTTCTTGGTTTCAAGTGGGTGGAATGAAATTTTATCAATTTCGGCCCCACTCCTGGAAAAATCTTTTTGGGTACCCCTAGAAAAATCCACTATTGCCCCCCCTGAAAAAATCCTTCCGACGCCCATGCATACACAAAGATATAAGAAATATAACAGGAAAGCACGAGATGATAGTGTCAATTACAGCTTGAAATGTATAGCTTGAAAGCATTGGCGTTTATGATAGATAAGACGCAACACTCCAATCACCTCAACATGAAGATGCAAGGAAAAAATACACTGGTAACAGGTGTATGACTCTATTTGTGCTTTTCAAAGAAAACTCCTGATTTTGCAAAAGCAGATTGCAGCAAATAATTTTGCACAATTCCCAACCTTAAAGTCCCTGCAAAATACTGATGACCTGTGCGATGACGACCATACAGAAAACTATTCTGAAAAAATCTCCCAGCTTCAGTTGTAAAGATGATACCAGAAGATATGCAGCTCAAAGCAATGGAACTACAAAATGATTATGTTTTGAAAGGAAAGTTTTCTAGCTGTGAATTGATCACACTTTATTAATACGTTGGCGCAAATTATCCGAAAGTTAAAAGCTTAACGCCAACGGGCGTACCCAGGGCCGGATTAAGGGGGGGGTGCAACGGGGGCAATTGCCCCGGGATCCCCGCCCCAAGGGGGCCCCCGGTGATGAAATTTATTTGTTTCAAATAAAATACTCGTTTGAAAAATTTTTGTGATCCAGAAGCGATACAAGAATGCAACTCTATATTATATTCCTATGTTGTTTTATGGTCGGGAGAGAATCGGGGAATCGAACTATCATGATTCCCAGGGAGAATTTTGGCCGAAATTAAAGCAATGCCTTACCGACTGGACTAAAGAAACACTTCCCC
>Ga0210059_1005677_pt1 | contig 20058 bp, 13 predicted proteins | sample Ectturendosymbi2_FD_188042 | JGI IMG/M metagenome (GOLD analysis project Ga0210059, IMG submission 188042) | Ecteinascidia turbinata endosymbiont from Florida, USA - Sample 2 (SPAdes) (version 2) | ecosystem: Host-associated > Tunicates > Ascidians > Unclassified | place: Key West, Florida... | reverse complement strand
TCAAGTGGCATGGCGTTTTATCAGGGCACCGAAAGATTGGCAAATTGACCATCCCCATAAACAAAAAGGGAGACAGGAGTGAATGAATAACTACCGCGGCATCTCTTTGCACAGTCTCCCAGGAACAGTGTATGCCAAGATGTCGCGAAAATGGTTAAACCAAAGCTGGATAATATCCAGGGCGGTTTTCGTCGCGGCCGTAGCACTATAGACCTAAGTCTCACTCTCCAGCAAATTTGAGAAATCCTGGGAGCATGCCAAAGACGTATGCACATGCTTGGTCGACCTCGGGAAAGTATATGGTTGGGTTCCTCGTGAAAAGCTTTGGGGGATGTTACGGGAATACGGTGTTGACGGGTGCCTCTTGCTGGCCGTCAAGTAACTGTATTCCTGCTCAAAAGATTGTGTCCATGTCGACGGAGTCAAATCACAACCGTTCAGTGTTGGTGTTGGACTCCGACAATGGTGTGTGCTGTCACCACTCCTCTTCATAGTCTATGTCAAGCTTCACCGCACTACGGCCCGCGGGCCAAAACCAGACCTGCGAAGCCATTTCACCTGGCCGCAAAATACATTTTGCCAATAATGAAAAAATAATGTATTTACGAAAAAATGTGTTGATTTGGAATGTAACATATCCCGAAAAAAACACATTGCGCAAGATGTCTGGACCTCGAACTGTTGTGCAATAGCTTATGTGGTCCTCTAGCAAAAAATTCGAATATCCCTGGTCTATATGAATTGGATAGATAGACAGTCACAGACACGTCGACGAGGGTGTCACTGTTGGGAACTGCAGGATGCACCGTTTTTTTTTGCGGACGAATTGGTCCTGCATGCGTGGATCTTCTCAACAGGGTCTTCAGCACGCAGTTGATCGGTTCTCTGCTGCGTGCGAACAAGCAGGAACGAAAATCAGCACTAAAAAGATTGAGGTATTATGTCTCTCAAGACACCCACGGCAGTGTATTCTGCAAGTGAGTGGAAATGCACTGCAGCAGTTGGAGACGTTCTAGTACCTTGGGGTGGTATTCACGAGTGACAGAAGTCGGAACAAAGGAATTGATACATGGATTGATAACGCAAACGCAGTTCTGCGTGAACTTTATTGCTCCGTGGTGACGAAACGGGAGCTTTCAAAGACCGCAAAGCAATTAGTTTTCAAATCGATATTTGTTCCGATCCTCACCTGTGGTCACAAATCTTGCAGTAGGTGACGACAGAGAATACTATCAAAAGAACAAACGGCAGAGATGGGGTATTTGCGAAGAGTTCTTGGTGTGACACTTCGTGACAAAGAGCACAGGTCTGAAATCCGTAAAGCCCGGGATGTAAAGGCACTTATCCGAATCGAGAGATCCCAGCTATGTTAGTTCGGCCATGTATCCAGAATGTTCCAGGAAAGAATGACGAATTAATTCCTTCGGGCTACAGTCTACACCCACTGGAAAGCGGCCCAGAGTTCGTCCAAGGACCAGGTGGCGAACTGCTGTACATCTCCGACCTTGTTGGTCCCGTCTTGGTGTGGAGCAAGCAGAACTATCTGAAAGTGCTGTTGATCGTGGGTTATTTCCGGTCATCCTAGGGCTGCTGCCCCCGCGACTCTCCCCATAGGTAAAGCGGGCACGAAAATGAGTGAATGAATATGTAGGCCTACATTCAACCTTTCTATTTATGAAATTGTGTTTAATTTGTTTGCCAAAAGTGAATGTCGTATTTAAATAAATAAGCATATTTGGAGGGAAACTTGCGTTTTTGTGAAAATCAGTTAAAAGTATCAGACATAGAAGGGAAAATGGTGTTGACACCCTTAAGCTCCACCTCGACACCCTTTCAAAAACCTTAAAAAAACACTGGTTTAAATCATTGCTTGCCAAAAATTGCCGGATTTTGCTGTGCAACTGTTTCTCGTTACATCGTCTTTGTAAAAGTCACATGCAGCGTGGGTGGCTTCTCTCTGCAGTTCACCTTAGAACTGATTCAAGCTGCGTTGCGATTTTTAAGTCTTCCATTCCGTATCTATCCGAAAACGTTTAACCTGATTTCAGAATAATGTTTTCGTACTTGTTAACAGAGAACTGCTCAACCAAAAATGAAAAACTAGTGGGAGTTCCGCACTCGGCGCCTATGGATGCATGAAAGACGTAGAACAGAAAATAGTCTCTCTTACCTCGGCGACGAATCGCAAATCAGTTCGCACTTTGCTCAAGTTCTGAAAGACGTTCTGGAAAGTAAGTTTTATTTCACCAATAAGTGACTTTTAGACTGTGAAACAATAAAGTTGAAGTTATCCCCAAACTAAGCTGTGCATCATCTAGGCCAGGGGTCGGCAACCTTTCCTTAGTCGCGGGCCACAAACAAACTTGCAAGGAATGGCAGGCCGTACTATTTTTCAAAACTTGGGAATTTATGGAATTTTAATCAGATTAATTCCTGTGTTTCACAGTTCATAACGAAAGTCCAAAATACCAAATACAGTACATTTATAGCACAGTGCGGTTTCTCATAAGCATGCAAAACAAGAAGTTGCAAGGAGGGCTAATTCATACAATGCAATACCACTAGGCGGGCCAGAAAGTTAATACGACTTGTAAAGGGGCTGCGGGCCGGATCCGGCCTGCGAGTCGTAGGTTGCCGATCCCTGATCTAGGCTGTCTGATGGCGCATTTGTCAATGAAACGCTGCACAAGAGATTCCGAATGCGGTTACTTAGAAGCGAGCAAAACCATGCGACATCTACAAAAATAACCCACGGTATTTCATGAAATGCAACTGAAGGTTCTAATAACAGTAAAAGTTGATTAAAGCCGTGGGATCAACCGATGCGATTGATATATCAGGTTATAAAACAACTTAGTTCAACGCGGATTTTGACGCTTACATTTTTGTCTTCGGTTCGAGACTGAAATAAACGTTTTGTTGTTTGGAACAACTGGGGTGTGAAGTCGTGATATCGCTGGTGCATGAGAGAGCAAATGTGAACGGCGCACGGAACGTCACTCATTTTCAACTTTGCATCGAGAAGTGTAGAAACCTAGAAAAGCGAAAGTTTTGTCTTTCTTTCGGGCATGTAGCATGTTCGACTAAAATCATCCACTGATAACAATAAAGAAACATCGAGTTGAAAGCTACAAAACGAATAGTTAACTTTCCCATGAACGAGATTCATGATTGTTTGTCTGTAGAACAAAAAATGTTTTTTTCTGGAAAAAAAAACAGATGGGCATTAGTGCGCCTCGCTTTCTCAAGCGGTCGTTTGGTGCGGAGAAAACTGGGGTTAAAATATTCAGTTACTTCGAGATCACCTGCGTAAACCAGGGTCATGTTTTAAATCAAGCAATCAAATAAAAAAATCAAGTAAAAAAAGATTTGCCATTTTAGAGCTTTGTGTGATTTCTATGACACACTTAATTAGTATTCTAATAGGTTTTCACGAGTGTCAAAATGCCATAAGTTTCAATGAAATCACTAAACTGGCGGTTTGAGTATTGGCATTTCAATAAATACTTTATTTCGTATAGCGGTTCTGGGTGTTATGAAATTACTTGCATTAAGGGATATTGCATAAGCGCAAAAAGTTTGAATAAACGTTCAAAATTTCTAATCAACGTTTATTGATTTAAATCATTTCATATAAGTTTGAACGTGTAGTAAGTTTGAACAAGTTTGAACGTGTAGGCTGGCATAAAGCAGGCCCGTCCAAAATAAATGATTTTTGTTTTTATTATATGTTGAAAACAAATTTTTCTGGACACAACAAAGTTCGGGAGGCAGAAAATTTTAGGGACACTGCCCCTAAATGCCCCCTGTGGTTACGGGCCCGGCATAAAGTAGAAGTTGCGTCTAAATTCCAGCAAATATGCAGGCTGTTGACTGGAAGAATAGTAGTTTTAGAACATATTTTGATTCAGATTTATAGCAACACATATATTATAGGTTTTTACCATTTTATGCGTGTAAGTTATACTTTTGCAGAAGCTGAACTACTGAAAGCTGCGTTACAATAATTTTAACAATAGACTTCGCACTAAAAAAGTTGGCAAGCTTGTTTTTTTAAATAAGCTTCTTAACATGCCACAAATGTTAATGAATTTGATGAAGCTTGCAATTCTTTGTCAGGGGCGTTCTGAAAGCAAAAACCTTCTCTATGTTCCAGCCTGCCGCACAGCCACTTACGGCAACAGGTTGTTTACCGTAGAAACCGCTACCCTCTGGAACGACTTGCCGCAGGAAGTGCGAGATGCTGCGAACCTCTCCTCGTTCAAAAGACTGCTCAAAACTCACTCTTTTAATTCTGCCTTTCCTCAAAATTGTCGTTCAGTATGTTCTTAGTGTATTTTAATGCATTTTTTAATTCGCTTTGCATGTCACTTCCGCAACGTCATTGTTCAGCGCCTTAGAGCGACATGTCGGATTTCGGCGCTTTATAAATGCATGAATTATTATTATTATTATATGAACTGATTGTCATTTCAATAAATAGTTCGTTTCATACACCGGTACTGGTGTTATGAATTGATTGCTTTAAGCGTGATGCATAAGCGCAAAGAAAGTTTGAATGAAGGATCAGCTGAATTCTCGTCGCTGTACTAGAAGAAACAAATCACGAAGAAGTTATACAAACTCTTTAAAACTGTGAAAATTGAGGCCACCTTCTATACATTAAATCATAAAAATCAGATTTAAATTTTAAAAATCCAATTTTTTGATTTTTTTTAAATCACGATTTTTATCAACCCTGGCATAAACATCACAAAAACGTTTAGGTGATGATTTCAAGAAACACGCATACTGTATAAGATTACAATAAATGACTGCTACGCAATGACACCAAACCTTTCAGAAAACATTTGAGCAATGGCTCAGTGGGATTGAAACAGAAGTCAAATATCTGATGTTCTGCATGTTTCCTTTTATCTTTTTAAAACAGGACAGGAAGTACAACGCCGAAACTACTGAAAGTGAAAACCGATAACAGTTAATACAAATAAAGTCAAAGCGAAGGCTGAGTTAAATTTTTAAAAGTTGGAATGGATAAGGGGACACGAAATCGAACGCTGCCAACTTAACAGGTGTAACCCCTGACAAAGAATTACAAGCTTCCCAATCGGAAATCTTTATTCACCCACAAGATATCTAAAAAAAGGAAAAACGCATGCGCTGGTGGTTCCAGAACATCTGCGTTGTGACGGCTTACTGCAAATGACTATGCCAGCATGCCACGCTCAACCCATATAAGAAGCTCCGAGAGAATATTAATTTACACAAGCACCAGAGTCCTGCGCGGGGCGGGTTAACCGCGCGGGTTGTGGGTGCACGCATTTGCGAGGCGGGTGTGGGAACCCGAAGACCAATGCGTGTGGGGCGGGTGCAGGAAAAGAAATTCTTTGTGCGGGTAACTTAATGTTGACCAACGTATGTGAAAGTGCAAAAGACGTTTACCAGCAATGTTCTCTCTAAGGCGCGCAACTGCGCAGGACCACCAGAACATTTGCGCAGTGAAATCTCATTCTTGCGCACTTACAACATTCCAAAACATTGGGAAAGCACGAAAACAAGACGCAATTTGGATTAAATGTGTACTTTAGTCGCTAATAAGTCACAAAGTTTGTAATTCATTTAGAACTCTGTTAACTCAGCCTTAAAATATTCATGCCCACTAAAACATACATTTGATCAGTGTAAAAATTTTTTATAGGGAACACTGTTTACCAGCAAACTTCATATTCTTCCATTCTACTCGACGTGTGCTAAGGCTGCAATAATTGAAACATTAGAGACCACACTTACCAACACAACACAGGAAATAATAGCTATGACAACTGCTCACTCTTACTATAAATTTTTTGCCTGCTGCGATCATGAAAAAATTCTGGAGAACGCTTTGAAACCCTTTCTACATCTTGAAAAATGCTTTTCTAGCATTAGACCATCTCGTTATTTACAACACTGAATGGAAAATAAGGTTTGTGAAGAACTTAAATCCTGCAAGCATTCAATTTCATACAGCTTTTATCCAGTGCATACGCCGCAGTAAAACTTACCACTTCTTGAATATAACGGGTTAAGTTGAGGCCTTGAAACTCATTACTTAAAGCCTCGCGCTGTTGTTCCGTCAGTTTTCCCTGAACAGAAAAAGTTAAAACAATTGGTTTAGATTACAGCAAAATCAGGGTGAATACGGATGAATCTGGTTTGAACAACATTACACCACTCATCGCGAAAATTAAAAATTTCTTTTGAGTGGGTCTCACCATACAAACCAAACGACATAAGTGCAAAATCCCTACATTCACAAATTGGGATTGTAAATATTTCATCGTCATGTCACATGTTGACCTTTCTTGCTTGTCTGCACATTTTCAACTGTAGACATGATTTTCTGGAGTAAATCACTAAGAACAGAGCAGCAAAAATTCCAATCGATTTCGCAACTTTTCGTAACTTTCTCGCAAGGTAATATTTACGTTAAACATTAATCAGGTTCGCCTTCAAGAAATTCACTCAAAATTTCAAGGGCGCACAAAATAGGAAAAAAACTCATTTTAATCTGGCTTTATTCGGTGCCTTTTTATCTTACACCTGCAGGAAAATACATCCGTAAAGAGCCAGACAATGTTTTTCTTTAAAACATGTTGCATTTCATTCCGATAGAAATCGTCTGAAGTTTTATCTCGGAACCTCTTTTCAAAGTTTTTTAACAAGTGGTTTATATTGTGACAACTTTGTTTTGCGACGCAAGGGCCAGACAGTATAGAGTGAAGAAAGCGGTTTGTGGTGTTATGTCAGGCTGACGATAGTGCAACACATGACAAAGAAAATATATACAAAAACACATGCACATAAAACACGAAGACACATCACGGAAACAATACATTTATTCAAAGATATATCGAAAGAATATGCACACAGCATGAACAAAATACTAGGAAGGAACACTTTTAATATACACGCATATCTATTTTTAAAACTATGGCAGCGCTCTATATATGACTTGGCGACATAAATATTAAAATTAGGAAAAAAATTCAATTTCAAGTGAACGAGCAACAAGAGATTCTGAAGGTAGAATGGTCAGACATACTGATGAGAATTAGATCTGGAAGACCGCCTTACAAAGTTGTCAACAGCTTTCCAAAAGGCCTGTATAGTGCTTCACATTTTATACGACTTCTACGTTCGATAAAAATAAAATTTAGATCTTTGTGTGATCAACTTTAATTACGAACTAATGGCTCTACAAAAATTATAATTTATTCATGGTATCGTCAAGACGGGGGATTTTATGTGGCAGACAAGAGACCAAACACATCGTCCGCCTTGTATCGTTAACAAAAGTGATAGCGCAAAACATGTTCTCTCTTCTTCATCTGTAGTAATTGCTGCATGTCTGCTCTTGCAGTAGACTCAATGCAAAGCCTTTCCTACGTAATGTGCCCGCAGCAAGGCCTTTCTGTGGCGCCCCTGATATTGCCCAAGTTGTAAGTGGTACGACCACTTTTGCCCAGCTGTTAGAATTCGCTACCACGAAATGCGCGAAATTGTTCAATACCATCGTGTATCGGTCGTCACGCGCGTGACAAGGACAACGTTCGGATTTCAGACAGAGGGGCCCGTTTAAAAAAATCTCGCCAGCTTTCCCCTCCCCATTAGCTATCCATTAGTGGAGGCCCAAATTCCACCAGCTATGCATCTGAGAAGACGAATGGGGACAGCGCAGAGTGTTTCTAACCGTGAAGGACTTAAAAGACACGAGTAAAGGCCTTAGGGGACAAGGATGTAAGGAAAACCTTTGCAGACAGCGTATTGTCCTTGTTCCGAGAGCTCCCGGAATCCGTACGTAGAGGTGGAGGGGCAGCTGTAGCTTTATCCGTTTCTCGAGCTTGTGGACGGAAATGACTCGGTGTCGCCAATAATGGCAAAAAAATAATTACCTTGGTGGAGCCAGGAGGTGAAAGATACTACTCGAGCAAATAAATTCGCCTCCACTGCTGGCTTCAGAACAAATCTGAACCTTCTTTGCATTCGGTGCACGCTGAGGCGCGAAAGTCCGCAGCCCTCGTGGTAAAAAAGTCCAAACTGCAAGCTTGGGAGAATTTTCAACATAAACTCAATTCCAGTAACTTGCAAGCGAGCACAGTGTCCCGACAAACACCCGGCGTCTCTGCGACAAAAGATCTAATATTGTGAGATCCATCAAGGACCAAGATTGTGCCTTGCTCAGCAATGAGGAGGAAATCCGTAACAGATGGAGAGAGTATTTCAAAGATATTTTGAACATATTCGCTCTCACATCATCGGACACACAGGAGGTACACTTTGGGGAGGAAAATACCATCTGGAATATTCACAGCTGTCAAAATACTGAAGGTTGCAGGTTGTGATGAAATCCGGCCCGAAATGTTCAAATCCTTGAACAGAAGAGTTCTTTGGCTGACTCGCGTACGTGTCTCGGGGCATGGTATTCTGGAATGGCACCGAAATATTGTCATTCTGGCGTGATCACCTGACACACAAGAAGGGAGACAGGAGTGAATGCAATGGCTACCGGGACATACCTCTCCTTAACCTCCCTGCATAAGTATATGCCAAGTGACTTGAAAAAAGATGCCGCGAAATAATTTAACCAAACGTGAAGGATAACTACAGCGGTTTTCGTCTTGGCCGTAGCACAACACAAAAATATTCACTTTTGCACAAACTTTCGAGAAAGCTTGGGAGTATACCAAAGATTACGCATGTTTTGTCGAAAAAGCATACGATCGGATCCCTCGAGAAAAGCTTTAGGAATATTGTGGGAGTACCTGGCTGACGGCCGTCTGGTACTGGCCGTCATGCATTCCTGCTCAGACGCTTGTGTCCGTGCCAAGCCAGTGCACGCTGCCAGAGAGCGGCGGCACCTTGCAGTAGGTCGAGAAGTTCCAGTACCTTGGGGTGGTATTCACGAGCAGTGTTGCCAATTTTGCTGCCAAATCTAGCAGGATTTTCTCACGGTTAGCAGTAAAATTTTCAATCTAGCAGTTACCTGATTTTCTAGCAGGATTTTAAAAACCGTTCGGTAGGTTTAGCAGCTAACAAATTCCTTACAACAGTTTTTGGTGATGAAAAAAGCTGGCTCGGTGCCTACTACTGGCTATCCTGCCGATTCAAGAAAATCCTATTGCAAAGTTTGCAATAAAATAATTCATAATCATAGCGAAACATTGTGAACTTGAAAGGCAAGATGCTGGAAGTAAAATACACTCATTTAAAGCTAAATAACTTTTTTCGTGCTCCCAAATGCAAATAACACAAAGATTTGAGTTACAAAGACCAGACTTAGAAAGTTGTAGGGCTGAAGGTATGCCCAGTATGCTCAGTCTGCTTATCACTGAGCACTGTTCGGTAAACACATGCAATCATTTGGCAGAGAATGTCAAAATTTGTCTGTCATACAAAAAAGGAGGTAAGGTGCAGTTACGTAGCTCAAACTGTCGACTGAAAGAAAATTGTGGGCCGAAAAGTGGCCAAGACCGACATTTTATACCCTTGTCCAGTGTTTCTCAACCCCAGTCCGCGGACTCAAATGAGTCCGTGGAAGGCTCTGGATGAGTCCGCAGAAGGCTCTGGGTAGTCCGCAAGCACTAGGGACAAACAAGTTTGCTGTAATATCCTCACACAATAATAACTGTATCAACTTCATACCATATCGACGCTTTTGTTCGTACAGCCATTAAAATGCACTTAACCAGCGTGAAAAAGTCAAACATTTGCTATTCCACATGGCATTTATACTTTTGAGGTAGTGTGGTCAGCAGCTTAAGCTTAAAGTTGTAATCTAAACTGCAGTTTGTTTTTGCCGTCTTAGTTTATAATTGCTATACGAAAGCAGGCGTTTGTGTATAATGACAATTACATGAAACTTGGATTTACTTCAGTCGTGCCAAACGGTGAAATCAGGCCACAGTTCATGTTATGCTTAGACGTCAAAGAATCTTAAATATCGAGTAAAATATGTAAAATACGTTGGCAAAATCCTTGAGCTTTTTAAAGAGAAAAAACACCAGGTAATGTGAACTCGTACTTATCATCCATCTACTCAGAAGTAAAAACTTACTCTCATGGTAAAGCAGTGCGTGCTTCTTTTTCTGTTGCTTGGAAAAATGCAAGAGAAAAGGCGCCTTATACAGCGGGAAAGAGCTTGGTCAAACCAGCAGCCATGAATACAGCCAGGATAATGCGCAATGATTCCGCAGCTCAGGGGTGTGCAACCATGCAGCACTGCCGGCAATTGGGGCGATCGCCCCCCCCCCTAAAACCTAAGAAAGTAACGTTTTTCACTATGATTTTGAACAATTCAGAAAACAGCATTCGCGATATACGGCCATGTTGCCATCCACTGTTTTGTCACAGCAGTGTTGTGAAGTATACTTAATCTCTTTTACAGTAGTGAACCCATCATGAGACTTGACTACCAAATATCACTAAAATCGCTCCCCTAAAGATGTGTCAAGCTCTGTGGGTTGACTACTCGCTAGCCACCTGCGGGAGATCTGCGTGTTTGTTTGATTAAATCGCCATTGTTCCACGAGGTGTGGACAGCACAGCAGATCAGTTTTAGACAGAATTGTGGTTGGGTGCTGAGTTTGAAGAGTTCTGTCGCTATTTCGTTAGTTAAGGCTAGTTGGGTTTTCTTAACGTAACCAGGCACCAGTGGAACCTCGCGCAGGGCAACGATCTGTAAACCCAATAACATGCCCGATACTTCCTTCAGGTCAGTGGTCTGACATTAAGATTTACAACCGTAATGCTTGCTTGTGGTGCAAACAGGGTCTGGATAAAGTGAATAATAGGTGTGGGTTAACTGGTGTGGTCATCAGGGAAAGGAAACACGAAACTATTTTTCCCTTAATAAAATTTAGGATTTTGGCCCGCGGGCCACACTCTATTTAAAATCTGGACCTTTCCGCGGGCCACAAAACTCCAGTTCCCGGGCCACTTTTGGCCTGTGGGCTACGGGTTGCACACACCTGCCGTAGCTAATAAGCTAGCTATGGTTTTTCTTTAAACAACACCATCAACTGGCGCACCCAAGAACTCTCAGTCGATATTCTGAAAGAAATTGTTGCTGCTGCGAAGCCAAGTGGATATCTTGTTTCAGAGTTGGACGAAACTACATATTTTGGAAACGATGCACAGTCCATGGTGTTCCTGCGATACCGTGCGACTGAGGACTACGTGGAACAATTTCTCTTGTTGTCCGCTTGCCAAACATACTACAAGCAACGAAATGTTTAAGAAAGTAGATTCCTTTACTACGGAATATCAGCTTTCGCGAATTCACAGCGTGTCTGTTTGTGTCGATGGTGTTTCTTCGGCCATGATAAGAATAAAAAGTATTTATGAATTTATGAAAAACGAAAACAAACTATTTAGGTAGTTATTGTCTTCTTCGCCAAGAAAAAATCAGAAACCGAAGAAATTTAAGAAGACCTGACATTAGTTTCAAAATATATTTCATCTGTTGTTAATTACATCAAAGGCCGTCCGTTAAGCATTCCTTAATTTGGTAGTTTGTGTGGCGAGATGGGGGCAGAACACAGTGAACGTTTGTTTCATTTTCAGTGGCTCATGAGGAAATATGCTGGAGAGAGTGGTCTAAGCACGCAATGGCACCGGTGCGTTATTTACAGAATAGAATCATAACTTTGCTGAAACGATTCATCGACAGCAAGTCGATTGCCAAACATTCACAGGTGGTTTTTTATACGTTTGAATCAGCTAGACAGCTCCAGGCACGGAAAAGGTAAAATACTGTACTTTTAGATGTGTTCGATACAACGTCGCGTTCAAAAGTAAAACACAGTTGTGGATCCATCGAATTGAAAATGGTAGAATATCTGCGTTGTTAGCATTAAACGCATTTGCAGAAGAAGCAGAAACTGATTTGTGCTGCATTCGTCAAATCTTTCTTGGGCGCCTTACTACACCTTTCCGAGATAGACAGACATAGATATATCCCTTCTCACAATTACATCAAAAACATTTAACTGGGTGCGAAGCCCTTTTGAGGTGCCTGAGCTGCAGGTTAATTGTGAAGTGGATTGCATTGCTGAACAGCAGACTGAGCTGAAAAGTCCGCAGCTGAAGAGTCAGACTCAATTTTGAGTGGATGTCCAGACAACGGAACCAAATCTCTCTGATCTGTGTCGGCAGGCAACATTTTTTTCCACCTACATACCGTTGTGAAGCTGTTTTTCAACGATATAACTATTTTTAAAACCAGGCACCGATATCAACTGCAACCAGAAGACGACATCAGGTGTGCGTTGACAACCACAGGCCCTTATTTCGACAAACTTGTGAAACAAACACAGAGACAAGATTCTCGTTGAAATTTGTGGTTGTGGGCGATGAACCGAATTTGATAAAGCTAGTGTTTGTATCATTCTCGTAGCCTTAGTCTATCTTGAGTCCGCGAAGATTTCTACTTGTCCGAAAATAGTCCATATCTCAAAAAGGTTGAGAAACACTGCCCTTGTCCATTGATAGTGAGTACAACACCAAAAATTGACATGTAACTTTATAAGTTTAATCACCTCAAAATTAGCAAAATTTTTGGCAGAATTTCATTACTTGTAGCAGATTTCAGCTGAAAATTTGTGACAAGACTTTTAGCAGAATCTAGCAGTTTTTCGTAACATTACTTACAAGATTTAGGTGACAAACATCTGGCAACACTGCTAACGAGTGACGGAAGGCGGAACAAGGTGTTGATGCACGGATTGTTGAAGCAAACGAAGTTCTGCCTGAGCTTTATCGTTCCGTGGACACTAAACGGGAGTTTTCAAACCTCACTAAGCATTCACTTTTTAAATCGGTGATTGTTCCGATTCTCACCTATGGTCATGAATTTTGGCTAATGACGGAAAGAGTGCTATCTCAAGCGCAAGCGGCAGAGATGGGATTTTTGCGATGAGTTAACTGTTTGAAGACCTGGACCCAGAGGTCGATCAGTGAGGGACCAATGTGGCGTGATTACATCTCCGACCTTGCTTGGTCCATCTTGTGTGGATCCAACAGAATTTTGTGAGATTGCTTAAAACCGTGAGGTATTTCGTGTTCTTGGGCTGCTGACTCGCGACCATCATCAGAGGAAAAGCGGGTGTTAAAATGAATGAGTGTCGTCTGTGCTTCAGAGAATAAGAACTGCGACGGATCTGCAAAACTGCGAGAGGTAATCGTCTCGTGAAGTGAAACGAAGTCGTTTGAAAATATTACGACAGCGCATCTGCCTTTGCTGCTGCTCCTGCAGCGAAGAACGCTTGAGGGTATTTGCGATCGTTTTAATGTAGACCAAGGAAATCTTAAGCTTTCTTGATTACAATCACAAGTCCTTTCGTAAATTTGTTAAAAGATTTCTTTTCAAGTAACTACTTCAACGCAGGTTGAAGCGCTTCTGTCGTTTGTTTTAAAAAGGGTTGAGGGTAGTCTCACACTTCTACCATAACGCTATAACTAAACGACAATAACTCTCTAAACAACATTTTGAAGATCTTCAGCAAAACACTATTTTCAATTGAAACCTAACCTGACACTAACCATGAAATTTACAGCAGACCAACTACAGTAATACGCTAGGCGAAAAGGTCATTTAAGTCACACCAACACGTAAATATTGCAAATAGAAATGTATTTTCACATTAGGGAGGACGTATTTATAGTATAATCTCCAAATACGGTAAGCAATTAATAAGGACCCAAGTCAAAAATTCTGATGTAAACTTACGAGTTTTTTAACAAAGGCAGTGTTTTTCTTCAAACTAGAATCCAATGATTTGAAAAAACTTTCATCTGGTCGGAAGTTCTGAGCACTTTGGTTTGTTGCTCTGATGCTTGCTTTTTTCTCATTTCGTTCTTTGATCTCGCATATCAGTTGCAAGGCTTGCTCCTGCAATCATTTAAGTTTAAAAAGCGTATTATGAAAAAATTACTAACAACACGTTTTTGTATTGCAAATTTAGATTTAGATGCATGAATCAAGTCAGGTAAACATCGAAAACGCTGCTGACACAAACAGTTTTGGCTCTATTGCAAACAAAACGATCAATGAAAAGTATTAATGATAACTAAACAGAAAAGTGTAAGACTATTTACCACAGCTAGTCGTCATTAACAAAGTTTCTGGATGCAACCACTGGAATTTGGCATTACATAACCAGAATGGCGCAACTGCTAAAATGTCAAAGTACACATGTTCCAAGATACGGCCAACAAACCTTTTGCTACAGATATTCGCACACACAAAATGTAGTGCAATCTTATTATCCCCAGTTTAATTCGACCTCAGTGCACAATATCTACGAAATTTAGTTCTTGGCATTATGCTAAACTGCAACTGATCATGGCGCTGCAGCTTGATGAGTTCTGCAGTTTCTGGGAAAATGGAACATACTTTAGCCATCATTAGTCTCAGGTACACTCTGGCCCAAGTGGTGACAACTGTCAGGGTCCCAGCTATGGATCAAAAAGTCTCTTTCAAGGACAAACTGCGTTCTTCAGCCATCCAAGGCATTAGTCTAGGTATGGGGAACCGACAGACCCGCGGGAAATACTTGTCCAGTCTGGTAGCTCCTGCAGCTAAACCTGGTGCCACCATATTGGGCACACCTTTCTTTGGGGGGATGCAAATTGTAGTTTGTTGGTGACTGTGCAGCTCAGTGAACCCTTGACTGGGTTCACTTTGAAGTTTTTTTAAAGCGATTTTCTTTTCTCCCTGAGATTCTGAAATATATCTGTGAAAACGACCAAAAGTAGTCATGCTTTCTATGTATTATTCAGCTGTTTTTCATATTTAAAAAATGCATTGAGTTGGCATAAGAATAAAATGTAAAACAGAATTTGTTTAATTCCAATAAACTCCTACCAGAACTAATAAAGCATTACCACAACTAAGATTTCCGAAATGATTAAAAATGACTTGCATTTTAGTTGCATGCATTTGCAGTTGACACGGGAGAAAATCATTAAAAAGCAGATAGAAACATTAAAACAACATTGCCTAGAATGCAAATCTATAAAATTTAATTTTCACATTAAAGTTTATTCATGTTTAGCACCTAAATAGAGCAACTGACACTAGATCCAAAAGGACCAAATCTCAAACCTAAACTAAGTCTGTATCTTGATCAATACCATAATTTTGAAATTAACACTCAGGTTTAATTTAACAAGGAACTCACACAAACCATTACTTGCAGCAAAACACTTGGAGATAATTTCTTCATCCAATCATTGGAAATTCCCCATTATGAATATATATCTACCACAAATAGAATTTCCTTTTCTAAACAATTATAGAATTAGTCAAAAGAGGTATCAGTTCCTTTTTCAAAACTTGGCATTCAGATTGCACATTTTCAAATGTAGATCTGAAATGATCAGGCTCGTATTCATCTTTAAAGAGTTAAAAACATTTTTTAAACCGTCTAGATTAGGGTTTTTTAAATGCGTTTTTGGGACCCGATTTGGGTCCCTAGATTTGAAAATTGGGTTCCTAGAATCAGACAGATCGGATCCCTACAGGTCCATAACAGGTACCTTACATTTTCATGAAAACCTGGTATAGCTTATTGCCACAGATGAATATGCATTTTTCTGTGACAAAGAAACAGTATTCTTTCTATGAGCACCAGACATTTTGAATTCTGCCTTACTATTTCAACTAGCTAATTATACATATCGTAGCATGGTGCACTGTTTATAACAAAATATATTATTTCGCTAAAAAATACTTGCACCATCTCAGAAAATAACACTTATTCCTAGCACATTTTAAAAAAGCTTTGCTAGCTTTTGATTTTTTAGTGGATTTAAATACTCATGCTGATACATCATGTGAACCTGAACACACCTGCAATGAACAGCAAAGCCAACATTATTTTCTTTCTAGAACAGTTTTACAGATAGCCTGACCTCTGCTTCATTTGTTACAATGCTTCTGCTGGTGTTGACATGGTTAACAATACAATTGGTCAGGTGTGCAACCAGGGGGTGGGCAACCAGGCAATTGCCCCCCAAAAATTTTCAAGCACATGTTTAGTTGTTAGGCACAACAATAAATCACAATGATTTTGCTCGACCAAAAATAGTGCAAGTTACAATCGTTTCCCCCCTGAAAATTCAGCTTGTTGCAGCCCTGCAAGCGGTGCTATTCTAAGGCGCAAAATACATTTGGAACAGATAATTGCAAAATGGAAGACTGGTTCTCTGATAATACTGATGTAGTGTTCCTTCATTTGTAGAAGAATGCTGCTCACAAGCAGCATAAGCTGCAAGCAAAAAGGATACTTCATAAAAACACATGCAATTTTTCCAGCAAGCATTGGAACAATGTGTGCTCACTCACAGATACAAACAGCTTTCAACAAGGGTTGTATTTGCCACATCTGAGGTAATCAACAAGGTTATTGTTACTTTCAACATAAAGGTCTTTTCTCAACTATCTGTACATAGAACCTTTACCACAGACAAGAGGAAAAAACACATGGGGGGAACATTTTTGGAGCTTTAGGCTCTCAAGCAAAGCCAATCAATATTGAAGCAACTCTTCTTAGAAGACCTTGGTCAACCTTTTAACAACCGAAAAGCATTTTACTGTTATTAAGGCTTCTGTTAAATGACCAGGCCTTCATGGTATTGCAGCCGATCTTCTCAAGTTTGTTGATTCCATTGTTCCACTACTTTGCAACATTCCATGCAATTGTTGGAACGAAGTTTGTTTTCCCAAAGAAATGAGGGATGCCAAGCTTACTTCTCTTTAAAAAAACAGAAGTGAAAAGACAGGCTGCAACTAATTCAGAGAAATCTCTCTTTTGAATGTTACTGGAAAGGTCTTTTCTAGGGTAATACTACCCAACAATGAAACTCATGTGGATAGGTCTGAAATGCAATGTGGCTTTTGCAGCAACAATCTACTAGGGACCACAAACATGATCTTCTCACTGCCTAATCCAGAAGTGCTGTGAACAACACCAGGTGCTACACATTGCTTTTGCTGACTTGACCCAAGCATTTGATATGGTCAGCAGAGAAGGGTTATGCATCATTTAAAAAACCAGGTCGTATGCCAACACTTCTCAGCCTTGTCAAGTTGTTGCACGACAACAGGGAAACATGCATCTCATTTCAGAGTGCTATAACAGTTCCCTTTGGATTTGAAATAGTGTCGAGCAAGGTTGTGTTCTGACTCCATCCATGTTGTGAATATAAAAAGGCAGTGTCTACTTTGCCACCAAAATGCCAACAGCAACAGCTTGGCTGGAGCTATTGTGCCACCAGTCCGAAGCTTGGCAGAAACCAAGTAAAAACAAAAGATAAACCCTAAATCTAAGCCCTAACCCTAACTCCAAATCCTAACGCTAACCCCTAACCATAAACCCTAACCCAAACACTAATCCCTAAGCCTAACAGTAATCCATAACCCCTAATGCTAACCCCTAACCCTAATGCAAACCCCTAATCTAATGCTAACCCCTAACCGTTATGCTAACCCTAATGTGAACCCCTAACCCTAATGCTAATCCCTATCCCTAACCCCTCATGGTAAACCAAAGCCCTAACCATAATATAATGCTAACCCCAACCCTAACCGAACCCTAAAGGTAACACCTAATGGAAGCTTTTAAAAAAGCAAAAAAAAGAAAAGTCACTAAGGTGAGATTCAAACCGAAAACCAATGGCATACTAGACATGAAGCATAACCACTACACTATGAGCAGCACACTGATTGTATGACAAACTGACCTTTTCATTCAAATTGCATCAGACTGGCAGCACAATAGCTCCAGCCGATCTGTTGCCACCACAAAATCGGCGGTAAAATAGACACTTCCATATAAAAATGGCATCACTGATGGAGTTTTTCTGTACATCCACACAGATGGCAGAATGTTCAACCTTGCAAGTTTACATGCTAAAACAGAAATTCAATGCGTTACTGTACATGAACTACTGTTTGCAGATCATGTTGCTATAGAGCACTAATGAACTGTTGTACTGTTGCCTGTGATGCTTTTTCTCTAGTTGGAATCAGCAAAAGAGACCACTGTAATGCATGAGTTGACAAGCACTGATACATCCCAGATAGATATCATCAGGAAAGGGACTTATGTTACTAGGTTCTTTTATGTCCAACAACCATTCGCTTGAACAAATTCAATCCAGAATTAAGAAACTGCCACTATGATTCAGTTCCAGAACATCCTCTCTATCCACACCTTGCACTGCACACAAAAGGCAACATCTGCAAGGCTTCCGTATTAAGTACTCTTCTTTACAGGTTCAAAGCATGTCCAGTAGACATGCGGCAGGAAGAAAACTGAACAGTTTTCCATGCAATACCCCTCTAGTGCATGAGTGGCATGATAAGAAATGGGGTCATCTTGCAGTGCACTGGCTGTAACTTCTTAATGGGTCATTCCATGTGAGATCACCCAGTGGTGTTAACACAACCGTAACTTACTTGATTCAAATTGGTATGCAGGTAGGTTGTGCATAGAAACACATAAATTTCAAATTCATCAAATTCAGACCAGTCGTTTCAGAGATATTGACAATTGATTTCATTTCTGTAGGTAGTTTTCATAGATAAGCATGTTGGTGGGGAATGATCGTTGACCATTTGTTTTGAACTTGAATTTGACCATATTGACTTTGTGATACAAAAAATTTTTATATGAAAAATATACTTGGACACTATCTCCATAACAATATTAGAAATGGGGAGAGGTAATATTACTAGTTTATCTGAAATTTGCACTCAAATTGATGGCATCTTATCACATTCACTGCCAGTGTATAAATATATTGTACTTAGAGCTCCCGCATTAGCTGCTATTTCCGTGCCACTTAGCAACTCCACAACTCGCCAGTCAATTGTGCTAGAGAGTTGTTCAAACCCTCACAAGATGCGGCAAGTCTTCTAGTTTGCAAGAAAAAAAAATTTAGGTTTTGGGTTCTTTGTGGGTGACATTATAATTGGGGTAAGTTTTTGACCATTTTGGCTCAGGTTATCTGGCCCTGGGCCCTAACCACTATTTGGAATTTTTTGACTCAAGTTTTATTAGAAACTAGGCTAGAATCTAGGTCTTTCAAGCCTTTGATCGTTTTTTTAGTGTTTCTGGTTCAAAAGTTTTTTTTCAAAAAGTTTTTTTTCTGGTTTAAAAGTTTTTTTTCGAAAATCCTGAAAACCACCCGGGTGCCAAAGTGTTAAAAGATTATCAACAAGCGACGTTCCTTCCTTGCATATTTTATTATAATTGATCATAGTACGATAGCACTTTTGTTACCACACGATTTGCCCAGAAAAAAATATGCCGATTACCAAGCAGCCAGAGTTCTGTAATTGTGAAAATTTAGTTATAATCATAGCAAATGTGTCTGGGTCCCTAATCTGCTTTCTTTCCTATAACAGTACTTATGTACATTCATGTACTTAAGAGAATAAGATCATGGCTGGTATGCAGATAAAATTTTAGTCCAGAATCATTGACCTATATGGCAAGGCAATTTTGGTGTCCTTAATTGACCATGTAGATCCATGTGGCATGGTAACGAAAGTAGTAAGCATAAATTTTATATTGTTTAGTACTTTACCTCTATGCCAACGGTGTACAACCTGCAGCCGTATATTGAAGCAAAACAAACGCAAGGCAAGAAAATCAGTTGACACGATGCATAACAATCTGGATGGTGACAAAGATGGTGGCAAGTAAATCAGTCACGGTTTATTGACAGGGAAACTAGTTTCGCGTTTTCCAATGCATCATCAGTCCTGTAAATGTAAGACAAATCTCACAAGCGAAATGTTATAGATACGCTTGCAAGTTTTAATCGTTGCAGAAGAATAAAAGCAGAAGCAGACAGATTCCTCAGAAAGCTTCGCCACAAGGCTAAAGTTTGGTTACTGTCTTCGATCCGTTGAGAGAATCCCTGCCACTACTGTTTTCCGCAAATGTTGACATTTACTGAAAGAACTATGAGACAGGAAAGGAAGAATTGACGAACTGTCCCACCATC
>Ga0210059_1005676_pt1 | contig 20061 bp, 13 predicted proteins | sample Ectturendosymbi2_FD_188042 | JGI IMG/M metagenome (GOLD analysis project Ga0210059, IMG submission 188042) | Ecteinascidia turbinata endosymbiont from Florida, USA - Sample 2 (SPAdes) (version 2) | ecosystem: Host-associated > Tunicates > Ascidians > Unclassified | place: Key West, Florida... | reverse complement strand
ACAGGCAGACAAGCAGGGGTAAAGTTGAAAATTTATAACTCCGGTTTGGATCGCCTCTGCGCGACCCATTTTTTGACCCTTCTCCACCCTTCTTTGGGTTTTGATCCATACTTTGGAAACCACTGGGCTAGATCAACTAACCAACCGTTGTATTAAGCTGCGGCGGCAAGTAAATATGAAAAGCGCAATCACAATGACGGCCACGATGTCTCCTTGCTCAACTGCAATATTGGCTGAAAAAAGCATGCTGTTGCGAGTATAGCATCAAGATCTTCACAAATGCTTTCGCAAGAAACTTTTACGATAAAATGGTGGCTTTCATTCGAAGTTGAAACTTGGAAATTTACTAAAAATAAACTTTTAAAACTTGTCAATTCAAGGAAAACAGACTTTCTATTTGCCGGCTTAAATCTGAATAGAATTATTCAGAAAAAGAAGCGCCAGGAAAAGGAACATTTATGGATGATGTTTTGAAACAAGGGGCATTATGCTTTATATTTAAATGTTGAGAGTTGGTTGTTGTTTGCCCCCCCCATCAAAATTTCTATCTACGCGCCTGCTAGATGTACGGTTAAGAGTTTCGAGTAACTTCACTCCACAGGTGAAAGAATCAAGGAATCAATCACAAATTTTTAATAAGAAATTGATTTCATGTAACACTACGCAGCGTCAGCCCTTATGACTCCGACTCCGGAACTCTGGTCTAAACAGTAGAGGATAAAAATAGCAGAAAATGTAAAAATTGCTCCACGTTTTCGGGGGTGACGCGGTCGTGTGTTAAATATGTTCTTTATTATACGCAGTCCAAGAAGTCAATATTTTGCTGAATTTGCCATAAGCAATTAAGCCAAGGATTTCAATTGAATGCTTTCACATTAGACTACCGTGAAATGAAAAAATTAGAGTATTTAACAGTCATTTGCAAAAGTATGGGACCACCCAAGCGATGAGGCCAAATTGCAGCAACTTCCAACTATTGCTTCATTGTAATGTATGAATGGCGCTATTTTTCACTGTTACATCACACTGACCTGTTCCATAAGTTGCGTCACCTCTTTGGAACTTTCAAAATGATTTGGCGTCTATTCACTAATCATTGGCTAGTGTAGATTACTTGGAGTCTTCTTTTACAAATGTAGAAAATAGTTTATGCATTCATTTATCTCATGGTGAACGCCTGCTATGGAGAATACTTATTTTCTAAACTTAGATGGTTAAGAATGAACACAGGAGCACCATGAGACAAAACAAGCTGAACAGCCTGATACTAAAGAGCATCGAGCATGAGCTTCTATGTGAAATAGACATTACCTGTATCATAAACAAATTTGCTGTGGGAAAATCTAGAAAATGCAATCTTAAGCAGTAGGTTTGCTGCTTATGACAATCGACTTCGACATTTATACTTATATTACACTGTGTAGATATAGCAATGAACAAATTTGTTGATGAGTCTAGTTTCTAGAAGCATTAATTACTATCTCTGTACTGTACTTGTTAGCTTTACAATAACGTGTTTCTTCTTGTGAAAAATTACGCATATACATTTTTGGTAAAAAATATATGTAGCCCATAATGTCTATCAATTACTTTTTAGGACCAGGTTTTTCGTATACTTACAAAGTTCGATATGCTTAAATGGTAGTCACGTGGATGCCCACATGATTTATGATTCAACAGTTGTTCAAGTGTAATTTTAATACCATCAGCGGACAGGAAACAATTCGTTATATACATCACGTAGTGGTGGTTTGGCATCACAAGCAGGCCCGTAACTAGGGGGCGTAGGGAAGTCAAGGCCCCGCCTGGTAAATTTTTCGCCCTCCCTGGAAAAATATGCTGGACATAGTTTAAAACTATTGGAGATAGTTTAAAAAATTCGGGCCCTCTCAGAAAACTCTTCACCCCACCTGATGCCCAAGCTGGTTACGGGCCTAATCACAAGTGACATTAACTCATCTGTATTAACTGCTGTGGTAAATACAATCAACAATAGCTGCCCGACTCTCACAATTACCGTACGTAAGACAAGCCTGCTTATATATGTTTGTGCAAGTATTACGAAAATGTGTGAACTGTCAGTGAGCGCATGTGGCAAAATGACAGCTAAAATTATTGCTCACCACCAGTGATGAACTCCACCGGTGGCGCTTACAGCTGTTTTAGGTTAAGTCTTTCAAACTATTGCAACTTACCATCGAGTAGGGAAAATTATGAATGAAACCCTTACTGCAAGGACTTTGAAAAAGTTGCAAATGCATTGGCAGTAAATAAACACTGTTTGTGAGTTTCCGCTGTCTTTACAGGAATGAAGATCTGCGTTCAGCGTTGCGCGAACTGCAATTTACAAACGATTACACTTATAATGAAAAAGCAAGCTCGGAAGTCTATGCCGAAGTTTACGGATTGAAACATCCAGCTATTACTGTGTACAACCTGAAGGTAGTATAATGCTCTTGTTTCAGTGCATAGGGCGATCTTTATACTGTACTTATCACATAACACCCATACAGTGCCGCACAAGCGATATCCGGTAAAAAGCACTCTACCCACAAAACATACCAGGGTGTTCAGCAAAAAAATTGCGCTGGTCGAAACTTTCCGAGAATTCTCCGCGGTGTTACTAAAAAACCGTTGTGATCAATTTGTTGAGTTTACACTGATGCATATCCTATATTGGATCGTTTTGTATATGAATTTAAGTTTAACAGTTTCAAAAATATTGAAGCAAAAATTGTACTCAAAAAAATCTAATACCTGATGCAAAAACGTGGGAACGGATTAAAGGTTTTTGTATGAGCCTCTCAGTAAAAACAATTACGATTATTCACTCAACTAAATTTTATCACCAAACGTTTGCTTGTGTTGAGCAAAAACTTACTACTGAATGCTATACCGAAAGTTCGACTCTCATATATTCCCTATAAGCAAAATATTGGAGGTACAGCATGTAACTTTGCATATTTTTGAGCGCATCAGGTGAAAGAGTTCGTTGCAGTTACAAATAGTTTTGTAACCTTAAATTTCAAAATGCGATTGAGTGTAATAGAACCGCTTTCATGATTTGGGTAAAATTAATATCTCAACAACTCCAAAATGTTTTTGGAAAAAACTAGCGAAGAAAGATCAAGCAAGAAAATTCATGTTGTTGCTTTGTAATACGTTTTTTTACAAGTCAACAAAAAGTTGGTTAAGTCGATCTTTCGTATGAAAACATAAAAATGATGAAATACACGGAACATAATATAAATTTGAGGAGTGTAGTGTACCCTTACAGCTAGAGTTTTTTTAACGGAACTTCACAAAAATGCAACCGAAATATTTAGCTGCTATAACGATTTCGTAGTACCGGCCTGATTCTCAGAAATCTGCTACGTTAAGACGACAGAACGTTTTCAATATAGCTTCTTACGCATTTCTGTAAAAAACAAGTTGTAATATTTTGTGTGCAACCATTTTGTCGAAATAATGACAAACTTGTCAGACACATAATATCGTTTGATTCATCAAACTTTTCAGGAAGACTACTTCTGGCCCTTTGTTATCAGCGACAAATGGGACAATTGTTCTTCGCTCCGAATTACTGAAGGCAGTCTGTTCACGTCTCTTACTCAGACATACCGCGAATTAGAGAAAAAAGGATATGTAAGTTGAGCTGCAGTATACGTGAAGCAGTTTGTGTTACCTTTATTTCTAGCGGTTTGATGTGACCAGCAATAAGGCGCTATGCTGTCAACTGTCAACTGTGGTCAAAACCACGGCAAATCTTCTTGAGATTAAGATTTTCAGTGCTCGTTCACCGTTTGAAACAAAAGTCTACAACCTGGACATGCTCTGGTGGAGGGTGATTTACTCGTGTTATTGCACCACCTGCTGTGATATCCCAGCGAGTTAAGATTTTTTGATAAACGCTCAACATAAGGTAAAAAAATGGTGACAAAGATTGCTCATAGGTCGCCCCAGTAAGGGGAGGTGAAAATCTTATGCAACATCAACATTAAACATTAATAATAATAAACATTACCGCCTTCAGTTTTAATATCTTGGATATAGCCACGTATTGATGAAAGTATTTACGTCTACTTGGAAATTGTGCAGAAATAAATATAGCTTGCTAAGAACCGGCCACTTTTTATGGGTCGTGAGTTGCCTAGTTCTCGAATTGCATGAGAAGCTTTTTAAATTCTTAAGTAGAATCACGACTTTTTTTTCACTAACCTGGTTGAACGTGACTCGAGACGAGGAACTTTTATTTTTCAGTTTGCTTACTTTGTTGATTATTGCATGACGTGATTCGTCGGTTAAATGAACACTTCTAACATGCTGTTTACACTCCTACGCAATGTCATGCGGCATCTTGTTGCCATCTGCGTGAGTTTGCATGAAGAGTTAAGAAGTTGCGAGAGAGACTAAGTGGGGAAGTAGTGATACTACGAGGTGGTAATAAAGTTGAACAAAATGAAAGGAGAGTTAGAATAAAATCAATGTTTTCTTGTTTATGTTTGCCTTAACACGCAAGTGTCAATACGTTTTCAAACAGTTAACACTTAACAGAAGCTAAGAACAAACTGTCAAAATTTTAGATTTACAGTGTCCGTGACTGTACTAATAGACGTACGGAAAAGCATTTCACACGGTGGCGATAACCGTTTTCACGAACAAAATTCCATTACCCTGGTGTTTGAAGGCCAGCTGCTGATTTCAGATTTTCTTAAGATTAAAACACCACTTTCATTATCCGAAATGACAGTATTATTTCCCTAAACATCGTGAATACCAAGGAAAAGGTCATCAATATCTTTCAGTACCAGGAAAATCTCTCCCCGCAACGAAAATTTCTGTTACCACAGCTTTCCAATCATCGCAACCATTTTTGCTTGTGCGATATTTTAATCGTTTCATTACTCGTGCGTGGCAATTCCCTATTTCTTCATATGCACTGAAAAACTCAAGCGCTATTTCCTGGATCTGTTTTCGTTTAGAAGTTAACCAACAGATTACCAAGGCTGCCCTGGTTCTATTGATTTCCATGCTTTGCACAGCACGGGATGGGTGTGAGAAAAAAAGGAAATACGTCAAAATTAGTGTTGACAATATTAGTTTCGAAAAATTAAATCCATACAGCATATGTTAGTAGCCTTGCAATACGAAGAAGCATATAGTTACATTTTAATTTTTTTAATTTCACTCTTTGTATTCCATTTCCCTTGGATGCCCAGGACCACCGTCTCGTTCAGCGCCCCCGCGCTGCATGCCCCTACTTCGAATGAAAGTGACGAGCAAGTGTGGAAGGTTTCATTGCATTATTTGAGATTATTTGGGAGCATACTAAACATAAGGGCAGCTGCGGCTGTTCACTACATGGAGCTACAGTAGAGCCAAGTACCGACAATTTGTTATCATATTGCCTGACAAATTCTCCTTTCAGGTTTTTAGTTCATGCTGCTACTGTCAACATATCTGCACATACTCTTTTTGCAGATGGTGTAAATTTTATGTGCTGGTACTGCACTTGCTTCATGTCCATTTTGAGAGTTTTTATTTTCACAAAGCTGAAATTATTCCTTGCTAAAAAAGTGCATAATTTTCTGTTGCTTTGTTGACTGCCTTTTAAATCGTCCGAAATGTATATAATGCAGCTACTGCCAGTGGCGGACCATGAAGATTTGGTAAAAACTTTCCGACAACAGTCTCAAAATCTTCTAGCGGTAACCATATGGCAATACTAAACTTTTGAAAACCTGTTTACTACCAATAACCACCGTTGTACTTTCTCAATAAGAAAATAATTATGAAACTGCACAAGGATTTGGTTTTGCGTCATAATGTCCAGTCTAAACCGGCTAAGTGGTACTGTTGGTAAAGCGCCACCAAAGATGGCAGGCTGGGTTCGATTCCCTATCTGCTAAAACTTGAAATATGGTACTTGCAGCTTGTCCAGCCTCGTGATACACATTCATGGGTGGGTGCAAGGGAACGTTTCACGCGCGGTGCTGCGATTGACTCGCCACCAGTGCATCATTCACTGCGAAAACAGCGGCGTGGCCCACAGCGCAAGCAGAGTTGGGCGCCCCACAGACTACTCGTAAGTCAATTCAATCGCAAGCCCCATGTAATTGACCAGGATTTTACGGAATTTGACACGAATGCTAACAATTTTCAGTTACTTTTCGGATAATCTAGGTTGTTTTGCAGACCGGCAAAATATACCGGTCCGCGGACGGGCAGTTGAGAACCACTGCTATATTTGATGATTAGGAAGATCCTGTGATGCTGGGTTCTTCAAGCTGAAGGTTGCTAATTTTGTAGCAATCAATGGAAATCGTGGTGGACAGCAAGAATTATTTGTTTCAATAAAAGTTTCAAAAAATTTGTACTATTTCAACAGGCACGAGTTGGGATTCCTAACTTAGGAGTGCGATGTAAAAAATGACTTAATTGGACTCCTAGCGTTGTTAGGAATCCGATTCAGACTCCACCCAAAAACCTCCGACTCCTTGCGACTCCGATGCGCAACCTTGGTTGTCAAGAAGCATTCGCCATGAGATATACTATCATTTGTTGAACCTGTTCAGGGCCGGCCTCAAGCCGATGCAACCGATGCAGCTGCGTTGGGCCCCGCGCCAATGGGGCCCCACGCCATGCTGTTTGGGCTGGTTGTTCATTCTTGTGCTCCAGAATTGTAGAAACGGCTTACAAATCTCATTGTTAGTAAACAATTATCTCCTTTGAACGAATGATGAATTTGTTCTAATCATCGAACGTTATCAAACGTGCTCAATTCTGATGCTAGGACGTTATATCTGCGTTCCACCATGTCCAACTCTATATGAATAGATCACTGCTCACAGGGGCCCCGCGCCTAAGTCTTTCATAAGACCACTGCTCGGAGGGGCCCCGCGCCTAGGTCTTGCATTGGGCCCCGCATCGGCTAGGGCCGGCCCTGAACCTGTTAACGCGCTTCTGTAACTCTTTTCTTTAGATATGTCGATTTACTACAAGTGTGTATGAAAACGTATTGATTCCACGCGGCCGATCGTCATGCTTGAAAAGAACAGCAGCCGCACCATCAGCTGACAGCGGTTCGTCTTCTTCAAAAACAAACGGCTCTGGTAACCTTTGATTTGTTCTAAGATACGCATTTTAGCTTTACCGTAGTTAACAGTTGCAACAAAATCAGATAGAAGAGTTTGTAAAGTACGACTACCTCATACTACACAATAGATCGGTGTCACTGTTCAAAAAGTTCGTTTCCTGCTGCAACTTTTTGCAGCATCATTCCCTGCAGCTAAGCCATGAAAACTTGGATTTAGTCGGCGGGGTTTGAATTTTACTGTACCTCAATTACTTTGAAAACAGAAGCAACCATTATATCAACTCATTCGTTTTAAGCTCTTGCACACATGTGTTGCAAAACTTCTTTTAACCTCGAAACTTTCGACCCAGCTGCATTGTGTAAGACGAAAGAAGCCGTGTGTAAGCGTTTACTTTGCTGATAACGATGTTTAGAAAGACCCTGTATCAATGATGGTAACAGGTAGACAGCATTAGCATCACTTACCAAATTAAAAAAAGTTGTTGACACTCATAGCAACTTCATTAACTGTATCATCACAATATATGTTGCTTTTCTTAAGCCCAACAGGCAGTGCGATTTCCTTTAAGCTGTCAAGTTTTTGATATTCTTGCAACCGTTTAAAGTTATTACTTACTCAGCAGCAGTCAAACGACATTCTTTTGAGAAAACGTTTTGCTTGAAATGTTTGTAAAAGTTACTCTATAAAGGCTGTTTGAAGTGCTGTGTAGGCGCTGAACCCTTCAGCGAAGAACGTACAAAGATAACTTTTACATATTTTGGAACGAGCCCAGAGCAGCTGCACAAGATCCTAGTTGACGAGGGATTTGACGGCGTTTCAGTCACCGACATATTTGAACAAAATCACGGTTCGACACCGCCCCCAACTCCCATAAGCACGGTTACGCTCGCTGATCTTTGCTCTCGGTTGCCTCTGAATGACTCCTGTTCAGTGGTAGAGCTGGTCGAGTCAACTAAAAATCAAAAGAATAACAGGTTTTTAGCCAGGATATCTGGAGAGGAACAAAAAGCTTTTTCACGGTAAGGTGCAATTGTCGTTGGTAAATGGTAATCTGTTTGCTTCTATCTCGTCAAGGCGTCCACGCAAATCCCCAGCAACTGCCATGCTTCGAGGTGCGAAAGCTGTTGGCTGATGTGAAAATATCTTACTTTCGATGTTGCAGTCCCACTGTTCGTCTTACGTACGACTACTCTGATTCTATAAATGCCGGTATTTTCTTCCACGCCTGTTTTTCAAGGCTTTTCAAACTCTGTACGAGCAGCCGTTTAGAGAAGTTTCGACGCCAAATGACTTTTCTGGCCTATAACATACAGTTTTTGAGAAAACATTGCAGGCAGTTTGTGCGAGGAAGCGTTGAATGGTCCGAAAACCACGGGGATGGACTGTTTCAGAGAAAAAGTGACCATAAGTCAATTCTGAACCCGTTGAATCGTCATCTTTTGCTGGAAAAAAAGCACGCTCGTAGACAGAAATGGGCAAGAAAGAGCGCTTTGTAAGTTTGATATAGAAACTTCTTTCCGTCTGCAGTTTTACGTACACCGGTTATTTGCAGAAGCAAGGCAGTATTGCAAAGAAATTTTTAAATTCTACCACAAGAAACTAAGAACGTGTGAGTGAAGTGAGTGTGCAACTGAACAAATGACATCAAGGTGTTACTTGTAGGAATTTTTGCACAGGTGCGGCAAATCGCGCAAGATCTGTCGTCCACTTTTGTTCAAAACATCTACCCCGTAACGGTTAGTATTGTTTGAGGTCAGCCGTTAAATTGGAACCGCAGCTATTTTCAACGCAAACTGCAAAAACGCACTTATGACTGCAAAATGAATATCGAGCTGGTATAAACATGTTCTGCTTTGCAAATCAATAGAAGCTATTTTAAACTGGTCACTTTCAAACATTCAAATGCAAGCACTGCTTTGAACTGTTATAAAATTAAAGTCCAGCTTTACTCCCAGTGATATTTTATTTTAAGTAAACTGAATGTGAGAAATTTGATGTAAGTATAGGAAGACGATGACAAATGTGTACGAATAAATTTTGTTTACTTCTGAAAAATGTAGTACTTCATTTGTAAAAACCACATTTTTGGACATTTTTTGTGCTGGAACGGGTGCCACCATTGATCAGATACAATCATAACCGCATTTTTAGGAGCATTGTTCGTTACAACACTCATATATGAACCTCAGCCGCAACGTATTTCAACCTTTTTACAGAACTTAATTTATGTCTTTGCCATTGTCGGCAAGTTTTAGTTCATAGTGGAGGAAACATTTCACTTGACAATTGCGTAAAGTCATCTCCTTATCGCCACGTTTCCCTATAGTGAAAATTTGTTGTGATTGACTATGCATGCTGAAGCTTTTTGGTTGTATTGATCAAACCAATAGGCATCAATAATCGCAAGAACATGTCAAGACACACTTTATTCGAGTTTCTTTCGAAAAATGCTTCTGAAAGACAACCATATGGGGACCATAGAGCTGGCTTCACACGAGTTTTTCAGTTTGCTGAAAAGCTGAAAAGCAAAACTGAGGTCAATTACTGAGCGACTAGTTTGAAAAGCAACTTGGCAACAACACAAGTAAACATGTTTTTACAAAGACATTTTTCATTTATATATACATATTTATTTTCTTTATATTTATGTATTTATTTTCTTTTTTTCGATAAAACATAATGTGTGCATCGCTCGGGAATAATTTTTACACGTACGAAAGCTACTACAAAATTTTCTAAAAATTAAATGCATCTCATACTTTTTGTTTCTGTACTGCTGATGTATTTTAGTTCGCTCAAACCACCTCAGTAACATTGATGGATGCACTTCACAAAAAGACAGAGCTATACAGTCATTTTCGAATCTTTCTCTGTTCAAATATTGTGAGCCAGTAATGCAAACCGTTTTTGACGGAAATTAAGGTCATTTTCTAATATGCTTAAATTGATTGTTGTGGTCAGTGAGGCATAACTTTTTATTTTCTCGGTTCGCAGGTACAACCTCATGAAGCAGGCCTTCGAAACCACTTCTACACCGTACGAACGCTGGTGGGTTAAAGAACACACTTTCGTGAACCCACCAAACATAATGGAATGCGGACAGGCATCATCCGGATCGCCTGAGATGGAAAGTTATGTCAGGGTTCCATCTGACAGTTTATCATCCTCTGACCAAACCAGGTCCAGCAGGAAATCGGGTGGTGATAGATCGTCTGCTGTCATGAAAAAAATGGCGAAAAACGGAACGAAGAAAGCGATTTCAGATGAAGATCTTATTTTCGTCCCTAAGATAGCAGACGTGGACACTTGGATGTAAGACATGACAACATAAATCAACATTTGACTTGTTTTGGTCTCGTCGTAAGGCTATATGGTGACAAATAATGTTGACCAACTTTGTCAGTGATGCCAGTTAAAAAAAGAAACAGAACACGTGCACAGTTAATTGGTAGTTTATAAAGTGTGTTATCACAGTTAATTGTTATATACAATGTATATTAGCAGATTTGGCGACTTGGAAAAAAAGCGAATTACCTTAGCACATTACTTACACTTTTAATTGTTTACAATCCTAAATAAAAGTAATAGTTTTTAAAAACAAGTGTATGTTAGGCCGAATGCAAGCTTAGTTTTCTAATAGTAGACAGCATGCAGGCTATATTCGTTTCTTGTTTCATAGCGCAACATTTGCGATTACTACTAAGAGTAAGATAAGGTTGCCACACGTTCGGAATTTCCCGGACATGTCCAGAAGTTCGGTATTAAAATTTGTGTCCGGAAATAAATTTAAAAATTGCTCTGATGTCCGGAATTTTGATAGTTAGTAAATTAACTTGAAACAATGTGCATGTGCTCTACTTCCAGCGTCTTTTGCCTGAACAAGCTATTTTGGGTTGAATTGGTAGTTGTAAGAACATACTAAAAATGCCGTGTAGCGCTTGTTTGTTGTCGCGAAAAGTAGCCATTGAGACTGTCAGGAATTTCGCCTCTTCAGATATGGTTACTCTAGAGTAACAGGTTTATCTTGAAATACCTTGTGCCAAACTACTTATAAGCTACAGTTCTCACAGCGTTTCCCTATAAATGCGATTGCCTGGAAATACTTTTATGTAGCGCTTTCCTGTTATAATACTTTTTTTAATGATAAAAAAATGCTGAAAGTACTTCATGAGCGCTTTCCTGAAATGCCAACAAAATGCGTTCAACCAACCATCTTTTTCAGCGACGTAACATAAATTTTTCGTATTGTCTGAATTACGGCAGCCGCAGCCTGAAATTTGCTTCTTGCCCTGGAGGTTGAGGTGAACGTTTTTTCCCAAGAAGCGCTACGGCGATTAATTCACTCAGCAACCTTGGGTCTATCTCACACACCTCGACTAAGAGGTGGACACTACCACTGAGCTAACGGTTTCCCATTATCACTTACTGTCGTTGAAAATTTTTACATAAACTTTACTGAATAGATTAGCACATCAAATTCTTTTTACTGAAAACACGAACAAATTTTGGTGTTAAAAGTCCAGTCATTAAAATTTAGACCGAGTGACAAAAATTAAAATAGCAGTACGTTGTATCTCAGGCGTTCTGCAAATATACATGCAAAGATGACTTTCCTCCTGAGCAAAACTGAATTGCTTAGGAAAGACATACAATGCTAAAACATTTTACTTTATTGTATGAAATGCTTTACAAAAAATCACATTTTACCTTTCTAGGTGCCATTGCGATATCTGCTCTGGAGGACTTTTATTCTTGGCATCACCGCAGTATCAACCTTTTGGTATTGACAAAAGCAACCCTTTGTTTCGAAGACGGCAGCAAAAACTGGAAAGCCTACTCCTTCAAAATGAAGAATCAAATCGACAAGATGAAGTAAAGCAGCCTCCTGAAACAGTTGAAACGAAAAAAACGAAAAAAAGCACAAATCATAAAAACGGTATTGTTCAGAACCGATTTTATTGTAACAGTGTGTTGTGTTATACAGTATGGTGAAACTACCCTTTTGACTTTTGACCTCCATCAATGAATCGCAACTCAAAATGTTTAAAATCAATGTTGTTTATTTGTTTGCGCCTGTCGTCTCTCGGATTTCTTATAACAAAATTTTCGTTTTTTTATAGTTTCACAGATACAAATGACGTATCCAAATATTGCCCCAAAGTTTCCAAACGGTCAAGCAGCGTTTTCATACATCGATAGCGCAGCACCACAATCGAATATTTTTAGGCAACCGTGGTGTTTGCTACTCCTTTGACTGATGCTATGTTTGAAACAATTATCTTCTTCCGTAAAGCACGGACGTAGTTGCACAACTTTTGTCAAAGAGTATGAACGAATTGTGAAAATATAATGCAATTTTTGAAAAAGTAAATAAATTCCGGACTGGCGTGTCTCACTAAGGAACTTTTGCGTACGATTCTTGCCGTGGGCACTACCAGGATGCGTTGCCCCTTTTATCAAGATTTTAAAAAATTTACAGTGCAGTGTATACCTGCACATACTGTACCTACAGTGAACACCTGCAGGAAGGGTTTGCGCGTCTCCAGGAGCAATTCAAGTTGCAGCCTTCCACAATCTTTTTGTGAATAGCAAGAACTGCAACTGCATATACTTCAGTTCTCAATAACCCATGAGGCTATTGGAATAACAAGCACAGCGAAATTTGCATTAGGAGTAAATTTCTTGTTTCAAACACTCAGCGCATTCGATGAACTCCGCTTCGGAGGCCCGAGATATATGAAAAGAAATTTGTTTGAAAACATCTGAAGGACGGATCCGCAGAAAAACCTTATCGACTTTCATTGCTTTAACGAAGCAAATACTCGTGTTATCTTCTTATTTTCATAAGAAGAATGAATTTGTTGAACTTGATATTATCCCATTGAAATCTAGCGTTGATTTTGTTATGATTTGAACTCACTCATTTTGCAACAACACTGAACAAAACTGCGGTTGCATTTGTGTATTTTGTTGATCGTCGATGAACCGCACGTAAGGGCGCGGTTACAGAAAACTTCCTGGCGATTAAAAGTCAGCATTATACCTGTTAGTACGCATGTCGATAACACGGTGCTTGGAAGCGTATTGTTTTTTAAAAAAAGAGTTTTTTTTAGTAACATTTTGCTCGTGCGTATAGATCTTGTTTCGGCTCGTCAAATTCACTTGGTCTTACGCGCGCATTCAAGCAACAAGCGAGTTGCCATCTTGCTGGCTCTAATCGTACTGGTCCCAGTGGGCAGTCAGACATGGCTTACCGTTGACTGGGACTGAAATTTCGCAAACACAGGCAAGCCCGTACCCACGTGGGGCATCGGCGCAGAACCGTCGCCAGAAAGCCTTCAACAGGAGGGCTTTTCGTTTGTGCAGGGGGGCTTGACAATGTAAAAACTGACAAAACGCCACTGATTTATAGGTTTCATATTTCAGCTTGGGGGGCTTGGATCATTGTTTGGGGAGGTTCAGCCCACAAAAGCTCCTCGTGGAGACGAGACTGATTCGGGGGAAGGTCCCTGCCCACAAAAACGTGTTTTAAACATAAAAACAAAAACAAAATATTCCCGCCTAAAAATTTATTTTTCCCTCAAGCTTGGCTTCGGGCCTGGACACAGGTAGAGCTCTAGGGAAATGCATGGATCTTCACTGGCCCTTAGTTGCGGAGACAACACGCTCCACACCACACCTAAAGTAAATGTCTCGACTTTATATATTAAAAGTTTTTATTGACAAGTGTCTTCATTGACTTTTTTCTCCTACGATACATTTTTTGACGTGTATGTTCTCTTGCAGTTGTAAAGTTGCAACTGACAATGCAATGGCAAAAATAGTGCGAGTGGCTATTGCACAAACTTCCTGCTGCTTCAGCGTTTTTCGAAAGATGCGTCAAGAAGTAAAAATCTGACAAACTCTTTCGACGGTTTGTCTGTATCATCGTAAATATATGTAAGCACCGTTTACGTCCACTTCAGTTAAAACCCCTGGCAAATGTCACGCCAAAACTAATGCTGGGGAAGCTTGCTCGCAAGCTGGATTGCTTTAAGTAGTCTAAAGATTTTGAAGCGTATGTTGACACAACAAAGTGCGAATATTTTCCATACAACGACAAAAATATACCTGCATAAATCGAAAAGTTTAGGTGTTTTAGGTTTGCAACAGAGGAAAACTGTATCGCAGGGTATTATCTAATAAAAGGAAATATATAGAGTAGTTTGCTTCCTGCGCAAGTTTCGCTTAGACGTTTACGCGCTGTTGTAGATTGTTGACGTTTACAGACATTTGATTGTTGACGTTTACGTGCTGTTGTAGATTGTTGACGTTTACGGACGTTTGACTGTTGACGTTTACGGACGTTTACGTGCTGTTGTAGATTTTGCAGCGACAGGCAAGAGAGGACCAAAGCAAAAGCATAAACTCTCCATGCCTTCCAGAAAATCGGATACGAAGGACAAACAAGCAGTTACGAGGTCAGTATGCCAGAATGCAACAATACGGTCCACTTGCGTATTTATCGGTTGCCTGTTTTCCTGAAACTCTCTTCTAGAATTTGGATAATTCAAGTGAAGCATAACTAGTTACCGCAGATTTTAATGCAAACATAACGCACAGGAATTCAAAAAAATCACCAGGATTCGACATTTGGTGGAAAACTGTCAGCAGCTACACAACACCATATTGGCAAAAGGAAAATAAGAAGCAAGATTCGGATGGTATGTAAGCACTACAACACTCACTTGTATTTCAAAGACGTGTTGTATGATAAACCTGTTACGAATGGTGAATTTTTAGGGCAATCACATGATTCTGCTGATAAGAGTGTGGTTTTTCAGCTTAACGGAAGTAATTTTCAAAAATAAAATGTTATCACTTATAAGTCTTCCACAAAACCACAATATTTCAAATAAGTATCGAATATTTCAATGATAAGCCTAGGCCGACATTTTTCATGTAGAATGAATTTTTCTAACATGCTTTTATCTTTTTCTACACGTTTATGAACATACCCAGTGCTTTTTTGGCTACGCCGCTTTTTTGGTTTTTCTCCGACTTGAGGTCACAAATGAGGTCAGAACAACATCGCCAACACCTCAAACGATGCGCGGTGAAAAGACCTTTCTTGCAATGCCTTGCGTGTGAACGTAACTTTAGCGGTTCGCGAGATATCGCAAAAATCGTGCAGCAATGTCAATATATCAGCTGCTGCGATCCCTGATGGGCTTGTCAGGGTGAGACACAACAACCAACGGTTAAGCCTTACGAACCATGGTTGTATCTCTAAAGACAACAAGCATCGTCTGCAATGAAAAACTTACTTGAATGGCCTATTTGTGTTGGCAGAAACATGAATTCTCACATTCTTTAAAGTGGCAGTGTATGCGCCAAAGGATTTTTGTTGCGCAACATTTTAGATTTACCCAGTCGCAGTTGATAGCTGAGGTGCAAAAAAACGCAGGCATGTGTTTATACCTATTCGGTGTTTTACGAAAGATTTCCTAAACTGGCATGACAATAACAAAGCATATAATCCGTAAAAAATCTTTCTAAATTTTTAACGTGCTTGCCGTGAGTCCGGCAAAGTTAATAAAGGCAACTTACGTTGGTTTTTGAAACCGGCATGGTACTGTACTTTGTAAAATTGAAATGTTCAAAGTTTTGCCACGGCGCAAAACAGAGGAACGATTGCTTATCAAAGTTTTGATAAAAAAACGTATTTTAAAGTTTTGATGTGTTTGCTGCCGAGTGTATTTACCATGTGAACGTAGAGAAATATATCATTAACAAAAAGCTGGGATCACAATTGGTGGCTTTCGCGTACTTAAAAACCAAGTTTAATGCCCTTCCTTGTCTTTGCGTGTTCGTAGGTATCAACAATTCTCCGTTCGAATGGTACGTTAATTGTCCTCAGGAAATTGAAGTCGAGGAAGGCGCGGCATTAGACGCAAGAAAGTTGAAACTGACGTACAGTTTTGATCGAATGAAAGAACGCAAGCAATTGGAGTCGGAACGAGCAAGGCAAAAAATGCTCGATCAGGTAAAAACGTGACTGCCTATGACAATGGTGCACACGCAATTAGGACGTTGCTGTAAAAAGTGTAGAGCAGGGAGTTAATTTCCCTCCCTCTGGTGAAAAATTGTTTTAATTTGGTAAAATAATTAACAAGTCTTTTTGAAATTTCGAATATGTTCCAAATTAATTTTCGGCAGGAATGTGGTGATGGGCGTCCACAGACCAGCAGTGAAACTCCGAAAAGAGTACAAAAGCTACTGTAACGAAACTGACTATTTTCATCTTTACAAAATAGCTAACGGTGCACAAAACAGTAACATTTTTAATGCCAAGCACTTGCTTTCACAAAGAAAGGCACTGGGTGTGAAGTCTGTACTTGCCTGTGTCGTCTTGATATTGACATCAGCTGGATATGCAATCCATTTAAATCACTGCAACGATAAGCACTAAAATAACAGCTGCTAGCCTGTAAAACACAAGTCCGGAAACTGGAATAAATTACCCTAAATGTGGCAATATTGAAAACGTTTGGTGTAAAATGTTGTGACAAGCTTTGTAAAAGTTCCTAGAAACGAGATATCTAATTGATCTGATTTTTTATTAAAAAATTTCCAGTAATTTTCCACTACTACGTGAAAACTCCATAAACCTATAAATCTTGAATTTTAATTTAAGATTGTTTATAGCGAAAATAATTGCCACAAATGATATTTATATTACTGCAGAGTAGGAAGACTATCACTAATTTAAATATAACGTTGTTATCTGCGTTTTATAGGATTAAGAATTTTAACATTGACTATTGGAAATGACAACGGTTAGAAAAAAAATACAAGGAAGAATTTCTTGGTTACGGCCACATAAAAATATAAAATGATGTGTAGGCAAACCTCAGTGTGTCGTTTGTGTTGTGTTCGATGTCGTTCAAAAAGGAAACATGGGGAAAAACATTTATTGGATAAATTGCACCTCCATCTGTCTTCCTGTGTGAACATGCAACCCTCCTTTCTCACATATAGTTGATAGTTGACGTGGTTCTCACGTGGAAATGATTTTGACAGAGTATGAATTCTCAGAAATGAGCTTGAACTGTTTCTGATTTAGCACAAGCATAACCACGGATATAGTGCAAAAACTCGACTTGGCTTGGACTTCTCGCATATTTAGCTGATATTTTTGTTAATGCAAACATATTGAATAAAAAATTACAAGGAAGAAATATGAATATTGTTGTAGCAAGACAAAAAATTTCTGCATTCGGATCAAAGCTTTCGTAATGGCATTGAAAGGTAATCCAAAACAAGATACCTGGTTTTCCAAGGCTAGCAGAATTTTCGGAAGATTGTGATGATGTCAGTCTTAGTGACATCAAAGACTTACTTATCAGACATTGAACGTACCTCTTTCAACGTTTCTCCGAATACTTTCCAAAACCTGATTCAAATGCCGCTGAAATGCCAGATGAACCGTGGGCTGGCCGTATATGGTTTGACACAAGCGCTTGTCGAACTTCGCTCGAATGTTGAAGTACACATAGTAATTCCAAACCACATTAAATCTTTAATAATTTGGCTGTCAGAAGCCGCAAAAACTTGGTTTTTGAAATTGCACACTTGGAAGCAACAAAAACCTTATAACCTTTCGCAACAACTTACCTGTGCAAGAAAGCATTTTCTACAATTGTAAACAAAGTACAGAAATCGCTTGGACCCTGAAAATTGTATCCAGGTCGCTGTAACACCAAAAATTCCTAATTTTAGTATCATATCAAAACAACCGCTTTTTCCAAAGCCTGAGATGAAGATGATAGCAGTAAAATTATTCAGTTATCTCATTCCATGCATGTTATTTTCTTTACAATTACAATATTTCTTTGCAGTGACAGTTACGCCCTGATGACGTCATCAAAATTCCCTGGTCTCTCTAGTCGTGACGTCACACAAAAAAGTTCAAACCCAAAATTGCCTAAAGATTTTTTAAATCGAAGCTAGGAGATTTTCTGCTTCTTCAGAGAGTTTGAACAGCTCTCTAGCCCCAAGGGTCGGCAAGTTATAACTGGTAAAAGTTCGAGCCACAGTTGTGGCTTTGCTGTCCTTGAAGGGTTAACGCTGTTTCGCTTGAAAATCCGAAGTACAAAGATGATTTCAAGAGGTGTTCAACGAGCTGTGCTGCGAGCTGTGCCGCGAGCTGTGCCGCGCGCTAGAATATTGTCAAAACCACATATCTGGAAGGTGAGCTAGCAGGCGCACTGCTAGGTTTTCGTTGCTCGAGGCCCCTAATTACAGAGAATGCACGTTTTCGTGTAACGTATCCTGTCCAAAATTGATCCTCATCAATGACTTGTGCATTGGTTAAGGTAAACTTATGATTTGTTGTAAAACCCACCACACCTGAATCTAGTTACTTAGTTAATTCTACCTTTTTTCTAAGCACCAAATATATTATGCTTGACTAAAATAATGGGGCATGGGGTAGATTCTGGGCACCGCCTGAGTAAACATTAAAACTAATGTAGTAAGTTCAAAACCGTACTTTTTTGAGCAACTTATTGACTTCTCTTTATCAATGGTAAAACTACATTCACTTATGAACTGTAGTAAGGAAATAATGCTGAACAATTTTATCTAAATATGAAGCAGCACACCTAACAGTCATAAATAGCTGTGAATGACTGTCAACATTCATGATTATATAACAAAACTAGCATGTTGTCTTGAAGTGCACGCTTATTTCTCAAAATTAACTACTTGAATCGTTTTAACTCTGTAGCCATTAGGATTTGGGATGGCCTTCCTATCGACGACGCTTATAGCAACACATGGATACACTACAAATAGGAATACTTATCCAGCACAAGTAAGGATTACACTAAGATAGAGAAAAGTCTAACATAAAACATTCTAAACACCATATGCGAATACATCAGGGAAATCACAATCTCAAATATTAATTTTATGTTTTTTCATTCTTGCAAATCTGCTAATGACATTATCATAGTTAACAATTGCAGCTAAGTCCCTTACAATATTAACAATAGCGACGTACGTTTTTGAGCACCAGATTTCATATTTACTCCTACTTCGTATATTTATGTTGCACTTATTTCTTTTGAGTTGTCGAAACTGCAATCTGTACTGTATAATCAACATTACAAAAATCAGCAAAGATCATAAAGAGATTGAATACAAACCAAAATTTTTCATTGATGACGTTGGTGCCATATAGGCGGTTCGTAACACAAAAAGTTGAAAAATTACAGCCAATCTACAGATGGTTTTCTAAAACCCGCAACCACCGGAGAGCAATCCAAAAAACTTCTGAAAAACAGAAATCAAATAAAAACCAAAAGAATACTAAATACCGAAAGATTAACTATAATTGGGGGCCTGCTTTTACACATATCTTGCCAGGGGCCGCTTCGCACCCCTGCCTCCCGTCGATAACGTCACTGTCCCTTACATAAAATGCGAGGGTAACCCTATTAAATGCAGTCCTATCTGCAATATTCAAACTTGGAGAAACGCGAAGTAAGCAAGATTTCCCATTTGAAATTTTAAGTGAATTATTAAAAACACAAAAATGAGTAAAAAAGTTGTAAAAAATGACTAAAAATCCTAGTGGCCTTTACCACTACCACCTGCACTGGCAAAAACCGTTTTATAATGTGACATGAGTTGAGTTGATTTTATTTGGCGATAATTAATATTCAGCTAGAAAAAACACAAATCAGTGCAAGGGCGCCAGGGCATTGCAGGAACCGGAAGGTTGTCGAGTCGATGCCCCTCAGCAGTTAAATTAGCTATGTTACTGTCCAGTTTCAACTCGTGGTGGTGCATATATGTGGGAAGGAGCTGCTAGATGATCGACACAGTTGCGCAGGGGGTGCTGGGTCGCAACCGGTCTCTCTCGGTGGATGGGTTGCTCAGATCCGCAAGGACCTGGGCGTGGCAGAGAAAGTATAAA
>Ga0210059_1005675_pt1 | contig 20062 bp, 16 predicted proteins | sample Ectturendosymbi2_FD_188042 | JGI IMG/M metagenome (GOLD analysis project Ga0210059, IMG submission 188042) | Ecteinascidia turbinata endosymbiont from Florida, USA - Sample 2 (SPAdes) (version 2) | ecosystem: Host-associated > Tunicates > Ascidians > Unclassified | place: Key West, Florida... | reverse complement strand
CAAGCTCATCAGTCATCACTGCATGATGCCCGAACAGTGAATCCGGCTCTTGTGCAGTGTGAGTGTCATACTGGCAAATGAAACTGTCATTGCAAGAATTAAGTCAATTAAGCTGCTGACTTTAGGTGTTCTAGAAATTTTTGGTTTTTAGACCTAATTTCCAGGTGGTAGCAAATGCCCATTTCTCCCTTCCCATGAACACAAGGGGATGACAAACACGGAAACAACGCACCAGCTATAACTACTTTCACTTATGATCAAATTTAAATACGGTAGTGCGAAGAATATGAAGACATTTTAACAACAGGTTCTGAAGTAAATGGCTAAAAACGACGGATGGAGATCCTCAGTGGCGCACAAAAGCTTGTAAATTGTTTTGACCAAAGTATCAAATGCTTTTGCGAGATATTTTTAACTCGAGAGGAATAACCCTTTGCTTTCAGTTAATTTAAATCATGATTTGATGTTTGGCATTAATTATAAAATCAATTTCGTTATGTATTACTATTTGTCTTGCGCATATCATCAACATGGAGGGGATGAAAGAGTAACCACAAGAAAATACAACCAATACTGACTGCTTTTTCAAGATAATAATGAAACTGTGCAACAGCGTTAAGTATATTAGTCATAAATGTGAACTTTTCCATTACTGCTACATGTGTTTTGCATTTGAGTTGGATTATAAACTGGACATCTCCGAGGATGGACATGATTGTCGCAATTCATGTCACAAAATTGCTGACCAAGAACTTCTCATTGAGTGCCTATGGCGTTAGATATTTCCTAGGTCAATACATGTGGCCTTTTAAATTATATCAATTTTTTGATGAAATAAATCAATAAATTTGCAGCAGCAAAAGCAAGAAAACCTTGTCTTTGAACTCGGATAATTACTAGTAACTTAGTAAGCCATTACAAACTGACATGTTTCAGCTAAATTGTTGTTAGTCGGGGTGATTAAGCAGCAAAAAATTCTGTCAGTTTTCTGAACTTTGCAGCAGAACTTTGAATTTGCTGTTGTGCTTTCTCTTTACGTTTTTGAGCACCAGAATTCACATTTAATCCTACTTCGTATATTTATTTTGCACATATTTGTATTTCGTTGTCAAAACTGCAATCTTTACTGCATAATCAACATTACAAAGATCACTAAGTAAAGAAATGGGATACACACCAAAATTTTTGATTGATAACGTTAGTGTCAAATTGCCATATAGAGCGTTTGCAATACTCAGAAAAAGTCGAGAAATGATAGTGAATCCGGATGTGGATGGTTATCAGACGACCCCTGATAATGATTGCATACTGCTTTAACCAGCGGTTCCAAAACTTTTTGGAATGTGACTGAAATCTGAATTGGTGAACATCTTGCGACCCAAGTCTCAAAGAGTGTATGTTAATATGACAAAAATGTTGATTGTATGGATGATTTTTGGCAGTAGGTTGCTAAGTTTGTTTTTAGTGTCAGCAGTTTACTCTTTTCTCAAGTACCTACGCTACACTACAAACAGACAAGCGAACAAATTTGAAGAATTACAACTCAGGTTTAGGTTTTGATCGCCTCGGCGCGACCTATTTTCTGATCCTCTGCGAAATCGCAACCTTTGTTTGGGTCGCGACCCATGCTATGGGAACCACTTGGTTCAACGCTTAAACCTGTCAGAACGCTTTAAACCTGTTTTAATTTGTAGATGTGTATCACTTCATCGCATACTTCAAGGTGTAAAGTGCGCTGCGCAGACGATAACTCCCGTACCCGCTACTGGGATAGCAGAAAACGAAGTTACCACCTCCAGCCGAGATGCTGAAATGAACAACGCTGGTTCAATTTCAGCGGTGAATTTCAAACAGCTTTGTTAAACTGGCTTTGCAAAGCAAGAAAATAAGTTGTAGTGTCGCTACTCAACTTTCTCTGTATTCTAATCTCAAGGTCTCTGTCTAATCTCAAGTTAAAGTACACGACAGTTTTCACACATAAACGTATTCACAACTGCATCACACACTCCAAAGTAAGCAGAAATATAATGGCCGCAGATGCGGCAACGTTACACAACCATGGGCGCAATTAGGTGGGGGACAGGGGGGACGCATCCCCCACTTTTTCAGACAGTGGGGATATAATATGTCAAATCCCCCACATTTTTCTCTTTAGGTTTCGTAATATATTGGTTTTACACCAAGCTGTCCCCCTCACATTTTACAACAAAATTGCGCTCATGTCCACAACTACAGGCGATTATTACATCACACACAGTATGCACGTTCAAGATGATGTACTGCGTACTGCACGCCGTTGCAACAACGTCGATTTTGGATTCATTTGATGACTGTTAGTATGCTAAACACTGCACTATTTCAGTATTTGAAACGTCAAGACCAACGGATTTCCAAAACTTGTAAAAGCACTTTCATATTCTGCAGTTCATGAAATCTCTAAGAGGGGGCCCATTTTTTGCATTTAGCTTGCCAGGGGGGCGGTGCGCACCCCTGCCCCCGTCAGTTACGCCACTGCCCACAGTCGAAAAGTGCCGCCCCCCAAGCCACGGGTTAAAGCAAAGTCAAGCCTTTCAGAACGGAATTATTTCATAACAATGCATCATCAGGCTGGAGATAATTTTGAAAATTTCACTGAAGTGAAATTCCGGGACATTTTGCTAATCGGGACGGGACACCGGGACAGACGTTTAAACCGGGACAGTCCCGGCCAGACGTATGGTAGGTCCAACCTTAACCAAAATCTAAAACCTAAATCTAACTTCAGGTTCATTCGTGAAAAACCATTTGCTATTCCTTCTTTTGACCAAAACTGCAACCCCCCGAAAAGTTCCGCCCCGGGGCATTGCCCCCCCGCGCCCTAGTCGGGTTCCTGCTTCCAAGCATACCTTTGAAATGCGCCAGCATGAAACGGCGGCTTCAGAGCACTTTAACCAACATAGATAGTTCATGAAGCAACATTTATGTCTGCAGTCGACATGTTCTTCAGTAGAGAAGCAGATGCGGATGTTAAAACTGATTAAAAAGCAAAATCATCATTAGAAATCTGACTCACAGACATTAAAACGTCATAATGAAAAATCCCAACTTGCAATCGGGCGCTCAGTTATAAAATACGCGGCTTTGAGAAAAAAATACTACAACGAATTTTGCCGCAATACAAATCATGTAGACTATCTCAAATCCAAGGTCCCAACCAAGAAAGACAGTAACATCCCATCAAAATTGCTAAAACCTTATTGCCGTAATCGATAAGACATTTTGTACATTTTACAATTTGCGATGACTGCTTCCGAAACTGTTTTGCAACTCCAATCTTTCGATTGGTAGCGATTTTGCGCCAAAATCTTTGTGTAGTACAACCTCAGTTCAGGTATCACAAAATTGTGGCTGATCTCACAAAATTTCTTGAAAAAGATAAAACATGTTGCTACTTCACTGATAAAGGTCCGTTGTTTATAACAAGAATTTTCTAACCGTCTAGATGTAAGCCTAGCTTTTTCAAAGCTCAATTTCGATTTTTTAACACAGGCAACACAGTTTTTTTCATAGACGTGCAAATAATCTGAAGTAGACAAAATGGGGCAAATGCCTCCTGACTACCACATTCAGCATGAGCAACCTCCAATATTTTACTGCTGGAAATACTGGCTAACTACAGGAGAATTGAAGGAAGGGTGCACAGAGATCAAAGGAGGACCAAACAAAAACTTTTTAGACCTGAATGTTTACGGGTGGGTTTACATAACGATTCCCGTCATAGCGTTCTTTCTGCTGCTTTTCTTGTTTTATTGTTTCTGTCGAGGCAAGAACAATACCAAGAAGCACAAGCCCCTGATGTCGGAAGACAGCGAGTCTGAGGAAGAGCTGAAAGAGTTTCGACCCCGCGGGAAATCCTATGCTATTCCAGTGAGAGCTGACCAGAGAAATCTGTACACTGTAGTCCCAATGGACTACGGTCATTCAAAAAAGATGCCACTGCATGGTGGAGTCGAGCCAGTCAACATGCACGGTCAGCAGCAACAACGGATCTATCCTAGACTAACAACTATGCGCAAGCAGGCTGGCCTGAATGGTAAGAATCGAGGCCCGAAGTCCACCGACCCTAAATCTGTCGAGGCAATGGGTCATATTGAAAATGATTACCACCCTGATCCAAGCAGCCTCGGTTCTGCAAAAGCAGCAACCGCTCCTCCGACTAGAAAACCTGAGGATGACGATGAAACAACTACGGACGAAAGTGAAGAGGAACAGTAGCTTTGTGCTTTGCACAAGCAAGACGGCTAAGTCGTTGCGCGTTGCAAGGATAGCCGTGAAATTCCGAAAAAGCTAAATTAACGTTACACCGACTTGACGTGCATGTAATTACTTCCCAAAAATGCTACGTCGCAGTTATGAAGGGTAACCATGAGATGAAAAACGCAATCTTCGCTTTGTTTAATCAAGCTTGTTTGTATATCGCAATTGTCGTAAAATCTAAATTGCAGCTGCATTATATGAAAGTTCATATTTCTTACTGCATATTATGTTTTGCAGTTCGCCGCTTTTAAAACAATTTCAGTGCAGATAGTGTACACTGACAGTGCCAAATATTAGACTTTGATAATGAGCACATTTTATAACATCACTCGTCCTGCTGTATTTAGTCTTAGAGTTTCGCTGAAACGCCGTGTCTTCGCAAATAAATCATAAACTAAAGCTCAAGGTGCTGAAAGACTAGAATCAAGTTTTGAGTGGATATCTTAAACGGTTATATCCAGTCGACCATCGTGGTAAACTGACAAGTAACACACAAATGTAGAACTGAAGAAACGAGCAACTCTTTTTGTCAAACTTTGTTTAAGTGATTCGGTTATGAAAACGGTTACAGGTGTTGCGATCGGAAATCCCGAGCGGCATGTGCCCAAAGCTTCGCACCGTGGCAGCAAGCAACAATAGAGTTCACACGCCGCGATCACTATTATTGCTTGTTCGCGCCACATATATATATTATTGTTCTTCGCGCACATCCCGTTCGTGGTGAATCACACATTCAACGTAACGCCAACGGAGAGGTTGCAACACAGGAAACCCATGTAAACACGCCGTTCAACAGTAATTGTTACACACCAAAGACGGCTATGGTTGTTCCGCGACATTCCTTGAGGACAGAATATCGTGAACTATGATCAAAGAACACAACGCTTTTTTGAACATATTGTTTTGATTTTATAAAAATTGCCATTTTCAAAACGTTGCGAATCTCGGCGCGAAACGATTGTAATTTTTGCTCAGTGCCAGTAAACTACTCAAGCTAAACTAAGTTATAGGATACAATTAGCAAATGAGGTATGGAACAATCAGGGAAGCAGGTAGGGCGATCGTCACCGAAAATGTGCGAAAAATACAAATTTTAGCGGATATTTTTCAATCGCAAGAGGTGTTATACATTTTTGTAGGTTTTGCTAGTTAAAACATGATTCAAATCTCTTCTACATTTCGAAAAGGTTTTTACTTTGACGTTGAAAGTTCTCGCAATGAATTTTTTCGCCTAACGCCCACTACGCGGCTGTCAAACCAAGCGATACAATTCATAGAATTATGAGTAAACTTTATCGCGCTGGGGATAGAAGAGGCTCTTTGCCTTAAAACGATCACGGCAGGCATAACCCGCCGACAGATCGCGCTAGAGAGTCAATAACTGTGCGTCAGTGGTAGATACAGGCAGTGCCGGATTAGCAGCAGTAGCAAATGCAGTAATAGCTACGGGGCCCGCGCTTTTAGGGGCCGCGCGGTTCTCTGTGTGACAATTGTTCTTTATTATACGCAAAGGCTTATGAGAATTGAGGTGCCCAAGGCAAACTCTCAGAAAGGTTCCCTATATTTTACACATGCTATACAGAAACTTTATTCGTTGAAAGCAAACTTAATTTTTCGTTTTTTCTGGGAATTTGCTTCTGCGTGAAAGTACATTTCACATTGTAAATTGTTTGAAGTTAATGGATTTTAATTGTTCTTTGTGTACACGTTAAAGTTGTTGAGGGTCCCCTCCTTTTTGGCATATTTGAACATAGTTTTTGCTTTATTGTGACAAACATATGACTTGCGTCAGAGCCTGTTAAATGTGACTCTAGAGCAGTTTTTTTAAGGAAAATGTTAGGTACCCGGTATGAACTTGTAGGGACCCAATTTTTCTGAATCTAGGGACCCGATTTTTCTGATTCTAGGGACCCGATTTTCAATTCTAGGGACCCGATTCGGGTCCTTAAAACACCTTTAAAAAAACCTGTTCTAGAGTGATTTAAAAGTTTTTTCACAAAACAATGCAAAAACTATGTGCGAAATTAGCAAAAGAGGGCCTTCACGGCATCTCCGGAAAAGGGGGCACGAGGCGACTGCCTCGTTCGCTTCCCCTAATATCCAGCCCTGATTACTGTATATATATATCTATAATTTTAAATAAAATCTCATTGGCAGTTCGGATTTGGCATCTCTTCACTAGCCTTTGGGTTGTGTACTTGGAGTCTACTTTCGCAAATGCGGTTTGCGCGCTTACCTGATTTTGTGCACTTATCTCAATGATTTGCGCACTTATCTCTCATAATAACCAGTTTCAAAATAATGTAACTTGTTGCCGCACCTAACAAATACATACGTTTGTGAAAATTTCGGGGGGGGGCAATTGCCCGATTTCCCCCCCTCTAGTTACGGGTCTACCCGTACCCCCGGTTGGGGGGCGGGGGCGACCATTCGTAGGGGCCCCACAATACATATTGTATTAGTAAGTTAGAGCTGTCTCTCTACGCTTGACTTTTACGCTTCTGGTTTTTGCCCTCTGTGCAGAGCCGGTACATCAAGCTGGATGCACACGGCATGCGTCCTGCGCGTTTTTTGAGCGCATGCGTCTGATTTCGTGACCTCACGTCCTCTTCTGATGCGTCTGGTATGGTCTGCGTTCGAGTAGGAACCTGTTTCTATATTGATGCATCAGACTCACTGCTCTGACTCACTTTTACTCGAACGCCGACCATACCAGACGCATCAGAAAAGGACGTGACGTCACGAAATCAGACGCGTGTGCTCAAAAAACGCACAGGACGCATGCCACGTGCATCCAGCTTTGAGAATGTAATACCATGATTTTTTAATTTCGAAAAAGAATCGCAGACGTTCGGACACTATAGCAGTATTTTGTAAAGTTGTGGTTACGTCAGAACAAGGCCAATTGTTAATAGTCTTGACCTTCACCACTTAACTTCGATGGCTTCGCCCTTGTGCGTTGAAATCATCGGGGAAATTTACGTCACAATGAATGTGCCGTGGAGTGTTGTACAATCACGTTGTAGTTACGTACCGATAGAGAGACTAGGTTTCTAGTTCACCGTTAAAAAAGTTTTCGTGAAAGCTGCTTAAGACAGTTTATGTAAAGTTGAAACGAAGGAAGGCTGTTGTGTCAGTTTATTATATATATGCCTGTGAAGACTGTGTTAAGAGAGTCTAATTTTAAGTTTCGACCAGAAAAAACGGGATAATCTCGATAAGTTTAACGCTCGCTTGCTCGATCTTGAAAAGCCTCTTCAGATTTAATCTCACTTGCAGGCGCGGGCACAGCGGGGGGCATGCAGGGGATGCATCCCCCCACCAGACCTAAACAGGTGTTGACATGAAACTTGATTTCATTGAAAAACATCGCCAAAATATTTTTGTACTGCACATTACTTAATCGGTAAAGACGCTAAAAATTAACTTATGCTAACAATTAGTCAAAAATGTTTCTTCGTTTCATTAGATGAGCTGGCCTTGTTTGTGGAACCTGATATAAAATAGTCAGTGATCGCATGGGTGTCCGCAGGGAGGGGCAAAACGGGCATTTGCCATCCAGTGGCGTAGCTAGAGGTTTGGGCCTGGCGGGACAAAACTTAGCTGAAGGGGGCCCATTGGCCACCGTAGAGGGCCACTAGCCAACACTCAAAAAAAAGGTTAAGAAATAATAGTGCACCCAGATGTCGTAGATGTCTTTTCTGGCTAAAAAAACGAAACCAGCCCGAAAAACGCCAAAAAGTGACAACCTACTGAAACCAAAACAGTGGTAAATATCATAATGTCAGCTAAAGGGGGCCCAGTTTTTACATTTAGCTTGTCATGGGGGGAGGATCACTCTCTCTTGCCACGCCTGGAAATTGGGATTAAGAACCAAATATTTCTGGAAAAACCTGAAGTCGGCATCTTAAATCCGATTAATTGATTTGATTCTTGCAACGGCAGTTTTTTGCCGGTATGAAACTCACACTGCACAAGAGTCAGGTTCACAGTTATAGTGTCATGCAGTGATGAGCTTGCAGTTCACTCATGTCCCCTCCTTTTTCTGCAGAGGTGGGTTGCGAAAGTCGCGAGCGGATTGTTCTACTGTTGGTCTTTATTGCGCAACAATAACATGGCAACAAATCTTGAAAATTTCACGTTATATTACGGTAGCAGGCGTTTTGTTCCATGAGACTGTTGAACGCAGACATCTTGGCAGGTAGTGCAGCGAGACAGTGACACGCTGATAGTGGTAAGCCAAGTACATTTATACTTTGTGAAAAGAAGCATTAGCTATGCTTCCACACTATAGCTATGCTTCCACAAGTTTGAATATCCACTATTAGTGTGGGTGTGACCAATGTGCCTGAGTGTCAAATTACACTTATGCAAGCTTCTTTACATGCAGTATAAAATTACGTGGCTTGTTAGAATACGTCTATGCAGGCTTGTGGGAATACGTCTTAATGGTTAAGGATTAGTTCTGACGTTTGAGTGAATGCTGAGTACAAAGCCCCATTGGCTGTGGCAAGATTTCATAATTAATCTGGTCAATTTTACAAAACCTGTGTGGTGTTTCAAGTCTAGTAAGTTTGTCCGTAGTCGTTTCAACATACAGGTCTACTTAATTGTCCAGTTTGTGTAGCAAGGTTTTATTGATGGCTTCGGACGAGATCCCAGACGTTTGCAGCCCTTGTTTCTAAGTGATGCTGACAAGTCTTGCCAGCTGATCCCGCAATTAAGGGGGAGCAATCGGGCAATTCCCTTAAAATTTTCAAAAACATGTTCAGTTGAATGTATCAGCTGGGTGCGTTCCTTGCTTGCAAAGTAAAGAGTAATAATTTTTTGTTGGTTGAAAACCATGGCAATCCAATGCTTTTTTCTTTAAAGATCATGTGTATTTATCATATAATTCACAAAGCTTGTAATTCACTGAAAACTCCACTTACTCAGTCTTAAAATAATCATGCTCACTAAAAGAAATATTTGCTCAGTGTAAAATTATCTTAGAGGGAACACTGATCGCCAGCAATTTGAAAATGATAAACAAAATGTTGGCCTTGCCACCCTGGAAAAATTTCTGCGGACGCCCATGAATGATCGTGCTTTCTCGCTTTCGTTTTTTCGTTGCTTTCGTGCTTTCACGCATTACGAATTGTTTGTTTTTTTCTGTTCTCTTAATTTCGGTTTCAAAACTAGCAGAATCAACCCGCTTCTTGTTACTATTTAATCAAAATTACTTGCAATAACAAATGTTATGCACAAATTACTATGGGTGTTGCAGACTATTCCAAATGACAGTTAAAAACTGCAAGGTTCCCCATTTGAAGAGCACTGATCTAAACCGCATCAGAGTAACTACGCTCACTTGTTGCAACATACAAGTCAAACAGCACTACTGCACTATGCTGGCTACTGCCACCTGTAATTGTGATGTAACAAACGTAACGTACAACGAGAATAATTATTACGTCGTCACATGCACTGTTTATTGTTTATCTCGAGTCCTCTATGTACCTGCGCCGACGCCAGTGACTACGTCAGATCGTTGTTATGCGCCACATTGCTTGTTGGTTCCGTAGCGGTGCAGTGGAAAAGTTTGACCACTTTTATCACTCAAGCTTCTAAACCAAGCTTAGACTTGTTTCCTCGTAAATGCTGGTATGCGCAAGTGATTGATTTACGCAGTAAGGTCCTGTGAAGCATTGGGTTCATTGCAAATCGATATCGCACCCCCCCACCAAATTAGCCTGTGTCCGCTACTGCTCACTTGCTATATGTCATGATGAAGATGGATGGTGTCAGATTCCAATAAAACCGTTTTTATTAGAAGTGAAGGCAGAGGGAGTGTTGGGAATCAGTTAGTTCTACGCATTGCTTCCACCTATCAGCTTTTGGTGAAAGCACCAAGTTGATTACAGTGAGACTGGCTATTAAAACGAGGCTGTACAGCGACCACCAGGTGCTCTGTGATCGTTGGGATGCAAATGGCAAGCATTAATGAGGCTGCCGGTTTCACACATTGCCGTATACCAGGGGTGTGCAACCTTTACTAATGAAGGTCCAAACGCAATTTAAACAGATTAGACGGCGGGCCTCGCCTTCGTTTCGCACAGGCTGTCTGGTACTGGTGACTGGCATAAAAATCCACTTTGTTGTATTGCATTCGGCCCGCGGGCCGCATGGGTTAAGTTTGTTTAAATAATAAGAGTTATTTAGTAAAGAACTTCTTCCTGATTCAAGATCATTAGTTTAGCTTGGTTAGGTTTTGAAATACCGCTGCTCAGGGGGCTAATTTGCAACTGGCTCGAAAAAGCACGCAGCTGCCTAACTGCTTGCTGATATCAAAGGGCCCCATCTGGATTTTTCGGAAGGGGGCCAACAACTTTTCACACGGCTCTGGAATGAACAAAGGAGCACAACAAAACAAGCTGAACAGCTGAATAGTCTGGGAGCATCAATTACCGTCTCTGTACTCTACTTATGAGCTGTAAAAATGTAGGTCTATTGCTTCTTGGTGAAAGGATACGTGTATACATTTTTGGTAAAAAAGATATGTAGCCCATAATGTCCACCAGTTGCTATTTAAGGCAAGGTTTTTCGTACTTACGAAATTCAGCATGCCTAATGTTAGTCACATGGATGCCAATAGGATTAATATTTTAACAGTTGTTCACTTGTTCAAGTGTATTTTTAACGTATAGGGCCCCGCGCTGTTAATATGCTACAGGCCCCGCGTTACCTTAATCCGGCACTGGGATAATTTGGTGAAATTTCCACATCAAAAAAAACGAACATCAGACTTGCTCCTCTCCTCTGTGATAGGATTTGACATGTTAGAAATTAGGTACAGTAATAGAAATTTTGTTTGCATTGTGCAGATTTGTAGTCTAGTCGCCGCTTGCATAGGCCAACCTCTATTCCCATTTTGGAGCTATCCTGAACAATGTTGGCAGTTTTCCCTGATAATCGCAGCCTAAATAACCTATAACAGTAAATTGTTTTGCAGCTATATTGCATTCATTAAATTGCACGGGATAGTATGTTATGCGTAATGTTCATCTTGTTAAATGTTGTGGTATGGTTTGCTCATGGGCGCAATTAGGTGAGGGCCACGGGGGACGTGCGCCCCCACTTTTTCAGACGGTGGGGAAATAATATGCCATGTCCCCCCACATTTTTATCTTGAGGTTTTGCATTTGGAGAGATTCCAAAATTAAAATGATGTTTGTCACGTTTTGTGTGAAAAGGTTTACATGTCACTGTCAGATGTTACACACAGCCAGGGCCAGGGACCGAGTTTAAGGGGGGAACGGGAGGAAATCTCCCCCAACTTTTGGACAGGGGGACACACAATACCTTTTGTCCCCCCAATATTTTGTGATAAAAAATAATGTAGTTGAAAAATGGACATCATCACTGAATGATCGTTAGAAACAGTGTACAGATTTACTATGCAAACTGAATTATCATGATTGCTGATAACTGTGCTGGTTAATTTGAATTAACCGAATCAGTGTGCACATAAACGTCGCTCAATCATGTGACTGATTCGTGTCGTGTTCTTGTGAGTGGAATTCCTACGTTGGTCTGCAATCTGCAATATACAAAACCCCGGTTGCCACTGCTAGTATTTACCAAATATTTTATGGTTTGTTTTTGATTAGATCTATGCGGTTCTAGTGAGAATCTTGTGGGTTTTAGTAGCAGTACATTTTATTTCGGAACTGCCCAAATTTGAATTTATTATCACAATTTTTGAGCATAAGTATGCCCAACTCCCAGAATTAATGTGTTTTCATATTGAATGCAGTGCTAGATCTCGTACCATTGTACAGTACCAATTGCTGTACCACCACCGTTGGCGTTACCATGGGGCACTTGGGCCACTGGGCACTAAAATATATTATGTCCGTAATTTGCCCCCATTTTGCGAAGTTTACAAAAACGGTCGTACTACGGTTGAGTGAACACGGTGACGTCATTGAAACACTAACAATAAAGGTTTTCCCCCCGAAGTTTTCTAGCAAACCCGGTCCCTGCACATAGCCAAGTTGTTGTTGAAGCAGAGTTTGATGTATTATCACTGATTCTGATATTTTTGTAAATTTTAGCATCTATAAAATGATTTTAAGCATTTTGCAAGGCTCTAGAGACCGCGAAAGATTGACTTGAAAAGATGACAGTTTAACAGCTGCACGTGTGAAAGATCACAGTACAGCCATGATTTATTTCGGGTAGAAATGTAACTGGCTTTGCTGTGGCGTTGGTTGTCACGTATTCAGAAACAGAGAGCATAAAAGTTAAAGATGTAAGTTTTTAATGTTAGAAAGTTACATTTTCAGAGTAATCCCTACGAAATTTTCGCCAAAGACAAAAAGCAGCAATATTGTAGAGACTTAGTTTTAGGATGGGCAGTTTTGCTGATCATGAAGTCTAGCAGAATTATTACTTTAATGATTCACAGAAGTGTCAATTAATAGCCTATCAGTATTAAATTGTCGGCTAATCTTGAGTGTTAACATTACTCATGGCCAAGTTCATGACTTTTACCTGTAACAGCAGATGCCGTTACACCAGGCCCGTAACGGTCTGGGGTCACCAAGAGGGCGACGTTTTCTAAGGGATGCCCAAATTTTACATCGATAGCATATACAAAAACAGCGGTTATGCATTATGAGTTTACACATACTCCTTCAAACTGTCCAACACATTTTTCCAGGGAGGTTAAGACCCCTGAAAATTTTTCCAGGCCTAAGGGCTAAGTGTTTTTCCCTGACAGAGTTTCAAAACTCAGAGCACCTTGTACAAAATGCACTGTGCTTTATTTGGAGAAGATACGGAAAACAAGGCCGACAGTTCCGCATACTGTTTGAGTACAGTAATGTCGAGCTGCAGAGAGTGTATCGAATAGAATGAGTTACCAACAAAGGCGACGGTATTTAGCGACCGACCAAGAGGTACAGAGCGGGCAAAACAAATCAACGCGCGGCGTTGGAATAAATCATTTGCCGGCAGAAACAATCAGCGCCGCAGCATTTGTGCCACACGTGCACAAGGAAAGTTTGAGAAAACACAACTCTATAACACCTCCCCTGTGAGGTAAAGAAATATTAACTTTAAGAACAAAAAAGTTTACGAGGTTTTCTTGGCCGTGTTGATCGCCGAGGATGGCTCGGTCCATATTCCGGGCTAACGTTTTGTGACGTCGGCGGTTGCCCGGTGGTCACTGTCGAAGTGTCGCTCGAGAGCTGCTTTGAAACGGAGGGGTTCTCTTCTCTGCTTTCGGACAACCTGGGACTATCACCAGGTTCTGTGTCATCTGGCGAAACGTAACGTCCCTGCAGTTGATCTATGTGGCATCTCCAGACTGGACCTCTCGTAACCACACGCACGTTGACACTGCGGGTCCCAAAACGTTTACAACAATGGCAGGCACCCATCTAGGGTCGCGATCACGTCGTGGTCCAAAATAAAGGGCATAGCATGGATCGTCGACCTTGTACGTAACCGCTACTTGAGTTATGGGGAGCTGACGCTCAGACTGTTGAGACTTGGTAGCTTCTTTCGCTTGTTTGCCCTGCGCAGTGTGAGCAGGTGAAGGCAATAGGGTGTCAATTTTGGTACGGAGTTGACGTCCGTTAAGCAATTCGCTTGGAGAGTATCCAGTTGATAAAGGAGTGCGGCGGTAATTTCTCAGGAAATCTTGCAACGCATCTTTTAGGGCTTTGGCCGACTTCTTCAACGCTTGTTTGAAGGTTTGCACCAAACGTTCGGCGTCGCCGTTGGTGGCAGGATGGTACGGAGCTCCAGCCTGATGGTCAATACCATTCTCTTTGCAGAATTCCTGGAACTCCTCAGATTTGAAGGTAGCAGCGCAGTTGGTTACAACTGCATGGGGAAAACCGAAATGTGCGAAATCTTCTTGCAAGAGTTTGATCGATGACTTCGCTGATACTGACCGCGTTGTATGGATGCAGGGATACTTAGTATAGACGTCAGTAATCTAAAGCCAGTTAAACCCCAGAAAGTTGATGGCATGATCAATATGGAGGCAGCTCCAGGGCTTCTGAGGTAACATCCAAGGGTGGACGGCAGCTTTCGACGGTTCGGACTGATGCCCAGCGCAAATCGGACATTGATCGAGAATGTCGGAATCGATGTTCGGTCAGTAAACGGCTGACCTTGCCACCTGTTTAATCCGTTGGATGCTGAAATGGCATTCGTGCAAAAGATCGAGCACTTGCCGACGTAGCTTGGTCGGAATCACCACTCGGGCTCCATACAGTAAACAACCATGACAAACACTGAGTCGGCGATCTTGCGGAATTTCTCTGCTGGGTCATTGCTGTCTTTTTTCTCTGGCCAACCTTCTCTTGTGAATCGCATGACCTTTGTCAGTGTTGGATCTCGAGAAGACTCTTTCCGCAACGTACCCGAGTCGGTTGGTCTCACTTGCAAACTCAGTGTTTTAATGATACAAACGGTGTCAACGTCGTCGGTACTTTCGTCCTTGTCGAAATTGGGATCTTCACCGACAGGCAGTCGACTGAGGACATCAGCATTGGAGTGGTCCGACGTCTTGCGGTACTCGATGGTGTAGCTGAATTGCCGAAGAAATAGAGCCCAATTGAGATAAACGGCTTGCAGCAAGAGCCGGAGTCAGCTTACACGGCCACTAAAGGCTGATGGTCTGTCACTAAAATGAACTTTCTTCCATATAAATATTGGAAGAATTTCTTCAAGGCATAGATGATGGCCAACGCTTCTTTTTGTATCTGACTGTAATTGCGCTGACTTGCTGTGAGCGTTTTGGAAATGTTGGCTATTGGTCGTTCACTTCCGTCAGAATAGCGGTGAAACAAGGTCGCGCCAATCACGACTGCTGATGCATCGCAGGCGACTCCTAATGGAAGGGATGGATCAAAATGAGCGAGCACATCGGCTGTAGATAAGAGCTCCTTCAGCCGACGAAAAGCTGCTTCCCCTTCTGACCCCCATGCTCACCGATGACCTTTCCTGGTAAGACAGTGTAGCGGTTCGGCCACTGAAGCAAAATTTCGTGGCAAAAACTTGGCATAGAATTGCAAGGAGCCCAGAAACGAACGTAGTGTGGACACGTCATGCGGCGCTGGCATCGCGTTGAGGGCATTGACCTTTGGACCTCAGTGAATTCCTTCACTGGACAGCACGTGCCCCAAGTAAACCACTTGTGGCTGGGCAAAGGTACATTTCTCAAGCCGGCAACGCAGTCCTTTGTCACGAAGCCTTTCTAGTAACCGGCGCAGATTCTGTAAATGTGCTTCCGCTGTTGCACCACTGCAGAGAATGCCGTCCAGGTAAACGGCTACACCGGGAAGATCACTGGTAATTTCGTCCATTAGGCCAGTTGCTGGAAGTAGCCAGGGGCGGAACTGATTCCGAAAGGAAGTACGCTCTAAAGTAGAACTCCGCGATGAGTGCTCAGCGAGAGCCTTCACGACTTTTTAGACCTAACCTGACCTGGTTGTAGGCTTGCGCCAATTCTTCCTGCATGGCAAATGGAACGGAGCGTGGTTTGCAGAAAATGGGCCTCGCCTCTGGCTTGAATTCAACCTCGAGTTGCACATCACGAAGACATCCCAACTCTAGGCTTGAAAAGCTGGTTGAACTCGCTGCGCAAATCCCAACATACTTGTTGCAAATGTCGATCGACGCGATCAGAATGTTGAATGGCCAACAAATGGTGATCCGCCTTGCCAAACGTAGTGTCGGAAAACATCAGGCCATCCAGGGAAATCCGCATGGCTCTAATAGCATCCCGACCAAGCAGATTCAAAGCGGGAATTTCGGACACAAGAAATGAAATCGGGTATAACTTGCTGACATCACCGTAGCTGTGACACGGTGCTGCTTTGACCATTTCCAGTAGGCTACATCGATCCATTTGACACCGAGCTTTCAAACACGCTTTCTTTCGGCACACAGCCTCCAAGTGTCCGGTTAATTTGCAAAAGTTGCATTTAGCATGAACTTGCAAGCCTTTGCGATATGGCCTGGATTGCCGCAGCGTTGCTGTCCAACTGGCATTTCCTTCTTGGGAGGGAGCTGAAATACTGGTTTTTGGTGAGATGGTTTCTGCGCAATCGCCAGCGCCGGAACGGATTTTGGGCCGTAGACGTTTCCGTCGGCACCTTGGCAGCGTCTTCCGTTTGCATGGCAACCTGGATAGCAGCGTGGAAGTCGAGCTCGTCTGCCACCATCTTGAAAAGTGCCTTGAGAAGCGCTTCATTGTTCACAGAACAAATGAAGCGGGTACATAATGCTTCATCCAAGGGGTCGGCAATGGAAGCGAAATCGCACGTGGCCGCTGCTTGACGTATGCGTGCAGCCAGCTCTTGAATGGACTCCCCAGGTCGACGTTGCATGGTAGTCCAGAACTTGAAACGTTCCCGGATGACGAAACGGGTTGGATCAAATTGCACCTTCATGTACGCCACGATCTGATCCATTGTAAGATCGTTGATTTCCCTCGGTGGCGTTTCTTGTGCTGCAAGGTTTGAAAGCAACTTACACACCGTCGATGACTGGTTGGTGAGAAAACTCGGTCATCTGGGACAGCATGAGCTCTCGTAAAGGTGAGAAACCGCGACCAACAATCCTTCCACAGCTCCGAAGTGGAATCAAAGGGCAAAAAGTTGGAGTGGCTGGTCGCTGGCGGTAGGAAGACTGAGGGGGCTTCGCAAGGAGTTGAAGCATAGCCTTCATGTCAGCATGTTGTCGCTCGGCTTGTTCGCGGAACCGTTGCTCTTGGGCCTGCATTTCTTCTCGTTGTTGCTGAAGCTGCAACTGCATCAGTTCGACAAGCTTTTCCATGGTTCGGCGTGACTGCGGTTGACGATCGCCCGTCCTCGTTCAGTCCAGAAGAAAAGAGTGAGAATCCTCGTCGCCAGTAAAACTCTGTTGTGTTTTTCCCTGACAGAGTTTCAAAACTCATAGCACCTTGTACAAAAAGCACTGTACTTTATTCGGAGAAGATAACGGAAAACAAGGCAGACAGTTCCGCATACGGTTTGAGTACAGTAATGCAGAGCTGCAGAGTGTGTCGAATAGTTTGGTATGGTGGTTTTGTTGTTGGCGCTATGTAACTACAATGGTCTTGTAGCGCCAAGACTGAGTTTTGTACAACTTCTTGGTTCATTTTCGCTCGCTTTGTTTTTGTGTTCTGGTTGTGTTCCCTGCAGCTAATCCGTACACCGTGCGCCTGGTAAGAAGGCTGCAGTACCAATTTACAAGGTCTTGGTAAGACCCGGCCGAGAACTCTCGACCTACCAGCACCGTAGCGGACGCACTTACCACTAGGCCACGGGCTGGTCTTATGTCGAATAGAATGAGTTACCAACAAAGGCGACGGTATTTAGCGACCGACCAAGAAGTACGTAGCGCGCAAAACAAATCAACGCGCGGCGTGGAATAAATCATTTGCCGGCAGAAACAATCAGCGCCGCAGCATTTGTGCCAAACGTGCACAAGGAAAGTTTGAGAAAACACAACTCTAAAACAATTTTAAACTGTGCAACACATTTTTCCAGGGAGGTTAAGACTCTTAAAATTTTTCCAGGGCCAAGGGCTAAGCTCCTCTGCGCCCCCCTTAGTTGCAGCCATGCATAACATGCTGTACGTTTGTCAGTATTTGGAATGTTGATCATATTGCTGAAATATAGTATGCCTACCGTGTCCAGTGGCGTAACCACAGTTTTGAGACAGGGGGGAGTGCTAAGATGAAAGGTGCCCACTGGCAACTGTAGGGAGCCAACTAGCCAACACTCAGAAAAAAAAATTGAGAAATGTTCATGAATCCGGATGTAGATGGGCAGGGATCGAGTTTGCTAAAAAACTTTGGGGTGATCAAATCTTTGTTGCTTGCATTTCGATGACGTCATCATGTTCATTCAATCGTAGTACGACCTTTTTGTAAAATTGGCGAAATGAGGGACACATTGTGGAATATATTTTGGTGACCATGGCCCAAGTGTATATATTTTGGTGACCATGGCCCATTGTGGAATTTATATATTTTGGTGACCATGGCCCAACAAACTAGCGATCTTTTGGTAAATACCAGCAGTGGCAAGCAGGCGCATAGCCAGAAATGTTAGTAGGGGTGAAACATCAACCGAGTTTAAAGCACCATGAAACGTGCATGTTTCTGGCGTTTTCTCCTGAACAATTGCGTTCCGACAAATAAAACTAGTAAACCTCCCAATGGTATAGGCGCACGATCTGCAGTATGCTTTTTGCAACCACTATTGCAGTTGAGCAAGACGTCATCGCGACCGACATTACCACTGCGCGTCTTATACTGTATTTACACGCTTCGGATGTACACCAACACAGCACGTTAAATCGAAGCTGAGCAAGAGATTTTGCTCTGAGGCAATGACTTCCGACGAAGTAGTCCTTCTGCAAAACTTTGCCAAATTTTGTTGCCAACAAAACATGTTCAAACCTCAGGGATGGATATTAGGAAGGATAACGAGGCAGTCGCCTTGGACCTTCTTTTCCAGAGATACCGTGCCCCCTCTTGATAGCTTTGCACCATTGTTTAGTTAAAAAGGTTATGTACCACTCTACAGTCACGTTTAGAAGCTCTGAAGCAAGTCATATGTTTTTCAAAATAAAGCAGAAATTATGGGAAAACGTGCCAAAGGAGGCAGCTTTCAAGAGTTCAGCTGCAAAATTTTACATAATTTTGTTCCATTTGTATGTATATTATGCTCTTGAATTTAGTTCATAAATTGAAATGTGAAACAAATTTATCTCTTTCATCTACGTAATCCCACATCTACCTTTCGTAATGGCGATGTCTGGTGACCCTTTTCTGAGAGCTTACCCCTAAATGTTAACATTCACCCCTGTGCACGTTATCGTAGTATCTGCAACATAATGGCAGTGTCAATTCCCTTAGCACTTACAAAATAAAAAGCACCTTGCTACTTACGTTAAATTTTGCTGCAGACTCTTCTTGTTGCAGTTAAACGATTTCAAATTATTTACTGTAGGATAGGGTGGGTGCAATTAACATCAGATGAAAGTTGAAACACTGAGCTTATGAACGGTAGGTCAGAGTCTAATATCTTGACAAGATTGATGTTTTACTCGCCGGAAAGGCAAAGGGAAACCATTTATGAAAAGGTTAAGGCTCCACATAATTGTAATTTAACCGTTACTATACATGACATCACAAATATAAATATCTAGAACAGCTTTTTTTAAGGAAATTGTTAGGCACCCGGTATGGACCTTTAGGGACCCGATTTTCTGTGATTCTAGGGACCCGATTTTTTTGACCCTAGGGACGCGATGATAATTTTCTCTGATTCTCGGGACCCGAATCGGGTCCCTAAAACACCTGAAAATCCCTGATCTAGAATGAATGCTATTGTTGCTAAACAGTGACCATGGCGCAATGAAGAAGACTTTGAAACTGAATCGTTTCTTAGCCAAATTTTCAGCTTCAAGACATATAAAAAGTATATCACCGCCATATTCACGCATGTAGTTTTAGAACTGTTGAAAAAAAAATCTGCGATATTGATTCAAGGCTACGCTGACACTGGAAACAAGGATAGGTTATATTTGTAACACGCATGGCTATCAAGGAGAGGTTTGTGATGATCTTGAAATGAAGCTTACGTAACTATTAGGCCGGATACAGCAAGCTGGTGCGCCAAAAACAGCTGCGAAAAGCGTTACTCCAACTGGTTTTACTTGCGGGTCATTGATTACAAAAGGTCAGATACAA
>Ga0210059_1005674_pt1 | contig 20062 bp, 13 predicted proteins | sample Ectturendosymbi2_FD_188042 | JGI IMG/M metagenome (GOLD analysis project Ga0210059, IMG submission 188042) | Ecteinascidia turbinata endosymbiont from Florida, USA - Sample 2 (SPAdes) (version 2) | ecosystem: Host-associated > Tunicates > Ascidians > Unclassified | place: Key West, Florida... | reverse complement strand
AACTTTAGGAATTGGAGTGATGGTGGCAATTTTCCAGGAATCTGGGAATTCACCAGTGGTCATGCATTTGTTGAAGAGTTTGGACAACCATTCTGACACAATGCAATTAGCTATTTTCAAAAATTTGTATGGAATATCATTGGGAGAACTATTAGATTTCATTTTAAGGTTTTTGATAAGAAGTTGGATTTCATATGTGGTAATTATTGTTGAACTTGAAGGTTTGCTTACTTTGTCGAATTTAAGACATTCACGATTACTGTCCCAGTGTGTCCATTTAACTGAATATTTCTTTACGTCTTTCATTTTTAAACATTGTCAAACAAATCTTTAATAAAAACTCTCTCGAATAAACCAATAATTTTAAACTAAGAGATACTTCAAATGAAATTTGATTGGACACATGCCAGTTCACAATACAATCTAATCTAACAGCACTAGCCCTCGAATGTTGCGCATATGTGTAAGATAATAACTGAAAAGTTTCAAATTAACAAGTAACTGCAGTGCAGGACGCAAGTGCTTATAGTGCACCGCGAAGGTATGCTGTGCATATTTCTGATTGTTAAAGTTGTGACGCAAGCTGATACAAGGTCGAATCGAATGTGAGTTTAGGATTAACGACATGCCCAAAAATCTGATGATTTCGAAACATACAGGAGAAACTAAACACTTACAGTATTTCGACAATGCTTTAAAGCAGTGGTCGCCGCCTTGTGGCCCGTGTGGCTTGTGTGAATTATTTCCAAATGTCTGTGTTATCTTGAGAATATTCTTGACAATTCCAGCTACAGTAGCATCTGCTGAAAGATTTTTCAGCAAGCTTAAACTCGTAAATATTTTTTGCGATGTGCTATGTCACAAACTCGACTTGTTGACCTAGCAAATTAAACGTTGAGTCTAGCATTACCAGACAAGTTGATTTTGATATTAGAAATTTTGCTAGTAAGAATACTAGAAAATCGCTTATATAATAGTTAAATGATTTTTTCTGATTTTTTCCTTGATTAAATTTTACTATTAACACTTAAAAGTCATATTTAAAAATGGTAATATGGTCACATTTCTTGAATACCGTTATGTTTTAACGTAATGTTTCATATGATCAATAAACGAGCACTTCTTGTTGAAGTTTGATGCACATTAATTAGCCTCAATTTTTATTTATTTCAAAATAATTTTGCAAGTCTTAGGGGCCCCAAGTGGGTTTTGTTCCGCCTAAAAAAATTTCTCTTGGAGGCCCTATACTGGCTTACTGCACCACGTAAATATCCATCTGTCATATTCTGCTCTCAAGACTAACGATTGAAGAAGAGTCAACACCAGCTTTCACACAAAATCACTATGGCTGTTTTTACTGGTTTGCTTCCTAATGATTTTTTATGTTTGCTCTCTGAAACTGTTAGAAATGTAATATTAACAAAGTTTGTGTGCTGCGCTGACAGTGGCTTGCTGCACATTTCAAAATTGAGACCCTATATCACTACCTGGCATCGCATACCCACTAGCCACAATGCCAACCGTGCTGTGAGAAACATTGCGTTGTTGCATAACACTCCATTGCGTGGTGCGCTTGGGTTTGATCATTTCTTGAGCAAGTATGTTTTTATTTGGTTCGGCAATACTTCATGCAAATAATCCTCTCAAAAATGTCTCATCTGAATTCGTACTCATTTGCAAGAAAGCTGCGCCCTTCCGTTTCATTCAGCCTGCACCTCAGCTCGTGTTGTCCGCATTAATTGGCAACTTCGCTAACAAAGTTGCATGCTTTGGTCGCATAGCTTCGCATCCAATCGCAAAAAGTCACGTTAAACCTTGGTCAGTGAGAGACGACGACGCTACATGAGTCCGACAGTTCTTTCCGTTTGTTTCGATCAGTTGAGATTGATATAAAACATCAGCGAAAAATCTTAACAAGCTTTTTCGGGGGGCATGACCTCTTCGGCCTCATTCTGGCTGCTCCTCAAACCTTTAAATTGTTTCGTGTGCGATTGCGGCATGAAATTGTTGCTCCAACTCACACAGGCTCAATCAATTACGATTTAAGGAATTCTGAATGTCATGACAGTTTTCCGCACTGTCGCATAACAAACAAAATGATAGCCTGCCACAGTAAGTGGATTAGTTATTGCAGCAGGTCGCAATAATAGTCATAAGAAACAGGTTCCAAAACAACTACATAAGAAAAATGAAGAGTGCAACCAGAAAGATTACCTTGTTGTGGTTTTGTCACAAATTTTGTTTTCCGCAATGGATCTAAGGTTCTAAGTACATCCAAGATAACTGGTTGAGAGAGGTCAGGTAATCTGACAACACAAAAGTAGTGGCGTTTGTGCAATCGAAACACATTGTAAAAAGCAAACCACCATAAAAATCATTGTACATTCGGCAGGCTGACATATATTTCACAGATTTGCAACTCTATTTAATTTAAAACCTTTCAATATTTTGCAGTGGCGATTCTAAGGGAGAGCCTGGTTGAGCCTAGCCCTCCCAGAGTTTTGCCTGGCCCCCAGTTTGTCACCCTCCAGTTGTGTGCTTAATTTAACGTTCAAGTTCGCTTGATTGACGTATACAGCAAATAACTTTCAGCCAGCAATATTTTAAACGATAAATTTAGATAGAAGCTCTAGCCTGCATTCAATATTTCCCAAATGCATGATAAGCTGGGTTGTTGTTGTTGACGGCTGGGTAATGGGAGTTGTTGATGACGACAGATACCAGTGGTTGCTATTATCGTGCGTAAAATTTAGTCAGACTGCGGTGGTAAAAAATTCAGTTTGAAGCCATAAGAACAGTTGCAGAAATATGAAGATTGATCTTCCGTGCATTTCAGTGTGAGGTAGAACTGGATTATATTTCCGTCAGCAGATTGGTGTTTGCTTCAGTAGCAAAATGCTTATGAAAGCATTAAGAATTGAGGTCAGTTAATTTATCCGAATTTATTCTTACTGCAGTAATGTGTTCTGCTGCCTCGTGTATATGACTTCGAAGTATCTTACGCAACTGGTTCGTGACTTAAGTTTCAAGTCTACCCACGCACACATGTACTGCAACCTCGTAGAACTTTGTAATGGTTTTCCGTAATGATTCAGGAAAATTTTTTTCCAGCATTTCAGCTCTTTGCCCTGGAGGTCAAACACTTCTATCAGAAGAACACGTGAAAGAATTCGCAAATGCATGTTAAATTAGTGAAAATGATTTATCACATGAAATACCTCTGGCAAAGAATATGTTTCGGAAAGAGTCGGAGCTGCCTACATCGCCAAAACAATTTTTTTCATTTATAGCTCATTAGAAAACTGCGTTCTATTCTTTATACTGTATAAGTTGTTCCTAATAGCTCCAACTCTTCCCGTCACCAACGCTTTATGCGAGAGAAATTTTTCAAAAATGAAATTAGGGAAAACGTTTCTCAGCAATTGCATGACCAGTGAAAGATTGAGCAGCAATGCTCTCTTTTCAGTTGAAAAGATACGAGCTGAAAAATTAGTTTTAGATGGCTTCATTGATGAATTTGACAGTCGACATGATAATCGAAGGATTAAGTTACACTGCGTTGATAGTGATACGAAATTCTGACGTAGACGGTGCAGGGATTTGCGTGAGAATCGTATTGCTCATTGTCTGTTTGTCTAATTGTTTTTTTTGGTTTATTTAAGGTAGTCGTGTTTCGCTTATGACAAGGTAGTCATAAATCAGGGGTTCTCAACCTTTTTGGCCCATGGACCATCAGTTATAAAAATATCCGATGGGCCACTTTGCTATGCTGACTCCTCACGAACAACTTCTATCTTTAGTAATCTTGTGTTTTGATCTTAGCAACAGTGCGTAATTTTTTCTTTTTGTTTCATATGTCGACTTTTGCGCAGGACTGAAGATGTGTAACACACGAAACTAGTTTCCTTACGCAATAAATTGCGATCGATTCGCTTGGTGTGGGTCACTGCTGTGGCATTACAAATATTGCTAAATGATAAGTACAAGCTTGAATCATTGCAAGGAGATGGGAGCAGAACCAGGCAGGAGAATCCTCAAACAGCCGGCTGCAAAGCTAGAGCCTGTAATTGTTGTTCTCGTAACTATATTGCAGACAGATCAGTGAAAGTTTTATCAAAGATTTGTGGAACTCTCTGTGGATCACTAGAAAATCCAGGTGGACCCATAAGCGTAGCCGGGGGGGCCAAGAGGCCATGTCCCCCCAAATTTCTTGTATATTTTGTCATTTTGTGCTTTTGAGAGGCGGTGTCCCAGACAAAATACTGTTGCTCACTTAAAGTAAAAGGATTTGCCCAAAAAATTTTTTGGCTGGCTACCCCACTGGATGGACCACGGGGTTCTACCTGGACCTCGTTGAGAACCATTGTCATAAATTAACGCGGGGTTTAAAAGTCAGCTTTTGATGATCATTCAGAGGAAAATTTAGTGTCAATGTTAAAATGAACGGGTATGTTGGGAATTTTCTGCAAAGCAAGTTTTATGCCTGCTGTTACATCTTTCCATCAGGTACACGCCCTAAATACCAATGCACACACCTATCTGCGGTGCGATTATGCTACTTCAGGTACTACTGGTGTCGAAACCTTGCTGTTGTTAACTGCATAATGCATTGAATAGTCCTTACCCTTTCCACGCTCCAGATGGGTATTACACTTGTGGTAGTATTTGCATAACATTGTTATTTGGTAAGCAATTCAGGGAGTTGCTGTAGATTCTTAATGCGAACAATATAGTCATAAATATCAAATTTTTAATATTTTTTTTCCTGTTGATGGCTTGTGACTAAGCTGAAACGTTGAATGAAGCAATGTATTCGATATTTGTGGCTGTAGTATTCGCAATAAGAACACTGTTATTGTTACACCACAATCACAAAGTGTCCGTAACCTGTACTAGCATAAAAACGGTTAGTCAATGGTCACCAATCTGCTGGCAGATAGTTTATTGAAAAAATTTACTTCGTAATATGAGTATTTTGACGAAACTAGTTGGGTATCAACGGCCTACTTGTCTCTGTGTCAGGATGGATGTCGTGGTTGGACGTTTGGAACCATTTGCTTGCATGTTAATTGTTTTCACTTTCGTGCAGCCGTTTTCATTCATGTGGGGCAGGCACAGCTGTGTACGGGAAGTGGAGATTCTTTTTACATGTGTAGTGCTGTGGAAGTTGCATAGTTAGCACAGAATATTCGACATGGCAATGCAAGTGTGCGATTGCGTCTGGTGGCGTTTAGTGAATAATAACGCTAGGTCACATTCAACGACATTTACAAGCCTATGTTGGGTTTGATAAGGTAAAGCACAGAAAATTAATTTTCTAAACAACGAAATATCACCATGCAAGATACAGATTTCTGTTGGCCCCCTTCTTTTTCCATTGGCCCCGTAGTGGTCTCCCCACTTTTTTAATTCTAGAATCGCCACTGAGTATTTGTAAGAGATGTAGTTCTTGAGAACGAACATTCGATCGTTGAGATTAGATAGATTTTGATTCTACAAATGTTGCTTTTTGAATGCACACACGGAAATTTTGGCTTCAGGCGAACAAGAACAGGAGCAAAACATTTATTACGTGTTGCGAATGTGACTGCGCTGCATGTGGCACTCATGTACGGGGTGATGAACAGTGATGTTTTCAAACTGACCATGTGGGCTGCCGATGCGACATTTGACACCTGATATTATATGACACTTCTTGAAGAGCACAGACGCATTTACCGCCAACGTCCGGGAGGTGGTGAGAATTTTTATCGCCATTAGAAAGCTTATGGGGGATGGAGACAACGTGTAAATTGCATACGAGCTCCAGATATGTCAGATTAGTGCAGCAAATATCGAACAAGCAGTAGATCAAACCTTGTAAAGACAGTGTCACCTACAGTGACGAAAACTAAGTGACCTTCACTTATCCGGACCGTTGAACTGAAAGCACTTTGTGACAGGTTTCAAGAACTGGCTAGGCAAAATTTTGTGTCCAGTCAGCGCAACTCAAGTTCGAAACTGCAAAACTTGGCCGAAAGGAAGTATCTGGGCGTGGTTTAGACCAGTTTAACACCAAATGCGGCTACAGTTGACACCAAATGTGGTTACGGATAATTGTTTGCGTCAACTACACCTTAGTTATTTTGCGGTTTTCAGATGATTTTCCGGCACAAAACATGAGATATATGTGATGCAGAAGTTAGCGGCTCTGTACTGTAGAAATTCAGCTCCGCGTGGACCAGGCTGAGGAAAGTTCCTTACAGCTTCAATGGTGGGTAAACCCTAAAGGGTTCGTCTGTATTTTGCTTCGATATCTTGAAGTATGGTCGAACTACAACAAGAAAGTGAATGACAATCAAACAATGTGTAGTAATCGATATCAAGAATAAACATTTTAATGTCGGGAGTGCAATTTTTGCATAAGGGTTTGTTTGCCGTTTCTTCTCATTCGCGTTGCGGAATAGACCAACACAATCTCCCAACGTAAGATCTCTAAGATCTCAATACAAGCAATCGCTCTGCTCTTGTCCAACACAGAGCCCCTGCAGAAATGATGCAAAGCATTTGTAATTATTTACCCTACCTCGTGACACAGGGCGGGGCAGTTAAGACAGACTTAAACGATCTTCACAAAAAGCCAAACTTTGATGACGTTGGGTAGACTAAGACGTTTGTAGCTTTGCCATAACTATTTTCTCGTAGAAATGGATATTTTTCTGCTAAATAAACAACCACCAACTTCTACAAAATAAAAAGTTATGAAGTTGAAAATTGCTTCTGAAAAATCTGTTCATTGTTAATTATTTTGCGTGTGAGCGCAAATAAATTTGCTCCTTCAAAACAATTTGGGGATGAGGGGACTAATTTTTGCCTTCTACGCTGGCCACACGCCTGCATGTCAGCACAGTTAAGTAGGTGAATTGAGTTTCATTTTTGTGCCGTGGGAAGTGGTACACGCCAGTGTTTCCCAACCTTTCTCCACAAGTGGCCTAGACAACTTTTGGCAAAAAATGCGTAGCACACTATCTTCTTAGCACATGCAATGTCCTAATGTGATCACTGGATGTTTTTAGAATTTGAAATAAATATCCTCTTGTTGTGAAACGAAGGTGGCGGCCGCCATTAGCCGCAATTTTTGCTCCAAACGCAGCATTTTTCACGGGAACCTCCACCGATTTTGCCTTGAAGTCTCTTCGCACCAACTAATTCTGCCAGACAGCTGATGAGACATTCCAGTGTTCTAAAAGCAACAATGGCCTTATTACATTGCCGGGTGGCGTCACAATTCAATTGTTTCGTAAGATGACCCGCCTCGGCTATTCATCTACAAGCTCGTTCTCCGGGGCTGATTGAGGCGTGATCGCTGGCGACAAGCCATTGTTTCACACGCTTTCAGCTGAGGTCAGGCAAAACCGCTCTGTAAAATCACAACACGTACACTTCAACACCTTACCCGTGTATCACAACGGAATTTGCAATAAAAATCTGTCCACAGAAACAGATGCTTGGCAATTGTTCACTGATACATTTGAAATATATGTATTTTTGACAGAACTTATGTAGCAAACACATGTGCAGATAATCGCAAGTATTTTCAGTTTACGCTGAGCTGCTTTGTGGCCAAGAGAAATTAAGATAAAGATTTGATTAGCCTATTATAAAAATAGCGTGAATCGTGATGAAATTTTAGATTTCTGATTGGTTACTTATAACTTAAGCATTTAATATAATTCTCCCATTGTTTTCACCTCAAATTCCGTCAGAATCAATCGACCTTTTGGTTTGAATTGCTTGATATTTGTCATCCAAATATTTATTTTCTTCCCCTATCATTACAAGTCTCCTTAGGAAAATATACCACTGGATGGTGTTATCACCACCAATCACTGGACCGTGGTATCACCACCAATCACGACCATTGAAAATACAACTTAATAGCACGTGTGGTGTATGTCTTGATAAAACAACAAAAGATTGCATAAGCATTTGTGATCCAAACATCTTCTTTCCTGCTCTGCACGTTAGACATACACCCAACGGTAATTAAAAAGCGAAGGACATTTTAATGAAAGCATGATATGTTCGCGACAACTGTGCTTTGGACAAAGAAATCCCGGCTCAAACGGTCAAAGCAAAGATTTAAAAGGAGCACTAAAACTAGACAGAAGGGCAGGGGTGTAGTGGAGTGGGAACGGCGTTCCCACAGCTTTGTTTGGTGTTCCCACACCTTTTTGCACTAGACTAAATTAAAACATGGCTGCGATCTCACAGATGTGCTAGCGACACGAAGATTCGCACTGCTGGTCAAAAGCCTACAGTAAAACAGGAAGATCCAGTGTGGAAATTCTTGTACCTGTAGGCGAATGGTCACTTCATTTGTACGCTCGCTTGTACTATTTGGTTCAGTCTTCCTTTTTATTTGGTGTGGGAATGGCGTTTCCGTTCTCTTTTTTTAAGATTTTTTTTAAGATTACACCCCTGGAGAAGCGAGGCAAGTAAAGTGCTTATTGCTATCATTCAGAATTTGGGATGTGTTAGGTGGTGCTATACCATCCATTTTATGCGCATTTGCATTATCATATTAAAAAATCCTATTCATTGGCGAACCGACGCCTGTTAACATCCTGCTGTGTAACCAGTACAAGTGCCGCCCTACGTTTCGTTGCAATGATACTGCTTATTCTCCACTGACGTTCTATTTACCGGTTGTTCTACTGTAAGCTAGAGGTGGTTGACCTATTACGTTAGAAATAGTGGCGCTAGAGCTATTTTATGTGTGATAAAGCTAGTACTAAAGTCCTGCGCGGGTTGAAATGTTTGTCCACTCCCGCCCCGCACCCGCAAAATTTAAACCCGCCCTGCAGCCGCAGGAATCTGAGAAATCTTGCCCGCTCCCATCCCGCATCCTCAGACTACTAAACCGCACCCACCCGCATGTCCTCCCAATCAGCTCTTTACTGTTTCCGGCCCAAACCTGCACCTGTCACTACGTGTGTATGAAAACCACAGAAAACTCATACAGTGTTTTGCATTGCTAGTGGCAATTTATTCAGTGGTTCATTTCAAATCCACCGGATGGTCTTGAAAAAACATCATAAGGTAAAAATGTAAAACCGAGTCAAACTTCAGCGCTTCTTTCTCAAAGCACTGTTGAAAAAGAGTGTGTCGTTCACTGAGGAATTCTTTCAAATATGCTCTTCTGCTATTCACGACATGATCATCGATACTAAACACTCGCTCATTAGCAGCTCTGTTTGCCATCACGCAGAACGTATTTCCTGCAGGATGACTGAGACCTGACAATTCCAGTCTGTGATTTCGCCACCACGGGAGAATGTCTCTACACCAGCTTTGCCAAAACCGCGGACCGCATGCGACCCACTAAGATTTTCGTTATTGTTTATGTACAGTGTCGCAGTAGGGCAGCCTAATTTCATTGTTATAATCTCAAATTCGACATTTTCGATGCAATGGTCTTTAGTGCCTCTTTATCGTGTGCATGCACTATGCACTGGGAGATTTCCACGTGTCCAATGACACCTCCGTCACCGGTGCAAAGCTGATTTCTAGTTTTCTGATTTTTACTCATGTGTTCCTCTGCACTAAACGGACTTCTAACTGTCCTTTTTCAGTCTTTGGCACTAAATTTGCCTATGGCATCACAGGTTGGGAGTGATTAAAAACTACCATGCAGTCGTTGCCAATGGACTTAGTATTCAAATCCTCTCGGTAGCTTCAAACAGAATTTTGGTTTGCTAAGATGAAAGTAAGCCATTTAGTGCGCGGTCTTCACGAAGATAGTGTCATACTTATGGCCCAGTAAGGCATTTCGATTGGCACACCTTCTCTACACCTTTGTACCACAAAAGCTTTCTGTAGCATTAATTTTTTTGCTCTTGTCACTATCACATGCATTGAGTTAACATTCAGTTACCAGCTCAAAGAATTTCCTCCCCCTCGCCTGCCTCGCACCAAGTTCAACTCGCGCCCGCCCCGCACCCGCACGCATAACTCTGCGGGTTCACGTACCCGTCCAGCAAATGCGGTACCCGCAACGCGTGCGGGTTAACCCACCCCGCGCAGGACTCTAAAAGTTACAGAGGGACAATCGTCTTCATATGGATAAGATTTTGAGCGAAAGTTATTTTTCATCTTTATCCAAAGTTTATGGCTTCTGTTTAATTAATGCAGTTGCATCTCCATATGCTCCTTAGAAATTTTCGATTACATATACGATTACACAAATATGAAAAATATCAATTACAAATATAGTTAGTAGATGAAATGTGTAATTAATTACATTCAGCTCAATTACAAATCGCAATTGATCCATCTGCCACTTATACGCCATTCAAACCATACGCACAGAATATCCGGGACATTTCGCTGCTGACTCAGCATCTATACAGCGATTAACATAGCAAGTGTTTCACTGGTTTTGTTTATGTATTTTCTCACGATCTTTTAGGTTGCTGAAAGCAAAATGTAATTTTAATTAAATTACACATTTTAGGTCTTAAAAAACAAAAGTCTTCATTGCAATGATGTTTACACTCATTTGACTATACGAAAATGTGTAATTCATTACATTCAGCTTAGTTACAGATCGCAACTGATCTAATTCTGCATTCATTCAACATAACTGTCAAAATAGCTGCCATCAGCATAACGCTCGTGTTTGGAAATGGCAAAACCGTACGAAGAGTGCGGTTGTAGCCAATTGACCTATTGGGCAAGTGGAATCCAAAAGATTTTGCGCAAAACATCGTACTAACACAGTGGTTCTTAACCTTTTCTCTACCACGTCTCCCTGAAGTAATTGTCCTTTATTTGAAGCCCCATGACTTTAAATAAGCAAATTGGACGGAAAACGTTCCATATTGTAGAGCGCACACGGACTTGCTTCACCCTGGAAATTTATTGACGTCTCCCTGGGGAAGCGTGCCCCCTAGTTAGGAGCCACTGTACTAACAGCGACACGAGAAGCATAAAATATAAGAACGTAAATCAGCTGTTGTGGCAAATATGCTTTTTTGACCGGTGAAGAGCCGCAAAATGTTTATGATGTTTTATTTGTCATGTGACCTCGTAGGAACATAGGCTAAATTGTAATCAATTTATTTCTGATACTAATCAAATGCAACTTTTAATTCCAAGTTTTGTAAAATCCAGGGAGCCAGTTTAGAGGAGCTAAAGAGCCGCAGGTTACCGACCCCTGACCGAAGGTGTCCGTGAATGTGATCTATGGCGTCCACGAATGTGATGAAAAGGGTTGATAGGCTGTGGAGACGTTTCGATTACGCATGAAACTTAATTTCGAATACTTATTGCAGCGATTCTTCTTCAGGGGCCCGCAACTTTTAATGGGACATATTAGAGTCCGTGGCCCACAAATGTCTAAGAAACGCTGATCTACGCGGTTGATGAATATTATTGTCGGTTTATACCCATTCACGGTATCAGATATTCTATCTTATTTCACAGAATGATCTCAACCATAATCACATTGTTGACTGTGCGTGCTGTTCTTCATCAAATAAGTTCTCCTGAACGATTTCTATGCACATGTGTGTAAACCTGCCCTTGACAACTGCACTTACTGTTTAGTTTACACCGCACTTAGGTCAAACAACAGAACCATTAGCTTCAATGCTTGAATTTTCAGGAAACAAGTTCGACCCCTCGTGATGAATCAAAAGAGAGGTCACCGCGAGGTGGCAGTAGCGAATTCAGATGGGACGAAGCTGTTTCCAGACTCGAAGATGATTACGAAAAGAAACTATTGGCACAGTATTACGAGGAGTACGTGCAGCATGTAAGTAATCTAAAGCAAATAGATCTGGGCTAGATCGTACGCTTAACGTTCTAGGGCGCAAGAACTTCAAATGCAGACAGCCTGTCAACATTTCTGTAAGCAGCTTCTTGAGCCAAGCAAGGCAATGTTGGACACATACTGAAAATGTATGAACATCAGAGCGTTTTCGGTGGTGCAAAGTCATCGTACAAGTGCGCCTTCCAGCTAAAAATGAAGTGAAAGCCATGTTTAAATTTTTTTGACTTGGGTAAAGAGGATTACCGACAAGGTTTAATTTTCAACGTGAGCTCCACTACGTCGAGACGCAGCACATTGGATGGAATCAGCAACGTTTTTAAAATGCAAGCCGTTTAGAGTTTGTAATGGATTTATAAGATCTCTGAAGGTCAGCATCAGTTCACTTTCAGATGTAAGCAGAGATAAATCAATTTTGCCGAAAGCATCATCAATTATTATCTTTTACTGATAATGTTGTTAGTAAAATTGACTTTGCCTTGAATGCATTTCAAAATGACCTGATACCGGGAGGCCATGCAGTCATTAATAAACAGGTTCTTAGTATCGACGCTGCTGTGAGTTGGACAGTCTAGCGTCATGGCTAATCCGTTATCAGAACGTATTTGTGCTAGAGCGTCAATTCATTGGTTAACGGTGTAAAAACGGTTGATTGGACAAGGGCGTACAGGAATGTTCAGCAAAGATGATTTAAAACTATTTTACTATTTATAAATTTTGTAATTATCAACTGTTACTTACGAATGAAGCTGGCTATATCACTGCTTTGGCTGAGTGGAGTACAGGATACGTTTCTACATTCCGGGAAAATAAACTCCTAATCGAGGTTACAATTCTTCAATCGTTTGACCCTGTTTTTTTCACTTGGGGTAACGTCCGGTTTTAGGAAACACGCGAAATCGAGGTACCTTTGGTCATTTGCAGTTTCAACCACAATAATACATTTTTCCGTTATCTATTTATAAAACAAGAAATCCTTTTGAATTTTACAAGAAACGAACAGCCATTACATTATGTTACAAATGAAGGGCAATTTGCCCGACGAAGCGTGCATTTTTCCGCTGATGTTTTACTTTCTGGAAGTTATAACTTACATCTTTGCTGTTTCCTCTTCGGAAAAGTTGAAAACGGCAGTGTTGGTGACTGAATTGAAGCAGCAATATACGTGCAAGTTAGGTTCGTCTGACTTTTTTGAACGATTAAAAACGCTGGGAAGCATCCAGGGTATAATGCGTTTCTGAAAACTATGATGAAATTGACGTTACAAAACGTTTCCACCAACTGCAAATGCAACAGGGTTATTTTTAGTCCACGGCATCTCAGTTCTATGGGTATCGAGTATATTCAGATAAACTTCACTTCTTGCAATTTCTTACTTCGGTTTGAAGTAATGGTAACAGTGCTGTTTGCTCACCGGCATCTCAAACAGCTTATTTCGTTACAGTCTTTGCTGTCAGTAGGTGGCTAAACACATTATCCAATCTGTGTAAATGTTGCGCATTTACCAAGACTTTTTGTTGTGGGCGATCTTGAATTTTAACAGAAAGAAATACAAAATACTGCCGTTTCCGTTTTTCTTGCTAATAGTATTCATTTTGCTTGTCCACATAACTACTATAACTTTGTTGATAAATTTTAGAAGGTTTCGAACGGATTTTGAGTGTTGGACAAAGAAAACAGAGAATTGCTGTCTATCCTAAACAAAAGATATTCGAAAAGTTTCGTAGCTTTGTACAACATCACAAGTGGCCAGAGTAACGACAGCTTGATATGTTCTGCGCAGTGGTTACATTAAGTTGAAATTTCGCGTTTGCTCACAGATCGCAGAATGTAATTTGAGGTACAGTGCCGATGCATCAAAAATAACTTTTTTGAAACATATCGGAATAGTGGAAGAGTTATCGATTTTGTGCATTTCGCATGACTCGTGAGTAGTAGGTTAACACAACAAATCCGGAATCATTTCAAATCGAGTTAAGGACTACTCGTGAAAGTGTCAGCAGAACAGCTTAATTTTTGAAGTATTGGAACAGTAACTCTTTGCGAATGTTTATAATTATCGCCCAGAAGGCTGAATTTCAGCCTCTTGCTGATCGGTATAACGCTTTTGCCATCCCTGATCAAGCGCACACAAGCGCACTCTCACCCCAGATAGCTGACGCCAAACAACATCCAAACGCTGTGAGTGCGCCTAAGCACATGCTTGTAGGACCCCCACCGAGCGGGCGATCCGCGAAAAGTCGATCTGTCAATCGGCGCGCTTTGTGACGTGGGATGCGTCGAATCTTGCCGCGACCGCATCGCCCTCAATTTCCGCACTGCCCGCAGTTGCTGGAACAACGCGTTAGGTCTCCTACTGTAAACGTTTGTGGCTAGGGCAGTCGGCCTCTTCGAAGAAGCCCTGTTATGGCATAAGCAAATAAACCCGAGGCTTTATCTCTCCCACACGTAGCTATCTCTAAATTTGTGTGTACAGCCGGAAGCTTTTTGCTGCGATTTGGGTCGTCTTGACAGCGTCATGGGTCTCCATACAAATCTCTGCAAAGTATTTTTGCTCAAATACAAATGTAAATATTCAATGTTATTAAACATATTGGTATACATGTACAGGTGGACACGGGGCCTCCACAGTAACGGGTCCCTGGGGCTATAATAAATACGGGTTCGACCGCGTATTTTTCAACCGTTTCAACTGCTAACTTTAAAACATTTTTAGTGCTCACGCAGCTGCTTTTGTCCAACACCGCAACTATGCTCAATTTCAAACAGTGCTGACAGAATTGCACAACTCTGCATTACAGTAGCGAGATACGGTCGCGTTACTGATAAAAGGTGCTCAAAAAGGCGCCTCAAAAACGCAACGACCTGTCTCATGTTGCTGCTGAATTATGCCGAACTGCGACTGTTGATTGAGGTTGTATTTATTGCCAAGGGTTTGTTTCTTGCTCAGTTCAAGTGCGCAAGTTTTTCTCTGCTGGACCGAGGCGACTTGCCGTTTTATACACGATCTCAAACAAATATAACCCTGGCCACAGCTGAGAAGGTTAAGAATTTGTCGGTCAGACAGTTATTGAACCACACGCGCAACAAATCAGGTGAATATTTTGATATTGTTGGTTTGGTTCACGAATTTTCATGGACTCGTCGGTTGAAGAGTTGACTGAGCTCTTTCTTTTCAACAGGCCTGATGTCAGTATAAGTTCAACACACAACGTTATTAACTACATTAGCGCATTGTGGTGTCGATGCTATTCCGTTTGAATCCGCGTAATGCAACAGAATTTTCGCTCGAATAAAATACATTTGAAAGCTTATTTACATCAAATGCGATCAGGACCATAGCCAATCGAATATGGGTAAAGGAAAGCAATTGTCTTTAATGATATTAAAACCCAGCCAATGAACAGACGATGCTAAGCGCAAAGTGGTATTGGCAAGTTAAGCTGCACCAGTACCGGGACTGCGGTTGATGATCTATTCTAAACTAAGCTGCAATCTCGCATTTCGTGATTTCTCGAAAATCGACAAAAACCTTCGTCAGCAGAAAAAAAGGAATTCAGTTAACAGGTGTTTGGACAAGAGACGCGTGTTTTAAATACGCAAATCCGCCGTTCAGGTTTTTGATGGAAACCAACGTTGCAGTTGAAGCATTTCCATGTCATGACACCCATTCTCCCGTGGTACGTTCTTGAAATGAAAACGCCAACTTGTGAGGACTGTGCGCAACGAACTTCATTGGATTTGGCATCAACAAAATACCTGCGCGGGCGATGGCAACTAAGTTACCGCAAATACTGTGGAATGTGGTTAAAAGGGGAGTGCAACAAAAGCTCATCGACGTGTTGTTTTGTTGAAATTTTGTGATCGTATCAGGATAGACGACCACTTGCTTTCGTAGCTGTCTCTGCAGAGACAACAAGGAACCAGCAAGTTGTTCTGCTACAAATATGGGTACCGGGTTGCATGGGCCTTTGCGTGTGGTGCTGTCGTGGAACATTTCGTTGATTCGCCCATATTCATACCCGCTACCGAAACCAAATCGTGCTCACCGCTGAGAAGAATTTTGAAATTTATACCATTCCTTGACGACAGAGCCGCTCGCGCCTGGACCCCGCAAAAGCGCGAGATCGACTCCGGCGATAAATCGCTTTTTACAAGCGACGTCTATAACTGTATTTGTTCATCGAGGGTGACAGCTGTCAGGTCGATACACGACAACTGGTGATTTGTGGACCTTGGCGTCCGGCGCATATGGATCGCTTTGAATATATAAGGCGACAACAAATAGACTCACAAGCGAAATCGGTGAATCGCGCTGACGCGAACGCACTTCACAACGATATACTCGCAGCGTGAGACGGGGTGGCGCTCCGCAGCCTGTTGATCTAATCACATGGACTTCACTGATGACGCTGAACAGATAGAAACGGGGATTACCCTTGTTTCTGAAAATTTTGCGTGATGTAATGTAAGATAATCTTGATTTCTTTTTGTGAGCAAAAGGAAACAAAACAGCCAATCACGATTGGCTGGTTGGTAGACTGTTCCTGAAAGGTTACCGAAGTTTGTCGGAATTTTGTGTTGGCAATAATCGCGTTGAATTTAAAACTATTCATTTCAGCTTTGTCATATTGTAGCTTTGGAACAAACAATCGTAACGTCAGCTTGATTTTGACCTAAATCACTAAAAACAATGTGAAGCGTATTTGTCTTGATAAGGTGCTTCATTAGCAATTACCCAATGGATTGTTTTCATAAAGTTGAGAGTCACGAGGCGAAGCAAGTTGTGATCTTGAGTTTTTCGCAGTAAACTTTGAACGCTTCGCCGGAACGTTTTATGTTTTGGTTTGTTTCCAGCACTGTCCTATACTTCTTGGGACAAACAAGTTTTTGTTGTTTGATCTGCATTTGAAACCGAGTCATGGTGAAAACCACAGACAGGGTGGGCAGACTTTTACTAATGTTCATTGCGTCAAGCAGCTTGGCTGTCCCAAATGTTTTAAAATTTGTCTTTGACGAAGTATGTGAGTCTGAAGAAATGCTTCGTACGTGGTAGCATTCTTTGGAGAAAGGACGTATGTGAATGAAGTTGCTACTGTGGTTTGCCTGTCTCTGAGCAGACGCTCGTGGCTTGGTTAGAACTGAGATAGCACAGTACCGCACTGCTTTTTTTGCAGACAGGGTGATATTCACGTAAGTGCGTCAGGCAACATTCATTTGTAAACGATGCCTTTTTCCTTCGTTTGAATTGCAAGATGTCTTTGTTAATTGCAAGGAAGGGCCAGAGACGCAACAACAGTTGGAGTTTTGCCAAATTGTCATGTGTAGCGGGTTAAGAAGGAAATTTAAGTGGTTTAAATGCAGTTGCATGCGCTAGTCGTCGAATTTTCTCACCGTTTCTGTTTGTACTGCTTTGCACAACGCGTGCTACTATGCTGCTGAGTTTTCTAAGGTTCATTCTCCGGAGTGATGTAATATGAAGGTTTATGGAGTTAATTTAACAACCAGGAAAATATATAACTGGATCCTGACGCTAATTTTTGACTCTTCGTATACCATCCAAAGAGACATCAGTTTGACATCGGTCTTAACAAAATTTACTGAAATTTGAAAGTGATATTAGATAAAAATTGAAGAATAAGAGTAACACATAAACTAAGAAACAGCACAAAGAAGAAACTGGTTTCGTATGTGTCAGTAGTCATTAGTCATTCAAAAATTCGGAGGTCGTGTTCCAGTAAACCAGAAGTGGGCAAACTACGTCCCGCACGGCAGCCCCACGTACGCAGAAAGTATACATTTCGAGTCTATCTTAAAGTAATTTTGCCGATTAGATTAGAAATCTCGAGATTTTATTCCACACGTTTCATTCGAAACTGCAATTTTACTCAACCAGAAGTGACTATTGTTACCTTCATTGTGTGCTAGCTAATGTAAAGTTTTTGTTAAAGTTTTTAATACAATTATGGATGAAATATATGCGGCCCTCGGTAGCAATAAAGTTTTCAATGTGTCCCTCCGTATAAAACGTTTGCCCAACCCAACAGTAAACCCAACAATTTTCTCGAATCCAGCAATCAATATTCTGAAGGTGCATTGATAAAAGTACGGGGAGGGGCGATTCGGCAAGCCACCCACTCACGTTTCGACCGAAGACTCTGCGGTTTTTACCGGAGCCTGCTGTTTGACTTAATCCCCATGCTGTCACTTGGAGTAAAGATCAACAATGAGCAGAGATTTCCATTGGCTACTGCGCTTGAGGGGAAAAGTTGGTCAACAGTTTGCTTATGCATTGTGCAAGACTTCAAAATCAGACAGGGCTTTCAGTTTTGACAGAGCACACGTTTTAACGTTTTACTCCGCCAAATGTTGACTGCCATCAGATTAAAAGTTATTCAAAATCTTTTGTGGTTTTTGGTGCCGAGCGTGAAGTTCGAGAAAATAGAGGCAATATTTTTTCTGAGGATAAAACAAATATGCGTTGGAGAGATGTTTCGCGAGTGCGGTGTCGTTTAGCTGTCATTTAACCAATCAGTTTTCCTGTGAATAAGCGATGATTTTTTAAAAAACAACAAAAACCTTTGGTGTCGGCAGCGGCAGGTAAAGATTTGGTGGGACGCTTGTCTGGCACAAAAGTTGATTTGAAGAGGTTGAGGTGAAACGTTTGCCGTCCTGAAAAAAAAATATTGCGTAAGAGCAAGGTGGGATCTTGAACTCCAGTAAAATTGTCAATTAGGCGTTTAAAAAGTTCGTCGTTCCTTTCACGATATCCACTTGCAGACAACTGCATTAAAACATCAGAAGTCCTACTGTAAAAAGCTGCATTGAAGTAACGTTGAAAGCAATTTTAAATCCGTTTTTCGTTCACGTTTCTTGAGAGCAGTTGCAGTTTATGTTTAAAAATATTTTTGCAAACCTATGCACAGTCGAGTAACGAGCAGTGCTATGCACGACACAGCAATTACTGATTTTGCGAACTATTCAACAAGAAAGAAAAAATCTGATTTGGTTCTCCGCGATTCAAATCAACGTCATTCCAACGAATGAAGCTAGCGCTGGGAATTTCGTCATGTTTCCGTTCCGGATAGTCCGGGTTTTGTTGCTGGGACATGCACGGTCCGGTGCATGTTGCAGCGAAACTGCGAGTTGGGAGCCTGGTCTCGATTACAAGGCTGCACAGTCATCTCTCATGCGAGCATCACTATGCTCCTCAACTACCATGATAAGGTTTCACGCAATTTCGGTCACTTTGATATTACGCAGCGCACGTCTGCTGTCCCTGACAGCATTTCGGTTTTGTCCAGTCGCGAGAATCGCCAGTCGTGGTTTTGCTTCCACAAGCACGTGGTCTTCTTACGACGGTGCGCATGCATGTCTGCTGATAAATTGCGGCTGCACACGTTCGGACTCGAAGTTTGCAGCCTGAGAAATTAGGTTTCCTGCTGGCACAGATAGGAACAGGTGGACAACAACTTTGCGCGAGCGACAACGTTTGCCCGCAAAAAAATATGTCTATGCCCATAGGTTACATTTAAAAAATATTTTGCAGCTTAACATCAGCAAGTAATGAAAAAGATAGCAATTGCAATTTTCACCCGGTTACTGTCAGAACAAAGGTTAGATTGACAAAAGATTTTTAAAAAGATTACAATTTCGATACCAAAAAGATTTTCCGTGTTTGTAAAAATTTTTGCCCAAACACAGAATAGCGAGAGGACTCCTCTTGTTGTATTGAGTAACGTCTTCACTCCCACACGCAAAACGCTAGACTTTTAACATGCATCGCAGTAAAGAGAAATGAAAAAACACATATACATGAAAGAAAATGAGGTCGTATACATTGCGGTAGTATAGAGTATACGCTTGATGGCGCTAATGCATTTTGTTGAAATACACGCATGAATCACGCCATCATGATTATGATAATGAAGAACTGCAATGACTTCCAAGTACATCGATGTATAGTATGCATGAGGGAGTTGGAGGCTGCGAAGGACCAAGGGTCATCTAGGCCGCAGACCTCCCATGAACGAAGCTGCTTTCAGTGTAAAGGGAACAGTGTATAATAGTTAGTAAAAGTCTTTTACTCTGGGTATAAAATGTAATATATGCAAAGCGGTTATATGGTAAATTGAAGTAAAATGCATTTGCAAGCAAGGAAAAGCCACCAGAAGAAAACGGTTTATGTCACGTTAAACACGTGCTGTTTTCATACATTCAAAATTATTCGTGATTGCCAGAGGAAATGCG
>Ga0210059_1005673_pt1 | contig 20063 bp, 13 predicted proteins | sample Ectturendosymbi2_FD_188042 | JGI IMG/M metagenome (GOLD analysis project Ga0210059, IMG submission 188042) | Ecteinascidia turbinata endosymbiont from Florida, USA - Sample 2 (SPAdes) (version 2) | ecosystem: Host-associated > Tunicates > Ascidians > Unclassified | place: Key West, Florida... | reverse complement strand
AATCCGTCCCTGACTGTTCCTACAAGAAAAACTGTAAATTTGCGGAGATCAATCAGCTGCTCTGAATTGCAACTCTGAACACGAGAAACAAACAAGGATCCAGGTCTTTTACCAAGAAGCTGAAGCATTGCATATATGTCTTGCACAAGCAATGTGCATATCTTGCGATGAACCTCTATCGCAACAAACTGCTTCCAAACCATTTTGATGACTATTCCAATCAGCTCTATTCGTTCTCATTCCACAAGACTATCCACTTCTAGCAACCTGTTTTTGCTTAGAGTTAGCTTAACTCTCATCTTCACAGAAATGTTCCCTTATATTTGTTGGTCAAAAAGTGTGGTCTTACACTCCATTGTTATTTTGTCTTTTTTTACTTCGTCAATTATTTCTTTATTTTCATACTGTGTTTACTTTTTGACCACACTGAACTCCTTCAGTGAGACTAGATCCGCTCTCTTGTGTAACACAGGCATGCTTTTTTCATGTGTAATTTTCCTTACCATGTTCTGTATTTCTTTTGCTTGTTTTTCCAACTGTCCGTATTTTATTTCCAACTGTTGTTTTTTTACATTTGTCAGTTATTTTCAAACGGGGTTGGTTGACTACAATGACCGACATGGTTTTTAACCAATCCATGTAACACAATGACAATCTTTGGTTACATTGATTAGCTTTCTTGTCATTGCGTTTTCATTTATTCCACCAGTGGCGGATCCAGGGTGGGGGGCAGTTTGGGGCAACTGTGTTATTTCTTTCGTTATTTCTTCTTTGCCGCGTGAGAACTGCCAGCCTTCATGGCTTCATAAACGCAGTCGCGTTCGCTCAACACAGTTCTCGACTTGCTGCTGTGCTGTATGAAAATGGTCTGTTTTTTTACAAGTTTATTTTTTAATGTCTGTTGACCGCCTTGAAAGGAAAAGGAAAGGCAGCAGTAAAAATAGGAATGCACTATGGAAAACTTGTTACTGACACAAGATTTTACAAGCCTCCAAAATGAAAACGAAAAACCGGTTTCAGGGCTATTGCCAGTGCAGTTCGTGAGTCCGCAGTTTGTCTGCATCGTAGTTTTGCAACATGAAGGTGAGTGGATGAGTTTCTTGACGCAACTAATCTCCAGATTGTCAGGGGCGTAACGAGGGTAGATTATGCCCGGGACAAGAAGCAAGTTTGGCGCCCCCATTTTCGAATCTGAGGTCTTCCGGAGACAAATGTACTGTATTGAAGAATTTACGTGTGACATTGTTGGGACTTTTCGGCGCCCTCGCAGTCAATCGGCGCCCCCGCAGTATTTCAGCCCCCCAGAGTGGTTTGGCGCCCGGGTAATTACGCCCCCCTTGCCCCTCGTTACGCCCCTGCTGACTGAACCATAATGCAGCATGTAAAAGCTACAGACGTATACGTCAGCAAACAACTTGCCGCTATGTGACAGCAATGCACTGAACGTGCTCGATTAGCTCAAAGAATTATGACCTACGTAACTATACAACTGTGCAACTCCTCACTTCATATACATGGACAACACAGTAGTATTGAATTACTGTTAGGGGTGTAACGAGGTTAGAAGGTGCCCGGGGCAAGAAGCACGTTTGGCGCCCCTATATTCGAACCGGAGGTCTTTCGGAAGCAAATGTACTGCACTGAAGTACTTGTGACATTGTTAGGACTTTTCAACGCCTTCACAGTGATTCGGCACCCGTGAAATTGCGCCCCTTGACTCTCGTCGTTACGCCCCTGATTATAGCGCTCAGAGACGCGCCTCAACAAATCATGGTACACAGCTCTTACGGGAACTTTGGGATTTAAAGGGAGAAAACTTTTCAATTCTCCCGAATTTTTGCGCCACTTTGAGGAAAACGAACAGGAGCGTTTTGCAGGGTGATGATTCTGCTTAAGAAACATGCCCGAACATATCGGAAAGTTTTTCGTGAATTTTTTAAATCTTGTCCAAATCTCCCTCACTTCGTACGCCTATAGCTCTAACGCAGAAACTTTGGCAAAATACTAGCTATCTTCAGCTTAGTGCATTGAATAATTGGTTTTACGTGGTCATAACAATTTTGCTCAACTCTTGAATATTTGCAGTCCAAAATTGGGGGAATGACGGGGCCTTTTGCCTCCACCTGGCTACGCGTCAGGCAACAGTTACTGATGGCTGTGTGGTTTTGAACTTTTTGTTGCCATTGCAAACCCGTAGACAACTCACGCTGACCATGAAAAGACAAAGTTGGCATGGTTAGCGACATCTGCAACCGACAGAACAATGCTTAACTTATTAGTGTTAGATCATTCCGCTTGTATCATATAAATTTGAGCAAAAAGCAATCTTCTGGTGAAATCTTTAACTTTTTTACTGGTGACTTTGGTGTTGGCAAAGGTTCGCGATTTTTAATTGGTGATAGGCTGATTCTCCTCTGTGTTTTCTGACCTGGCTGGATAGAAGCAAATCCATCGCCAGATCAACAGCATTGGGGATGGCTGAGCTTCTTTGGGGCCTTCGTAATAATATACCATGGATTGAAAAATGACTTCATTGGGAGGCTAAAGCTTAACTTTGGAGGTATTGATTGTGAATTTGGGGGCTCAGCCCGCTTGCTTCCACTTCTGTTGAAAAGTGTCACAACTTTTTTTAATAACCTGGTCTAGTGGGATTGATGTTTTTTTCTTCACATCAGCAATCCAATGTCGAAAAATGTGAAACGGTATTTAAAGACTTGATTGAAAATCTACCTTTATAAGTGGCGTCAAATGTATTTTAGGGAAATATGCTTTAAGACCCAGTGTAAATCTATCATGCGATTAAGTTTTTTACGATAGCCAGCAAAGCTACCTAAAATGGGAGTAGTGTCCTGGCAAATCCCTTTCATTCACGTGTTGTTTTTGAATTGTCGCTTCAGCAATAAATGAGTCTTTCGTGTACATGTAAATGCACAAGCTTCGCTTGGAAACGTGATTGTCATTTAGCTTTTATTTAAGTCCTGTCGTGGGACATGAGTTGTCACGTCCAAGTCTAGCAAGAACCGTTCTGCTTCTAACCAGGTCGAAAATTCGTTTCAGACACTGGTCTTCAATGATTTCGCTAGGGATAGCCAGAACAGTGGCAAACGTTTGCGCGCAGCATGCTTTTATACCTTATGAATACATTTTGTAGATATACGAGATCTGTGTAGCTTGTGAAAAATGAGGCCCACTGACTGGGACCCGTTTCAAACGTTTTCTGAATTAATTATATAAAGCATTTTCAAACTGTGGTTATTCCCTGAAAAATCGCATAGTTCGACCAACAAAAATAGCAACTTTTTGGCCTACAAAAAGTAACCTTTTATGTGTGACACACAACGATTGTCGCGGACAACCTATGGTATTTAAGCAAGTGAAGACCTTTTTGACTGCCCCCCCAAACGCTTGGTCTGGATCCGCCACTGAATTCCACTGACAAGTGGTTACTTGTTTGCATGATGGCTTTTTGCATTGTACGTGCATATTAGCTGAGTCATGAAAAAATAACTAAAACAAAGTCTATGCAGCGGACCTTGCTTCGGTCCGTAGCCTGACTGAAGCGCGTCTTGTAATTACCGAACGCACCTCGTGCGTGGTGGTGTGGTACGCTTTAGTCACATACTCCGACTCGCGCACCATGTATGTATGTAACGCATTCAACAACGGCGAGAGTCGGGTGCTGGAGAGTCAACATGTATGTATGAGAGCCAGCGTCGTTATTTCTCAGTTTTCGAGAGGCCTGTTTTTTATGTTTCCCCGTTTGAGCTTATGGAAAAATAAAGATTACCAAGTGCACGCCGTCTCATCGTGGTTACCAGATCAGGAATCCTAGCCGCTACACCTTTCTCTTGCCCAGTAATGACGCATAACTTTCGGCATTTGAGCTTGTTTTTTGTACTTTAATTTCATGTAGTCAAGTTCTTTTCCGCCTTGCTTCATGTAGGTCAGTCGAACCTTGAAGTTAAGTTTCTTGCAATTAGTAGATTTTTTGTTACGGCAAACAGTATGTTTCTCATGCAGAGATCAGCTTGGTCTCAAAGTGATTGTGCTTGATGCTGACGAAAGTCTTCCTGATGGCGTTTTTGTGGAGGACACTGCCGTGGTAATCGGTCGTACCGGTTTGATTACAACCCCCGGGCATCCTAGCAGACGACGTGAAGTAGGTTAAAACCTTCTTGTACAGGTCTTGAGCTGTAGACATGTGCGTCAGAAGGATTTTTTCCAGGAGGGGCAACAGTGGATTTGTCCAGACGGGAAAATGGTTAAATTTCATTTTACCCGCTCGAAACTAAGAAAACAACCTGTTTTGCTAAAGTTTCGATACGAAAATGACAAATTCCAAAATCCAGGAGGGCAAGCCCCCTCTGCCTCCCTTCCGACGCCCATGGCTGTATAAAGTCTGTCCAACTTGTTTGTGTTCAAGTAACGTTGATCACCGCATTGGTGTTGTGGGGTACAGAAACTTCTCTAACCCAGGGTTTCTCAACCGGAGCCCTCGGACCCCTTGGGGGCCACAGAGCGGTTCTCCGGGGGCCACGAACAGAAGTCTTTACTAAATATCTTTGCCGTTATATTGCATATCCCATTTGCAAGGGGGTCACAAACCATGAAAAATTAAGAACCACTACTCTAACGTAATAGTTAAATCAAGCGCTAGTGAAATGTTTTTGCAGATTTTCGCTTTTTCATTTTTAAGAACAACCTTAATGTTGCGAATTCCACATGGATAGTTCAAATTTTCTGTTGCGTCACTGCAATTAAAACAGACACACTGTTGTACTAATGTCTTATTTGGTAGGGTAACCAAAAGTCGATAAAGTCAAAATTCTATGAAACTTCCACAGACCAAATTTCACGTTCATACCATGAAAGAATCCCAAGATATTAGGTCAAAAAAAAGTCAAAATTTATCATTAGGTCGAAATTTATCGTTAGGTCAAACTTTTCTTGCAGCACAGTTTTTTTCTTTTTATCGATATTTTATTAAAATTACAACAACAGATATTGATATTCTTTTGCACATTTAGTTGCAATTCTGTGATAATAGTGGGTTTATTCTGATTTCTGATGTGTACAAGTTGTTTTGCCCACTATTGAACAATTGAATATTATGTACGATAGGCGTGGTAGGCGAAAATGTAAGATAGGCGTTGTAGCTGAAGCACGATGCATAAATCCATTATGCATGGTGTTTCAGCTTTATGATGTTCTCAGGTTTGACTCTACTGTAGTTATTAATGCACTTAGCAATACATCATCCCCAAAGTTAAACAACCTAATTTGTTTTTATTTCGAAGCTTAAGAGTGCATGAATATGCTTCTAACCTCAACACCTAGGCTGAATTATTCTGCAGTTGTAAACGCTCAAAATTTATAGGTCAAAATAACGTCAAAATTTGTAAAGTATAAAGTCAAAATGGTGAAGTTTTTAGGTCAAAAAATTGGTTGCGTTACTTATTAGTAAGATCTCATACAAGCTAAATTACCCGCGTATGTTTAGTTGCTCATGCAGATCGTGACAAAGTTTTTGACCTTTTTGATAACCTCACAACTATCGCTGAATTTTTTCTTTTTTTCGAAGTCGGATGTTGATTTACTGTGCATTTTCAAATGTTCCGCAGCCTATGGTTTCAATTTCAAAGGTATCTTGTGTATACCTGCTATTTGTAGTCAGGAAAGGATGTACGAAAGCTTGTGTTTATTATGAAAATTATGAGCGTATATCTTATGTTATGGGCTAGCTAGAAGATATTCACTTGCGCCGTTATGCACAGGCGCAAGTAATGGCAGAAACTCTTCGTTCATTTCCTGACCTTCACGTTTTCATAATGGAAGAAATGCAGTCAGATGCAAGAATGGATGGTGGAGATGTTCTTTTCACAGGTGGTGAAACTGTAAAATTTACGAAACTTACTTTTTACTAATATAAAATGAGTTAGCAACAACTGCAATTACTTTCGCAATCACTATCCAAGTTACACTTTGAAAACGGCTAAATGTTCTCAACGTTTACCGCAACGGACTGTAGTCATAGCTTGTTAAAGTTCTACAGTACAGTGCATTATAAGTGTACTAAAACAAATATAAATTTACTTTTGAGTTTTACTTCCCTAAATCTTAGGCACTTCTTTCCATTCAGGTAAGGAGATTTTTGTTGGAATCTCACAGAGGACAAATATTTTGGGGATGGAGGTTCTCAGGAAAGTTTTTGATCCGATACCCGTCAGTCGGGTTGAGGTTTCTGGAGCGCTACATTTGAAGTCAGTCTGTTCGTTGGCATCTCCCGGGAAAATAGCAGTTTGTACCAGCAACGAATCAGCAAAGTGTATAGTTCAGGTGGCTGATGGCGTAAATTTGTATCCTACGACATTTGTTGTGTATTCATTGTCGGTAGTTAGGACGAAATGCGTTATTCCGCGCAATTTAATGACATCATATATTGAGAAACGCCTTAGAATGATCTTTCTAAATAATTGATTGGGGAATACAGTACTTGCTTTGATAATGGCAGGTCACAATTTCACAGAACAAATGTGAACAAAGAAGCGATTGTGTGCACAAAGGCTTGCTTTTAACATGTAGGAAGAGGTAAGACGAACACAATGGACCTGTTTAAATACAGATAAATAACATTCATAGCTTCCCTAATTTTGGAAATTTTACAAACTTTATACAGTTTCCCACTATTTTAAGTCTGGTTCTAAATACTTACATTTTATTTATCCGTTTCAAAGCTGGCACTCCTATATTTGATAATTTTGAGCAGAAACTTCGAGTGGAACTTTTTTTATTGCATGTAAGAGGTCATGACTTGCCGTTGCCATATGCTCCCTTTCTGTCGTCTGTAGAATTATTTTGTCTCTAGGCGGCTCCTTTGCTTCATCTGTAGGATTTCTTAAGCAACCCATAAGATTATCATCATTTCCATCGAGTTTTTGTTGATATTCTTCGGCTCATGAACTTTGTTAAAAAAGTAAAATCCTGTCAGCGACGCCCTGATGAAAAAACAACAGGAAGGTTTGTTTGTTCATAAATTTTTCTGACTAAAATCACCAAGTGGCAGAAATGCAATAAACATTGAAATTTTTCAACTGTTTTTTCCTTCGCAAAGAATATTCGAGAAGCAGCCAAAGAAAGCTACGAATACATCGACGTGCCCGGTAAGGCCTGCGGATCCAACTGCATCTATGTCGAGACGACAAACGGGCCAGTCGTAGTTTATCAATCAGCAACTGAGCTGCCGCATACTAAAGAGGTGAATAATTATTTGATGTTGTCGCCCTTTGTATGCAGCAAAATCTGTTCAAGCCCTTCCAGCAGGCTCAGTTATTAAAATATACGCTATTGAATACGGGAAGTGAAAGTTGTCGCAATACAAAAGTTCAAATCAGTTTGCTCTTTGAATAAAAGTATACATTGCTCGTAAAAGCGGCCAGGGAAAAGTAAGAACTGAAAGGATTCGTGCATGAACTTGGAGGGTCTAGTTCATGCACGAATCCTTTCACTTCTTACTTTCCCCTGGCCACATCAACTGGAGGGTCTGTTGATTTCAAGGTTGATGATATCATTAAAAAAAACTGTTTTGACTCCCATCAGGTATTACTGCAGTTTAAGCTCTACCTTACTTTGCGTGCGTTGTTGTAAGAGAAGACGTCTGAACGGAGGAGACCCAAGCTATTTGCCCTAAAAGATCTGTTGTTTTTATCGAGAAGAGCATGTTCATCAAATGGATTTACCGAAACTTTTACGTCAGCTGTGCTTACCCAACCTTCCCATTTTTCAAAATAAAAGAAGCAGATGATAAAGGCACCGCTTCTTTGCGTACAAGACTTTCAACGACACTAGAAAAATCACCAGTTCTCTTATTGCCATTTTTTGAATTAAGGATCATGCAGACTTCATTCAGTGCAATAGATTTTCGAAAACGACGAAATAACCCAGTTTGCCTCTCCAAAAACGATGTGTTGTATAGAAAATTCCACTTTAGCTTTGTGCTTTGTATCAGCATCAGCTGAGATTTTTTCATGTAGAATGATAGTTAGTAAGATACCAACCATGTTTTTACAGGTCTACGAATCGTTTCCGAATTGCAAGAAGTTTGCTGTAGACTTAACGGAGCTGGGAAAAGTTGATGGTTGCCTCACCTGTTCCAGCTTGTTTCTTTCTCTGTAAACAAGATGGCAAATGGTCTTCGTTCAGATTCACCAACTGATTTTCATAAGCAGCGCAGTTTCATTTGCTTTACTAACTTGTTACATCTGTGGGAACGACGTAAAACAAGGACTTTTTTTTCAGAAAACTTACTTTTTGTGCAGCCTCCAAAGACTAAAATTTTTTTCAGCATTGCCAGCGGCGAATGTCCTGATATTAAGTAAATGAAGCAGAAAGAATAATAGTTGAATTCTTTTTGAAAGAAGAACACTGGGAGTACATAATTTTAAGAATTCAGGCTTTGCGTAAAGGTATTTTCATAATGCTTATCGTTGGAAGTCTTTTCCTGCCGTTACCTCAAGATGGGCATTATGATCCGCATGGTGGTGCTAAACCTTTTATGCTTTCTCGACCTTGATACTCGTTCCACAGTCTTAAAATAAGGGCTGATGCCTACGGCCATGGGTCTGCAGACTGTAGTACCTCGGCGTCGAGGTCAGTGTAATGAGAATGACAGTGTGTCGCAAAAACGTTTCACTTCATGCAGCATGCAGTAATACTTCGATGGTTTCTGTTTGTGATACTTATAAATGTCTTCGCATTTTACCAATGCACAAGTGTCATTCCAGCGAAGTGTCATGCAAGAAATATGAAATTTTGCTTTTCAAGCCGTGTAGCCTATATCGTACTTATTTTCATTTGTTCAGTTTAAATATGTTATCTCAGGGTTCTTCAAAACCTTTTCCTCTCGTACACCTTTCAGAAGTAATGCTTTGATTTCATGCATTCTTGAGGTTGATGTTGCCTCCCAACCATATCGAGTTTTGCTGATATCTACCTCTGAATACACAGTATGTAATAAAATCTCAAGTATCTGCTCAAATGTACTTGCTTCAAAACAACGTTAAAATAAAATTGTGCTCTGGGCGAAAGAAGTTAATGTGAAGTGGGTCTTTTTGATAGACCAGAAATGTGTTGAAATGATCGTTTACATCAGCTATGTCCAATCCACGGCCCAGTCGAAGGTTTTGTGCGACCAAATTTACCTTCTCGCTATAGTACAAGCAGCGTACATACTGACAGCCAGTCCTTATTTTGATAATCTTCAATTTGACATTTTTGATGCAGGTGGTCCTTATTGCAACTTTATAATATCTGTACTGTGTGCTGGGAGAGTTCCATGTGTCCACTGACACCTTGATGCAAAACGTTTTTACTAGTTTTTTTTATTTCTACCCTTGTGCCATTGGCACTAAATTTACCTGTGAAATCACACTTACGGAGTGGTTTGAAGGTGCCAAACAAACGTTGCCATTGCAGTAAGGATTTGAACGCTGTCAATATATTAGCTTAAAGTTAAACTAAATTTAGTTTGCTAAGATCAAAGCACGTCAATCAACGTGCCGCCCTCGTTAAGAGAATGACATAATGTTTGGCTCAGTAAGAAAATTCGGTTGGACATAGCTGGTTTACACAGACGTGGAATCCGTTTTCAAAAAAATAAGCGCTGCTACTACTGCCTTACTCCTTAAAAATTATATCGATGCTATGGCTACTCAAAACAGGAAGTACCTCGCTACTTTCAACATTTCGCCAAGCCTTCGTTTTGGCTGGAAAATTACAAAATATTTTCACAAGAACAACAAATATAGAGACCAGAGGGGGCGAACAGACGACGGCTCCGGGAATTCAAGACAAAGGACGTCCAAAGAGAAATAACTTTTTATAAAAATGCTGTTGTATTATAAGTAGGGCAACCAATTTTTTGACCTAAAAACTTAAAAAAGTTTGACTTTATAATTTGCAAATTTTGACTTTATTTTTACCTATAAATTTTTTGCGTTTGCAAGTGCAAAGTAATTCAGCCTGAGGTGTTGAGGGTAACCCAGAAGCATATTCATGCACTCTATGCTTCAAAATTTTGAAATATTTGGTTGTTTAACTTTGGGGATCATATATTGATAAGTACATAAATAACTACAGTATAGTCAAACCTGAGCACATCGTAAATATTAACGTTATATGCATAATGGATTGAGCATTTACCAAACCAAGTACTGTAAGACCACATTTCTTGCCTCACCATGCCTATGCTACATATTATTCTATTTGAATAAGGTTTTAGGATTTTGTTTGAATAAGCGGAGATTTGAATAAGCTGTTTATATTTTAAATTACAAGTGCTTTGGTGTGAAAATGGCAAAGACAAGCTCAAAAGGAATCAACCTGGAAGCTGTGCATTCAGCTTTGCTTGAAGTAAAATCAACTAAGTAGCATATGGGACAAGCTGATGGGACTGGAATCCAAATTAGAAAATGTTAAGTTAAAACAAGAAAACCAAAAGCTTAGAAGCCTTATGCATACCGAATACTTTCGAACTGATGAATTGGACCAATACAGCAGAAAAGAAAATGTTAGAATCTTTGGAATACCAGAGGACTACACAGTTGAGGATGATGGCAAAAAACTACTCTTGAAACTGGCAGGGAAACTGGACATTACAAGAAACAGATACACAACGAGTCCACAGGTTGGGTAAAAAGAAAAGATCCAAAGCAGCTAAACCTAGAGGAATAATTGCTCGTTTTTTTTCGTATGCTAAAAAGCAAGAATTTATAGAGAAAAGAAAAAAACTGAAAGGCACCAAAATTGCAGCCTGTGAAAACCTAACGAGTACCAAATATAAACTACATACCTATTTGCAAAATCATCCCAACATACAAGATGCATATGTTTGGAATGGAGCCATGAAGGTGACATATAAAAATACATGGTACAATATAAAAAATACTGATGATCTGTTCCAACTAAACATTGATATAAACTGGAAAGAGATGGGAGTGAAATTTTTAGCAGATTTGCATGCTTAGTAAAATTAATTGTAATGGCAACTGTGAAACTTCATTATTGTGTAGTGCGTAAGTTGCAGATATAGTCAATTCACTATGCCTGTAAAATTTCCGTGCGCGATCTGTGTAAAGCTCTGCAGGAAAGACCAAAAAGCCATAGCTTGTGACTAGTGTGAAAGATGGTTGCATTTTAAATGTATTGATATGTGTCTGTCTACTTTTAACTTATTGGCGTCTAGCCCTGAACCATATTACTGTCACCATTGTATAACAGATCAGATTCCTTTTAGTAACTTAACAAATGAAGAAATACAAAAACTATTTAACCATGCATGTAATGAGAAACAAAATACCTTGATTCTACGTTTTGACAATAATAAAGATACCCCAACCGAACCTGACATCTGTAAGTATTATGATCAAAGTAGCTTTATTAAATTCATAGAAAATAAGAGGCAGAGGGACTTATTTCTTCTACATTGCAATGTGAGGAGCTTGCAAAAAAACTACCAAACTTGCAGCAATATCTCTCAGAACTAAAATCAACCCCAGACATAATTGCCATAACAGAAACACGTCTTAATCATACAAGTAATCAGGTGTCCAACCATAATCTTGAAGGTTATGATTTCTACCATCGTGACTCTCGTACACTTGCTGGTGGAGTTGGCCTATATGTAAAGAGCTCTCTTACTGCAAACTGTAGGGATGACATGACAAATTCCACAGATGATTTTGAAACAATATGGGTTGAAATCAGCAATAATAAGGATAAAATTATGGTAGGGGTAGTCAGGGCCGGATTTAACTGATGCGAGGCCCTAGGCTAATCAACTTGTGAGACCCCCTCTCCCATTGTTACGAGGAAAAAATGGAAAGCGTTAATCAATTTGCGAAACTTCGAAAATGACGCTCTGAAAGTACTGTCAGTGAAAAACTCTAAATCATAACTGGAGTGTCCACGATCACTGCGTTTGTTGCTGCCTTAAACGCAAAAGCGTTCAATTGCACGGAATTGTTGAAATCCTACTTGGCTGGCGGGAACAGGATTATTAACTGCCACAGGCAAACCGAAATCGCCACAATTTAAATATTTGACAAAACACATGGCCTACGTTTTTCATAAGAATCACATCTATTTTTTCTTAACTGTGTTAAAAAAACAAACAAACACACTGCACCTATATAGTATGTGTGGCGGCATAAAGACTTCGAAGGACTCGCTTACCACGGCTGTAAAAATCTCACACACACGAGCAAAACACGTCATGTAAAATGCACCCAAATGGTTGTAACTGTTACGTTCACGAATCGCGTGTTTCTTACTTTTTCAGACTGCTATGAATCGAACGCAACTGAACTGTCGCGTGAAAATATGTGAGGTTTAAAAACCAGAAACGTCGCCAGAAAGTCTTGAATAGGGATTTAAATTTGCGCAAGGGGACTTGATATTCTGAAAATTTGATAAAATCTTTACTGATTTATGTTTCATATTTAAATTTGGAAGGGCGGAGCTCACCAATGCCCACCGTGGCGACTGGACTGGTTTAAATTTCGCTTATGCTGCCATTATTGAAATACGTATAAAGAAATAAAAAGCTACAATCATCGAATCAAGTAAGGCTGAACATAACACAGTAAACAGTGAAAAAGGTTTTGTCCTACCTTCTTCATAACAAAATTATCTAAGAATTCATTACAATTTATTTGCCTAAGTTTGTCGCTTTTGATGTACCGAATGCTTAGTGTGGACATCCTCTCCTGGGACATTGCGACCCTTAACTCATTTTCTTTTAAATCTTCATTTTTTCTTTTAAATCGTGTAAAGGACCTGTCGCCCGAGCAGTTAGTGACCATCAAGCTAAGAAATAAGGCTTCGCGTGGTTGCATAAACTAAGAACCACTAATCTACGGCATCAGAACCAAACGTGCTTTTGTCATTTTTTTTATGTTTCCCTGTCTCGTTTGGGAAGAGTTCTGCGGTTGCCAGTTGGCAATGTGGCTTTTGCTTGCTATTCAAGCTCATCAAGATCTTATCTGATTTGCTTAGCATGGGAGCAGTACAAACTTGCGCAAGTACTCAATAGCAATGCGATTTCTGAATGACTTTACTGAAGAAAACTCAAAATGGAAAAAAATCACATCTAAAAAAACAAATTGAGCTACAAACGCTGACAAAACTACTGTATTGCTCAGTCACCCAAGAAACAAATATGTTTTCACTGTAGGATACTGCTGCTAGCCCTACGCATAGCTCTAATGTGCAGTACAATCTTGAGTTGATCAGGTGCAGTGACGTAACTAGCGGCTTGAGCCATGGGGACACTTAGCTGAAGGGAACCCATTGGCCAACATTCAGAAAATATTTGAGAAACAATAGCAAATCCGGTACTGAACGGCTATACAAAAACCCGAAATCAGCGGAAAACACTCCGAAAAACGCAAAAAAACAACAATCTACTGAAACCAAAGGAATAGTAAATGCCGAAATACAAGCTAGGTAGGGGCCCGGTTTTTACATTTAGCTTGGCAGGGGGGCGGTGCGCACCCCTGCCACCCGTCAGTTATGCCACTGATCAGGTGCATCTCAAACATGAACAGCCACAAGTTCTTTGGATAGAGCCACACGTAACAATCGGTACGATTCAGCCAACGCAGGACGCAGCCAGCGTGCTTCGAGTATATCGACACAATAGTTGGCATGTGGCGTGACCAACCGTCATATTGAGATTCATGGTAACTCGTTGGAAGACTCTGGCGTTATCACCACGAAAGTTGAATAAAACTAAATTTCGTGAATAATAAAGACATAAATTTTTGACGAAGTTTAATCTAAATGATCATATACCGGCCATTGACTATGCGTTCCAGTTTGCTGGAGGCCCCGTTGGATCTTGAGGCCCTAGACTTAAGCCTATATAGCCTATAGGTGAATCCGGCACTGGGGGTAGTATATAGACATCCAAATAGTAATTTCCTAGCTTTCCAAGATGAACCTTTTAATACCTTACACAAGCTGTCCTCTTGTTACTGCCCATATTATATTCTTGGAGATTTCAATATAGATTTGCTGAAGATAAACTCAAACAGTTCAGTGGCTGATTTAAATAATTTCACAAACTGCTATGGTATCCACTGCCTGATAAATAAACCAACAAGAATTACTGATCATAGCTCAATTTTATTAGATCATCTATACACTAATGAATCTAGAATTACCATACATTCAGGAATCTGCATATGGGATGTCAGTGACCATTACCCAAGATTCTGCATCATACCCTCAACCAAGTCATATCTAAAATGTAAAAAGTTAGATGTTAGAGATACTGTACTACCCTATTTGAGACTGAAGCTTTTCTAAATGAACTTCAACGGAGTATGGAAACATTCAGAGCCGGATTAAAGAGTAGGGGGGCCCGGGGCAATTTTCACTGGAGGACCCTATGACGTATTTAATGACGTCATCATTTGTAAACTTCATGTTTTCGCTGATTCGCAACGTTCTCGTTTGCTTTTTCCAGTAGTCGGTTATGTGCTTGCCGTATTAACTCGCTTGTTAGCCGCCTTTGGTTGTAAGCCGCACGAAATGGTGTTAAAAATTAACGAAAGCTGCCCTTGATTGTAAACCGCTCTTGAACATAGATTACCTAAGCCTCTGAGATGCATTCGCGATGTTCGCGTACTCGTGCATTTCCCGTATTAATGATGCTCACACCACTACAACTTCCTTCTGTTTACAATAATCTCTAATGTGACGGATGTGCACGTGATGCTGAGGAAAATCGAATGCGAAAGAAATATTTGGTCTGCAAAACGTAGCCAAGGAAAGACTGAGCGTAATCTATATTCAGGATTTTTGAGCAACTTACGCTTGCCCTAAAAAACACGAATTGCCCTGAAATGTTTCACTGTATTGAAATATTTTTATCATTCAGAATTTTTGAGCAACTTGCGCTTGCCCTGAAAAACACGAGTTGCCCTGATATTTTTCACAGTATTGAAAGATTTTTATCATTCAGTATTTTGAGCAACTTGCGCTTGCCCTGAAAACAGAGTTTGCCCTGAAATTTTTCAAGACAGGGGGGGCGGCCGCCCTCCCATCCCCCTCTTCGTACGCTTATGGTAGCGAGGTTTCGGCACCAGTTGCACCTAAGTAGCATTGCAACGCCGCAGATAGGTGTGCATCGGCGTTTAGGGCGTGTACCTGGTAGCAAGATGTAACAACAGGCGTAAAACTTATTTTGTAGAATATACCCAACAAAATCGTTCATTTTAATATTCACATTGACTTTTCCTCTGACAGATCCTCAAAAGCTGACTTTTTAACCCTGCGTTGATTTATGACTGTCTTGTCATAAGTGAAACACGCACTAACCAAAAGAATCAGTCAAAGAAGCAATGAGCAATACAATTCTCACACAGATCCCTGCACAGTCTACGTTTGAATTTTATATCATCATCACTTCAGTGAACTTACCCTTCGATTATCGTCGACTGTCAAATGCATCAAGGAAATCATCTAAATCTGTTTTTCAGCAAAAGCCTTTCAATGGAAAGTAGATCAATGTTACCCAATCTTTCGCTGGTCATGGAATTTCTGATAAATGTTTTCACTAATATCATTTTTGAAAAAATGATCTCGCATGAAACGCTAGTGACGGGAAGAGTTACAGCTACCAGTAACAATCAAACGCAGCCTTTTAAATAGCTACAAATGAAACAATTGTTCGAGCGATATAGGCAGCTTCATCTCCTTCCGAAGCAAATTCTTTCCCAAAGTTATTTCATGTTTTAAATAATTTTCACTAAATGAATATGATTTGCGAATTCTTTCAAGTGTTTTTCCGATAGAAATATTTGACCTCCGGGGCAAAGAGCTGAAATACGCGAAAGAATTGCTTCTGAATCATTACAAAAAATCCGTACAAAATTCTATAAGGTTGCAGGACGTGTGGGTGGAGTTAAAGCTATAGTCACGAACGACTTACTTAAGATGTTTCGAAGTAAATTAACTAAAACCAATCCTTAATGCTTTCACAAACCTTTTGCCACAAGGACAAGAAACAATCTGCTGACAGTAATATAATCCACTCCCATCTCACACTGAAATGCACGAAAGATTAATCTTCCTACTTGTGTGACTGTTTCGTAGTTTCGAAATGAATTTTTCAACACCACGACCGTGGTCTGACTAAGTTTCACGCAGGATCCGAGCAACCATTGGTGTGTGTCCTCAGAAACATCTGTAGTTACCCGACTGTCAAAAACAACAACACCACTTATCATGCATTTGGGAAATATTGAATGCGGGCTAGAAGGTTTCTTAATTATCGCTTAAAATATTACTGGCCGAAAGTTATCTACTGTATATGTCAACCAAACGAACTTGAACGGGAAATTAAGAAAAAAACTGGAGCTCGCAACCAAAAATCTTGGGAGCCATGGCCCACCCAGGCCCCCCCTTAGAATCGCCACTGCTCCTGATGGCATTACAGATTTCGGTATCGCGCTAGCTAAACACTGCAATCTTGCTTTCTGCTCTTTCGTTCTACAAATCGACTGATCAAAAACATTTTCTGATGGAACACGCAATAACATGTGGTTTAAATGGCTTGACTGACTTCGTTTGTTCATGATGTAACGCAAGAACAGTAGCTATTGTTGAGTTCGTCTTGGCTCCTCAACATGAAACGTCTTGTGATACTCAAACAACAACGACAGAAGACTTCGATTACTGGAGAAAAATAACTGAAGAAAGCAATTTGGAAGTTTCCGACGGATTCGCGACAAGTCGAACACAGCTTAAGGCTAAACAATGACCAAAGACATTAACTCTCTAAAATATTGTTATGTGTGCCCATTTGATACATTTGTACTTCACACATTATTATGAGTCACCTTTCAAGAGAATAACTTAAAACGATACAGAAACTATTACATTGAAAAATAATTTCTAATTGAAAATAGAATTGATAATGAAAACGCATATAAATATTGTAATCAAATATTATTTCGAATTTTTCGCAATTTGTGATTGACCACTTGTGTCACTATTACACTGTGTACTACTCGAAATTTGTCACGTGACCATGGTGTCGTACGTCGTGTGTACATAAAGAGCGGAATCACTAGGTTCATCATCGGTTGATGTCGTGGGCTTACCAGTCTCAACACCTAAACCAGTAGTGGGCCTACAAAACTGGAATAGGCCAACTTACCCAGAAGAGATGTACGATTTAGTGGTTATGATGCTACTGACAATTCGGGCTGTCTCTCCTGTAAAAGAATAAAATGCGAATTAACCCCTGTCATTTGTAATAATGCTTATGTATGTTGAAGTATATTATAAACCCCAGTTGTGATAGATATCGCAGTGCTTAAAGTTCTACCAATAAAACCATGAGTGAATACAATTTTGTGGTGATAAACTGAGCGGTGTCGAGAGGAACCGGCGGGTCTAAGTTTCTTAATTGTTAACTTGGGCGTGCCATGGACATTCCTATGGACCAGTGCTTTTGTGGAATTGTCCTAAATGTGTAGTGGTTCTCTTCTTCTAGAAGCGGACTGCCACACTATCGGAAGAAAAGTGCATTTCCACCATACGTTACACTTTATGACGAAACAAAGGTCGCAGTTCGGCTGCGGCTACCTCGAGACAACACAGAAGTTACGGAATCATTGATACCAAACAGCAACCACGGCAGAACTAGCTTTGCTGCAAATAGTATCGATTTCGCGACATTTGTGCAGTAGGCATGATGCACGAGTAGTTAATCCATGCGAAAAGAACGATTATTAGGAAAATTTTCAAGCAAAATTCAAGCATTTTGCACTGAACAAAACTGAAAATACTTGTATTCAATAGTAATTACTAAAACTGGCAGAAAGTCAAACTTGCAGAGAAATCATTAGTGATACTCAACGCAATATCGGAATATAGAGTTGTATTCTTGTATTTCTTTTAAATCACGACAATTTTTCAAACAAATATATTATTTAGAACAAATAAATGTCATCACGGGGAGCCCCCTTGGAGCGGAGGTCCCGGGGCAATTGCCCCCGTTGCTCCCCTTTAATCCGGCCCTAGAAACATTGCAAATGCAAGATGTTAACACAAATTTTTCTAGACTTGCACTTTTATTTGAAATAATTTTAAACAAACATGCACTCCTCAAAATAATGTCAAGGAAGCAGCAACGAATGCACCGGAAGCCATGGATTTCTAAAGGCATATTAAAATCAATAAAAACAAAAAACAAATTATTTTCTGAAACTCAAAACCTAGATAAACCTGATAGCAATAAATGGAATAAATATAAAAAATACAGGAACAAGTTGAACCACATAATTGAATACGCTAAGATGATTTGTTTCAAAAACCAGATAGCACAAAAAGGTAATAACTCCAGAAAATTATGGTCTACTATCAATGAAATACTCGACAAAGGGAAGAAACAAACAAACGTTATTAACAAGGTGCAAAACGAACTAGGATCATCAGATACTATTGCCTTTGATATTGCTGACACATTGAGCAAATATTTTTCATCTATTGGAGAAAAATTAGCTAACCAAATAGAAAACCAATTCCAGCCGCACCAAAGACTTCTCAATCATCAAACCTTCAGACATCCTTTTTCTTATCTCCCACCTGCCCAGCAGAAATGCAAAATGTAATAAGTAATTTGGATGCAAAAAAAGCAGTACCTATAAATGATATACCAATCAAATACCTTAAGCTAGCTGGTACAACAATTTCCAAGTTCTTAGCAGATCTTTTTAATACATGCATCCTTGATAGTGAGTACCCTGATGATTTAAAGATTGCACAAATTATCCCCATTCACAAATCAGGATCAAAAGAATGCTGCTCAACTTATCGACCGATATCTATATTACCTGCAATCAAAAAAGTGTTCGAAAAGCTTCTTTATTCTAGATTGTATTCTTATATTGAGACAAACGAGCTATTATCTCCAAGCCAATATGGATTTCGAGAAGGGACATCTACCGAATTAGCGATAAATGAAATATATAACTATTATCTCCATAATTTAGATCAGGGATTAGTAACTTGTTCATTATTTCTGGATCTCTCCAAAGCACTTGACACTGTGAACCATAAAAAAACTTTTAGAAAAGCTAGAAAAGCAATATGGTATTAGAGGATTGCCATTGAAATTATTTGACAACTACTTAGCTAATCGAACACATTTCGTAAGTATTGAGGATATTCAATCACAAAAAGCTAGTGTAACATGTGGTGTTCCACAAGGTTCAAATCTAGGGCCTTAACTTCTCTCACTCTATGTAAATGATATTACACATATCTCGAAATTTAAAACAACTTTATTTGCAGATGATACAGTTCTTTCTTTTTCAGCAAAATCAGTCATTAATCTTAAAAAAAGGTTAACGAAGAACTAAATAATATTGACAACTGGTTGAAACATAATAAACTATCTCTAAATTACAATAAAACTCATTACATGCTGATTACAAAACAAAAAATACCTCTGGACTTTGACATGAATATTAACATTAATAATCATATTATATCCAAAGTTGACAATGTCAAATACTTGGGAGTAGTATTAGACAACGAGCTAACCTGGAACTCACACATAGCTCAAGTGAAAAACAAATATCCAAAGCCTGTGGAGCTCTTTCAAGGCTTAGACATTGCCTTCCCATCAATTCTTTAATAACGGCATATTATAGTCTAGTCTTCTCTCATTTTCAATATGGAATAAGTAATTGGGGATTAGCATCAACATATTTACTTAAAACAATACAGAATAAAATTATCAGATTGATTACATTTTTTTCATATAGATCAAATGCTGAAAAACTGTATGCACAGATCAAAATTTTAAATCTTAATGACATTTATAAGTTACAAATAGCAAAATTGATGCATAAATCCAAGCATGGCTACTTACCATCTGTTTTTAACTATTTATATTCACAAAGTTGGACAATATACATTCATATAATACTAGACAGAAAACATCTCAAGAATATATAGTTCCCAGAAAAAGATTGGCAACTGCACAAAAA
>Ga0210059_1005672_pt1 | contig 20063 bp, 10 predicted proteins | sample Ectturendosymbi2_FD_188042 | JGI IMG/M metagenome (GOLD analysis project Ga0210059, IMG submission 188042) | Ecteinascidia turbinata endosymbiont from Florida, USA - Sample 2 (SPAdes) (version 2) | ecosystem: Host-associated > Tunicates > Ascidians > Unclassified | place: Key West, Florida... | reverse complement strand
GTTTTAAGATAAAGCAACTGTTCCATTTATGGTCAATACAAAGAGAAGAACTGAATTGATTGTTAAAGGAGATAGAGCGGGCCTATAGGAAGATCACAGGTTCCGGTATGCGCAGGCGTAGGAGGCGGGACTTGAGAAAGTGCTGCATGCAACCTCCCAAACTATTTTGCTTACGGACAAAAATCATTTCCAACATGATGCTAACAATATTTTTGTATCGAAATTGTATTTTTTTCCGAATTGTTTTGTCATTCTACCCTGTTTTCCGGTATTAATTAGAGTGAAAATAGTATCAGATGTGACTTTTTATTAAAGTTACATTATAAAAATTTTGATCAGGTATTTTCTGGGCATCAGCATAGTTTTGGGGCAAAACGCTGTAGCCCCAGTCAGAATTGTTGGTCCCCTGCATCTATGCCGGTAAGATCTATCAACTGAGCAGTAGGTTTTGCTTTTTGATTTTGGTTGCTCGTGTCTGTGGTAACTGCTTGACATTTTAAGCTTCAAAATTTAAGAGTTGCAGCTCACATAAGAGAACAGCCAACCTTTTAGCCTAGTCTTAACCATCATAATTTAGTCCTACCAAAATCAACAGTGTTTGAAAATTTTTTTGCTTTTTCGCAGGAAAGCGTGTTTGCACGGGCATTGGAATAGGGGGAAATTTTGAAATTTGACATTCCCCAATTAAAATTTAAGCAAAAAGGTTGTTCTCTCAGTTACGAGTGGGTGAAATTTCACTATTTTTGCCCCTCCCTGAAAAATTCCATTATCCCTCCCCCACCCTTCCGACGCCCATGCGTGTTTGCCACTTTTCTTATCTTCGCTATAGTGTTACGGTTGCTTTTGTTTTCACCCACTTAACCACCTAATTTTCTTGTCACCTGCTGAGCTCTGCTTGCGCTGTGTGCTCATTGGACAAAGCGCATATTTGATGGAACGATCAACCACGTCAGTTTTTTAGATCAGGGTCTTGATGCATGCAACAAACAGGGGAGCGGCTAGGGGGATATTTGGTTTGCAATTTTTAGTAGGATAGTGAAAAACCGCTACGCACGTAAACCAATGATAAAACGTTCCAAGCAGGTCTACCACTGTTGTTAGTTAATCTTGAAATAGTTAGGAAAACACTGAAGGGCACAAAACCTACACAACCAACCAGTTCTACAAACACTGTTTCTCAATGTCCAGTTCAAGTGTCAAATGTTTTTTGCGGTCACGGACCGAATTTTGTTTTTAATGGCCGAAAAGAAATTAAGTCAATTCGGTCATAATGTCCGCAAATGTAGACTATCAGCGAATGAATACTGTTCGGCGAGTTTTGATACAATTATGGGACAAATGACCAAAATGCCTCAGCGAAGAAAAAAACAGAGTAAACAATTGTGTAGTCATGGGAGGTTTTGATTGTATTAAAAATCGTTAATTCTTGTGAGAATGCTCTGTAAATGTTAAAGTTCAATCAAAAAATTTGATCATTGGGCATTATTTCAACTACCGCTTAAAGGCTTTTTCAATTTCAATAAGACAAATTATTTCAGGCATAGCAAAGCAATCAAACCCAAAATTGCGCGGGTAGAGACAGGCAAACAATAAATTGCACTGGCATGTCGAGGGAAACAAAATACCTGCAAGGATAAAACTCATAATACAAACACGAAACATGTTCTAAAATTAACAAAATCGCGTCGCACCAACATCAACTTTGTTTTGTTCTCTGACACTTGCTTCCCTGTCTTTTTTTCCAACCGTTTTTTTCAAAACGAAGTTTCATTTTTTCGACCGCTGACAAATCGTTCTTAAAATTAGATTTGCTTCGATATTGGCTCTGTCCTACAACAGGGCCATCGATTTAAATCGATCAAAATAGTGGTGAAGAAGACGACTAGTGCAAACGCTCTGATTTAAAACATTTACATCCGTTCACCGGCACATATTACCGCTTACAAATCGTGTTTTTTTTTTTGTTTTTTTAATTAAGCTGATACAGAAGTTTTGAAAATTAAGCTGATACAGAAGTACTCCGTTGCAGTTTCTGTTTGGTTTGTACTTCGCGTATAGTAAAGATTTTAGTTGGGGACTTTTTTAATTGCTTTGGGTAGTTTTCAAAATTTGAAATAAAAACAAGTTGCGTGCTTTCTTGTAAAGAGTGCAACGCCAAAACCCACATTACTGTCAAACAGATCATCAAACATGATAAGCACAAAGACAAACGTAAGCAAAGAGGCACATCTGAAGTGTAAATTGCGTGGCTGAGCATAAAAATGCAACCCTTTCCCATTTTCGGCACAACTATATATTTTCTGTGTTCAATACATAATGAAGCAACTACAGAAACAAAATAGAAAATAAACACATGTCGAGAAGGACTTTATGGACTTCTTGCAACGACATCTCACATCTTTTGAGGTGCGAGCGCGATTATTCCCAGGAAAGGTAATGTTAGTCTAACGTCTGGGATACGAAAGCGCGATTTAAAAATTTACTTACTAGGCTTTTGTTAACATCACCACGCTCAATCTTCAAACCTTGTATGGTACTTACTGCGCTGATTTGTCCATGTTTTTCGGAAAATTGATTTTTCCAACAAGAATCTTTTGATAAATCCCGAACGGGCTCTCGTCCCAAAATGGTGGAAACCTGTGATTATTCATAAAAGGAAAGCAGTCAAAAAATGCACACAGTAGGTGGAGCGAAACGTTCGCTGTAATTCGGAACGTATACCTCGTATTTTGTCTTGGGTACGAATCTACTTGGCCTAAAGTGTTGCTTACTCCCATCACAGATTTCAAAGGCCCACTCTACAGATTGGTTGCCATCGTAACGAATGCAAACTCACGCATTTTACCAACGTTTAGTCGTGTTGTTTCAGGCATAGGTAGGTCTGTTGAGCTGCTCAAGCATTGGCGTCAGACGTTAGTTAGTTTCGATGTTCCAGTGAAATTAATTATTTGGGAAAGACGCATTTTCCAGTTTTAATTGTCGCAGCTTACGTTCTGGTTCATTCATTTTAGTCCTGAGTTTGTTTGCTTTCTCTGCTCTTACTTTAACTTTTCAACTTTTCACCCGTAAGCTTTGCTCGCAGCCATGAGGACGCGTAGTGTTACGTGAAATCGATTTCCTATTTAAGAAACTTTGGTGATCGATTCCTTGCTTACCCCCACTTATGGAGAGCGCTTACTTGGTCCAAAGCGCATGAAGTCGGAAGCAATCGCCCCTGATCTGAAAGCTAAGAATTTTTTTGCAAACGAGATAATCGTTCCACAAACCAAATACCGACCTCGAACATTCACTCGTCCCTCATATACATAACAGCCACGGTGTTTCGCGTAAATGAAAACACGTTTGAGGAATCAAAGAAAACGTTGAAACGTTTGTTTCTTCGCGGTCCGTTTTTACGCCAAACGTAGCAATTCTCCGCTACCGCAGCTTGATCCGTAGTACTGTTGCGATCGGAAAGGCGGCATGTGCGCAAAGCTCCGCGCTGTGGCAGCAAGCAACAATAGAGTTCACATGCCATGATCACTCCATTAATGCTTGTTCGCGCCACATATATGTGGTGTTGTTCTTTGCGCACATCCCGTTCGTGGTGAATTACACATTCCACGCAACGCCAACGGAGAGGTTGCAACAGCTCCACAGCTTGATCCCGTACTAAGAGTGAGCTTTAAGGAGGCAGAATGCTGAACGGGTAGGACAAAGGGTCAATGAGTCGATCACGTTCCTCAGATAAGTGGGATTTGCAATAAAACACGTGATCGCGCCGGAGACGACTAGCTTGTAAAAACGATCTGTAAGTGATTCGGCCAAATATGGCACCGCTAACGGCTGTTGTTGTACGAATAACAAAACCCTCACTCGTTTAAATAAGTATGTCGACGAAGTAATTTCAGGACCACACTGACGGACATTCAATCCCTATGGTTTGTAAGGTGGCAGTTAGAAGTGTTGCGCCGGCGCCAACCCACTTATTCTTCTTGAGGTCGTTCTATCGCGATGCTGTGAGCATTTGTCGCCGTTGGGCCCGTATATTCAACTTCGAAAATGACTGGAGTTATGCAGCAACGCGCGACGCCAACAAACCTGACAAAAAAATTAGCCATCCGAACATAGCCGACACGTCCGATTTTTGCCGAACAAATACTTACACGTCCGAAGATAGCCGAACAAACACTTACACGTCCGAAGTTATCCGATTCGAGAAAAGCTGTTACAGCAAACAGAATATCGGACGATATTCTTAACCGGCATAGCACACGTACCCAGCTAACATCTCGTAGATAAGTATGCCGAGCGCCCACCAATCGACGGACTTCCCGTGACCTTTGCTCTGAATCACTTCCGGCGCAAGGTACTCAGGTGTGCCACATAGTGTCCAAGTTCTGCGTAAACAGGTCGAGCTAAGTGAAACACTGATTTATATAATTGCTGCCCCACGAATAAGTTCCGCGCTAAAACGTAGAGAAACTTGATGGCACTAGGATGGGTACGTTAGAGACAAAATTTCATTTAACAGCACTTCTTTTACAGAGAGTGATCAAATTAAAAAAGTCTGGGTGATTCTTGCATAAATAATGATATAACAGTCTGACCAGCCCATGTGGTAATTCCATGACGAGTTTATGCGAGAGCTAGGCATTAATTTTAAGGGCAGACAATAACACATGTTTATTCCAATTTGTAAAATGCTAATCCCACATATAGTTACCAAGAACGTCATTGGCACTGCAAATCTAGTTTAACAACTAAAATCACAGAAAAAAAGTTGATTGCCTTAAAAGATATCGCACGTTTAAATTTTTCCTCACTGATTAAAGTTTCCTTGCATAGGCTGAGCTCTCCTTAGACTTGGGGATTGTTATTACGCTGATCTCGTACCTACGAGAGATCCGTAGTTTGATTTGAGTTTTGGTTCTACGTGCTAGACAAGGACCCAAGCAAAAGTACTGAAGGCAACATATCGAACAAGCGGCACGAGACCAAACAAACGTGCACGCTCCAGCCACCTGTCAAGAACTCGAGCGTGACAGTGGCAAGGACCCAGATCAGCTCGAAAGAAATCCGCATGCAATTTCAACAAAAAGGGTAGCTTTGACAATTCAAACCGATGCCCATTCGCTAAAATTCGATTTGATTTCGAATCGAAGAAGCTGAGCATAGATCCGGATCCGCTTATTATCCGAGTTCGCATCCGTTCGTTACAGGTTGTGCTTATTTAGAAATAGCGGGTTTTCAAATACGGCTAACTCCCCGCGGCAGAAATATCGAACTGGCAGTCCGATCACAGAGATAATCTAAAAAATCAAAAAAATACCAAGACCCACGCAGCAATTGACTACAAATGCTTCAGGGTAAACAAGTCTACGGCAAACGCCGTTTCGTCAGCGCTCAAAATTGCACCCGTCCAATCGTATTACCTGGACGGCCTTTCGTCTCCAGACCGCAAATCACAAGAGAGCAGGTCTAACGCGGCAAAAATGCGATTTGCTTCGTCAAGTTGGCTCGGTAAATTAACTTAAGCGCGGCGCAGGATCCGCAAGCGCGTCGCTCCGCTGTGACCTCGCCACAGACAGGCCGCTGTTAAACGAACGTCATTCTCCGAGCGACGCGTCATTGTCAACCTTGTTTTGATTGCGTCAGCCTCCGTTTGAAAGCGTCCGGGGCTGGTTTCGGAACTATCCGCAAAAACAACCGCGGCGGCATTGTGCTTGATTCTATAGGGGTCGGTTTCCATCGCCTTCCAGTAGGGCGAATAACGAGATCGTATCCTTTCATGTGGACAATCAGGTTCGCGCGGCTTGCAGCACTCACTGTCACAATGCTTGAGTCAACAGTGCCGGCTGCATAACGGCAATAAAAACAGCATACAATGTGCGGACAGTCACGACAATGGGGCGGCTTATCTCGGTGGCCCCAGACCGGTAGTGGCGGTCGGAAGAATCAGCCACTTGGGGTCAAAGTTGCAGTGAAACTTATTTGCTATAAAAAAAGTACGTACAAGCACATTTATACAGTCGATAAAAGCAGTCTGGCTGTAGCAAGGTCCGCATTTCTTAACAAAACGCGGGAGGGTGCGAGAAAACCCCTGCGGATTAGTTCGAGCTCTGATGCTGTTTTCAGCAAATATACATCCTCTTTTGCTTTGCCCTGATCTTAACATATTGTAGAGACATTTATCTGCAATCGGTAAAGTCTTTCGTTCGGAGAAGAGAAAGACGTTGCGGGTAGGATTATACGACGCTGGGACACTGTCCAGCCTGGTCCTCCACATTTGTCAACCCCGCGCGGACGCCCAGCACTCTCACAGCCACTCACCGGTCTTCAACCTTTTTGGCGAAGCCGAAGTCTGTAAGTTTCGTGTGCCCGTCTCTGTCCAGCAGGATATTTTCAGGCTTGAGGTCGCGGTAGACGATGTGCAAGCCGTGCAGGTACTCGAGCGCCAGGACGATTTCCGACGCGAAAAATAGAGACGTGGCGTTGTTGAAGCGACCTGCGCAACGAGCCCGGACGACTTAGCACGAAGAAACCTTTGGCAAGTTACGTTTCGAGTCTACAAAGAATGCGCCTGGTAAAGGTCAAAACCTTCTCTTTAGGTTTGCCTGCTTCAGTTTATTACGGAAATCGACCCAAACGCATTTGCAAAAAAACAACGTGCATATGTGGTTAAAAAATAAACAAGGCGAAAGCTTGTTTTAAAAAGTCACTGTATAAATTACAAAGGCTGCTCTTGTTCTCTAAACTAGGGATTGCCTAGTTTATTATGCCTTTGAGGTCACTTAGTGTAGGTCCCCTGTTGTTTCTCGAACAGACGAGACGAAAGCTAAGGGTGACATCACTCGACACAAGTGCTTCGGATAGATGGAACAAACGCGGCAACAAAAAACTGTCGTTGTAAATTTTAAAAGCAATGCAATTGCAGGCGGATTATTAATTACAAGGCACGGAAACACAAGCAAGTGATTCTGACTGCTGTTCTTGCCAAAATCACCTACTTTTTCCAAAACCTTGTGTCAGAACGACCCACACATTTGAAGTTGCACGAAGTTGCCGTAAAGGTGATTAATTGAAAGACGACAAAGCGTGAAAGTGCAAGTAGAACATGTAGACGAAACTTTTCAAACGCATGTAACCAGCTTGTGAAAAAATTTCAGTAATTACACGTGGTATAACAGCACAGTTTGCGATACTTGAAACATGCAAAAATGCTTTTCGTCTGTCTTGAGTGCATTTTGCAAAATACTCTCAAGGCATTCCTGAAGAAATATACAACAAAAAACAATAGTCAAGAACAGTACAAGAACCGCACCTGCGTTGCGTAAGTAAGAAAATAACTCGCCACCACATGCAAATTCAAGTAACATGTAGAGAAATGCGTCATCGTGGTGAGACCAAAATCTACAAAATACGAACATAGAATAATGTTAGTTTCAGGCATTGTGTTGTGCACACCACGACCGTCGGACAAAACCCAGTGTGATTTGCATGCAACTTGTCAATGAGCAAAAGGCGTGCCTGTGCGCACAAGATTTCAACACTGAAGCTGAAGAAGTACTCACAGTTGCACAATGAATGGATGCTGAATTTGGGACAGAATAATTTTTTCATTTTTCACGTGCTGTATTTGCTTCAGCTTGATGATGTCGCATATCTTCATCACTTTCAATGCAAAATATTCTTTCAGGCGTCGCTCTTTTACAAGTACAACACGGCCAAATGTTCCTGTACCTGAAAACCGCACAAAAATGTAGATTTGTACCAAATATAGAGGGATGAATTAGCTGAAGCATGGATGATACATCTGAAAAAGTTACATCAAACCAGGGCCAAAGCAAAGCACTAAATTGATTTCTAATTAGTTGGATTGACTCCACTTTGCTTTCACCATTAACAAATGAATTGTCCAAACTTTGATGCATACTAAATAAGCTGTGGTTTACTGTGGTCAAGATATAATGCTAACTTGCTAAGTTGTACTTGTTAGGATCTGTAATTAGTTTGTGGTATGAAACAAGACAAGGATTGCACTGTTTTCCTGATTCCTGTTTTCTGGTAAGAAAAACATTTGCATTTCCTGATTGCTTGTTGCTTGACCTTCTAGACAAGCAGTGCCATTGTAACACAACATTTGCAAGATCCCTGAGTGAAACAAACATGCAAAATATGTGGCCAAGTCAGCATTATATAACATTCATATATTATACAACCCAATAAACGAGAACATTTTTGAACTTTTAAAGTGCTAACTGACCAATGGTTGACAAAATCTCTAAATCAGTCAGCGACAACTGGAGGCCAGCTCTTCCAGTAAAACTTGAGGGTGCTGGAGCCACTGAGGTAGATGAGCTTGTGGTTGGTTGTGCCTCTGAACTTGGAAGATGTGGCAAATTTAAATTGCCAATGGTGGAGCCCAGGGATGGTGCAGTGGTATCCAATGAATTAATCTAGAACAAAACAAGCTAATAAGCAATTTTATGCAAAATGTTTACAATCATAGTGTTCTTGTAAAAAACGTCCCCTGGAAGAGCCACTTTCAAAAATGAAAAGCTCCTTGATACTTGGCACTCCCTCCTACAGAATTAGAAATTGTGGTGCAACTCTCCAAATCAGTCGCACATATATTTATATTGAGAACAACAATGGCAATGCCTCAAGGATCAAAGTCTAGGTCTGTTGATATAAAATAGAAAACAGGCAGTTTGTTTCACCAACGCTCACTAATGTTCTGCAAATCTTGTTGTTAATGTTCAAACAAATCATCACCATAACACACTCCACTCTTAATCATTCTGATAATGAAATGTAAATCCTGATTTTATTTAAAAGCCTCAAATGCTTCAAACTTAACAGCACCAAATATTTGAAATACTGCTGGCTAGTGCCAGCGCAATAAAGCTAAATTCAGCAATCTACACTGGAACAAAACTACATGAAACAAAAATTTCCCCAACATCCTGATAAAGGAATATTAATGGAATGTTTGGATTGAGACTTACAAAAGTGTACTTTGTGAGATTCTTCACAAAACTTCAAATAATCAAAAGCAATTAAGCTGGAAAAATCTAAATGATTGTATTCGCCCATCACATAACAGCTGATATTGTTGTGATCAGAAAGCCCAAGCAGCATGTGCGCAAAGCTTCGCACTATGGCAGCAAGCAACAATAGAGATCACTCTATTATTGCTTGTTTGCACCACTTATACATGGGTGTTGTTCTTCGCTCACATTCCGTTCATGGTGAACCGCGCATTCAACGCAATGCCAATGGAGAGGTTGCAACAATATACTTTCATATTGAAGGATTTGTAGTTGTAACCATGTCAATGGTTTTACACTATCCAGAAAAGGATAACATAAATGAACAAAAGAGGTTGGTGCCTAAAAAACAGTAGTTCAAACAGAAAATATATTTTTTCTTGTTTGGCAAAATTTCTTTAATATTTTTATAATGTTGTTGGCCGTTACAAAAAATCGACTGGTTACCGTGAATTATATCCACAGTCCAATCTGCAGAATAGCATATGGACACTTGAACATATTTTCAATTTCAGAAATATTTTCACTTCCACTTTGTAACAAAAATTAATACACCATGCACTGAATCATGCACTGAACAAAACCTCATGGAAATGCAAGAGACATGCTGTTGCATTAAAGGTGTTTTTAGAAGTATTTTTAAAAACTGATCAAAAATATTGGAAAACTATTTTCAACAACACGCCTTTGGATCATATAATATAATAATCAGCTGACCTGCACTTTGGTGTCATTCTCTATGATTCTACCAGTTGCTAGATCTGCATCATCTTCATGTCCAAGATGGAGGTTTGATATAGCTTCCGTTATTTGACCAAAGTCATTTCCATTAGAGTTGTTAGAATGGCTTTCCACATTCTTTTCAGCTATTTCCATTCTACTTGTCGGTCTTTAACTTCCAGAAGCCATATACAAATTTATTCCCTAAAAATGTTAATCTATGGTATCACTTATCACAGGATCTAATAGTGGGAAGTTTGCTGAAGGTAGATTTTTTCTACAAGAACTCAATGAATGCTTAAGGTTTAGTCATTAATTGCATTAATACGAAAATATGCAAAAGAAACAAGTTTGCAAATATTATATAAAACAACTTTCCTAATATTGAAAAACAACTTTTTCATCTAAAAAATATATATATAGGATTAGCACTATCGTAGAGAAAACCTGCAATTTAGTTATGGAGCTTCAATAATTTTTTCAAAATTTTATGGATTTTCAAGAAGCACAATGCTATCAGTTTATTTTTAGAAAAATACATGTTTTGATATCAATAATCTAAATACTAATACCAAGCAAAATTGAACAGAACCACTGATATAAAAGAGCTTAAGGTAGAAATATAGGCATGTCTTTCGTTATTGAAAGGAAAGCAAAGATTTAAACCTTAATCATGCAGGCATGAAAACAATACAGAATTTAAGAAAATACATATCTATAAAATTTTTGATAAACATAATAAGAGAACATATAGTTGATATAAAACAAACAACTTATGCAACTATTCAAAAGAAGCAAACAGCGTGCATCTAAGTCCAGAAAAAAAACAAAAGATAATGTACATAAGGAAAAAACACTATGGAAGTATTGTAGAGTGATGCAAAAACATACCATGTCCTATAAAGCTTCTTTATTTGGCATGCAGCTAAAGCGAAGGTATAAATACAAATCTTTAAAATAATTATTGAAATTTATAATGAATTTTTATTTGATATTTATGTATTTGCTGCAGATTTTTGGTCTGTATCAGCAGGGACATTGAATAAAACAAGAGCACAAAATGGTTAATCATAACGCATTACACAGAATATAAAAACATGAACACATACACAAAAAAACTTTCACATATAATTTTAAGTGAAATTATTATGAAAACAGAAAAGTGCCAATGATTTGCATATTTTAAAATTTAAATGAAAACTAAATTTTTTATGTGACAGTTTGAAAATAACACTAATGGTCAGCTTTCCCATATACTGATTCCAAACTAGCAATAGTCAATTACTTGAAATATAACTAAAAGATATTTTTTGAAAAGCATAACGCAAATTGAAAAATTTGTGGTTAAGCTAAACATTACAAATTGTCTTACTATTAATTCAAATAAACTATCAAAAACAACTGCCTAACCAAAAACTAATTTGCATAAAACAATGACTTTTAAAGTTAGGTTAAAAAATTCTTATAAAAATTCATTGTGGTCTCCACTGGAATTGAAGTTTTTTTCACTTAGTACTCGCATGTGACGTTACAAGCAGAAAACTGGAACATGACAACAAAAATCATTTACATCTAAGTGCCACTTTCAGAGTTCTGAATGAAAGAAAATAACAGTGCTAATTAAAAATCGGCACATAATAACTGCATATGATATAAGATAATTTTGTGGAACACATTGTATGTGTAGAAATTCTTAATTCCACTTAGGATTGTGGTTATTCTAACCTAACACTAAATGGTAGAAACACTCAAGCAAAATATTTTTAATGGTAAACTAGCTAAATAGGGTAACTACATATTATTATTCCCAACATGACTCATATTAGGCTAAAAATATATTTAAATCGCCAATCCAGTCAATGTCTAAATCATGATCCAATGTGAATCTCACAGTGATAACTCCCAAAAAGCTTACACAACACTGGTAATTGGAATAAAAAAAGACAAACTAACTTTGCTAAAATTTGAAATTGTAGTTCAAAGGAGATGCCATCAAATTACAAGCAGGGTTGCGCAGTCTGAGGTAAAATAACTTTTTCAAAATTTCCGACTCCTGACTCCTTAAGTTAACATAAAGTGAATGAAGTTTGGCTGTCAACAATTTTGTAGCAATGAACACTCAGCGGAAATCGTGCTACACAGCAAGAATTCTCTGTTTGAAAAAAATTTCAGAAGAAATTTAACCATTTCCAGAGGAATACCCAACTTAGGAGTGTGATGTAAAAAATGATCTAATTTGGACTTCAGGAATCAGAGTCAGACAAAAAAGTCCAAATCCTATTCCTAGTGTTGTTAGGATGCAGACTCTGGCTCCACCAAAAAATCTTCGACTCTTCCGCAACCCTGATTACAAGGCACAAATTATGTTTGATTTTTACTTGTGTCAGCATCTACTACTTAATAAACATTAACAGTTCACTTCATGTATAAATTCTTCATGCCATAGATAGGCCTAGTGTGACCAGCTCAACAACTTTTTTGCACAGTTGTCATTTCAAATTCCTCAATTAATGCACAATGCATGTTGATTCTGAGCTAAGCACATTGCCCTGTAGGATATTCAGCATGCTGCATCCTGTAGGATGCGCATAGGCCTGTAAGGTAATGCAGTTTAGGATATGCAGCAGCATGATGATACAATCATATCAATCATATGCTTCTATAAATTTCAAATTGTCCAAGAAGAAAAATATGCTTTTTTCAAAGAATGTGCTGGACAATGCTGCATAGGTACAGCACATTCTTTGAAAAAAGCATACTCTTCTTTTTGGACAATTAAATCTAGCATAACAATGAATATAACATTTCTACTAGCCTACAGTACAAGAGTGAAACCGCAGATCTATCATGTAGAACAAAATAAATGAAAACTTGACATGTGGAGATTAGTATTCGGCTAAATAATCTTTCAAATCGAACTTGAACATCAAAGACCATGACATTTTTCCAGCAAGTAAATGTATTTTATTGCTTGCAGAGCTCAACCATTGGCTACCCCGACCAAGGTCGGAAGGTGTTGCCGCATTTCCACCGTTCCACACCGAATCCAGACACAAAAATAAAACCCACGAACTGCACCTTAAAAGTCATACTGCATTGACCTACAGAAACATTTATCGCATCTGACACTGTCCACTTCTTTAACAACGTCACTATCAAAAGCATTTGCAAACGGGCACACCACTACTGGACCGCAAATGCTTTGCTCAAGTAAATAAGATGTTGTCATTAAAAGGTCAGCGTCTACATGTCATGCTTGAATGAACGCCACAACAGAAACAGCAGTGCATGGAAATCGTGTCATACGGGCACTATTTGGGTAACACCATCGCAATTGGATGGATAAATACAGTATTCAAATATCTAGTTAATTATCCATAGAACGGACAAATGTCCCGCAACTAATCTATCCCACTGATTATGAAAATCGACCTGGGAGCGGTAGTACTTGAAAATACATGATATCAGATTATCATATTCTTTCACTGGAACCTCGCGGGCCTGTGGTTTGTAATCATCTTCGTGATTTATGATACGTTTTTAGGATAATAATGTACGCAGATTTATATCGCCTATGTTTAAATGCCACAAATTGCTGAACTTCATTAAATTAACCGTAAACTGCTTGTATCGTATTCATTAGGTCTTACAAATCAAAGATTTCATTTCTGTCAATATAGATAGCAGCAACATAGGCTGAAGTTGGAAAATGCCAAAAATCCCAAGACCTCCAAAGCAATTATCAATTTCAACCAGTTGCAATTCAGACCACTGGTGTATACGGCAAGTCCACCGCCCTTCTCTAAGTGACCTAGCAAAGAAACTTGCTAATTGGTCTGGTGAACCAAGGGAGCAACAGTGGCTCCACCAGAACCTGTCCCTGGCTGTGGTCGGAGGAAACGCTGCGAGTCTTGCAACGTTTTGGTGGGCGTTGCGCTGAATGGGCTGTTCACTACAAACGGAATGTGCACGAAAACAACACCATATATATGTGGCAAGAACATGCAATAATAGAGTGATCGTGGCATAGAAGTTCTGCCGATATTAACGTGTGCAATATTGAACATGCTGACTAGCGTACACCGAGAGTGATCGCAGTGCGTGATCTCTATTTTTGCTTACTGCCACAGTGCGAAGCTTTGCGCACTTGCCGCTCAGGCTTTCCGATTGCAACAAAATGGTGCTGTGACCAGGATAAGAAGGTTGTGGCAGGTGCAGCCTTCACAAAAAGAACATGTGATTGGTGCAGTTCGTTGTAAAAAGGAGGGGATGTTTTTGCATCCTCTCGGTTGGCGTTGCGCTGAATGCGCGTTTCACCACGAATGGAATGTGCATGAAGAACAACACCATACATGTGTGGCATGAACAAGCAATAATAGAGTGATCGTGAAGTGGAAGCTCTGCCAATACTAATGTGTGAACAATGGAACATGCCGACTATCATATGTGGGGAGTGATCCCTATTGTTGCTTGCTGCCACAGTGCGAAGCTTTGCGCACACGCCGATCGGGCTTTCTAATCGCAACACCAGCGTATTGGCCTGTGTGCAGTGGCGTAGCGGGCTAAGCGCCGCCCGTGGCCGACCACAAAAGTGCCAACCTTTCCACCCATCAAATTTAGGCTATTTGCCACAAAGTGTTAATCACGATAAAGGAGGCGACAAGTAGAAATATCAAGATTCAAATCAGTGATGGAGTCTCGCGACTTGGTCTCTGTCTCAAGACGAGTCACGACTTTCGAGACCCATTTTTGCGAGTCTCTGAGACTTCGTCTCTGTCTCGAGACGAATCTCGAGACCCATTTTGCGAGTCTCGGTCTCTGTCTTGGTCTCGAATAAGGTTTCAGCTCTCGTCTCGGTCTCGAAGGCTACAGGTCTTGAGACTGAATATTGTAAACGTAAAGAAATGGTTTAGTAAAATGTGTGCAATACATTGATTTTTGTTCGTCATATTTGCAGATAAGAAACAACCAAAGCAGGTTGGAAAAATGCCAGAAATTTGAAAAAATTCAACTTAGAAGTGATGACGACATTTTTAAAAAATATTCGGCAAAATCCAAAAATTTTGAAGTCTCAAGTCTACGTCTCAAATTTCAAGTCTCGAGTCTCGGTCTCGAAGTTTGAATGGAGTGACATGCCTCAGCAGCTCCTTGAATGCGTTTCGAATGCAATACATGGGGTCTCTACATGCCTTACATTTTTTCTCTGGTGTGCACAGGTTTTTTGCCAGTTTGATAACAACATCTATTATTAGAAAAAACTAGAGCAGACCTTTGGCCAAACATTATTACAAAAAACGCAAACCTGCATTTGAGATAAACAGCTATAGGATGCCTGTGAAAAACAGCTAGAAGGCCACTATCGAGCGCTCAACTATGAGAGATTCCACATACTTGCATACTTCGTCTTGTGGTAAGTTGCTGGATGTTTTCGACAAGCTTCTTGAACAAGGTGATCCACAAACATGAATTCTTGCTTCATGTATTCCATGATAACCTCCTTGTCTTCACGTACTATTTGGTATTCACAAGCCAAATGACGGTAAGTACTCCGCAATGGGGGACCCGTATACCCTAACTTTTGGACATAGGTGGAAACAAAATCTTTTGTCACCCAGAATGTTTTGTGGTATCAATATAGTTGTATAAATGTCACTGCCACGATTTTGCCAGAGAGTTTTTAAGTCTATTGATGCAAGGTGCCGTATGTTTGGCAAAATTTGAATACTATCCCGATTGTACATGACAAACAACGGTATGATTTAGGCGTATTTTTGGTCATTGTGCCAGTCAATCAAATGTACCAGAGACATATTTGTTAACTGGAATTGCATTATGTTGCTGCCAAATATTTGAATCTCAGAGATATATGTTCACAAATTCTACTTTTTATTGTAATTTTTGTTTTACTGAAAAATAATTGAAGTGTCTTGTTTGTTTTATCTACTTTTTCAAGAACACTTCAAGCGCTAATACTAAAATTTTGTGTATCCTACTTGATAAAGGCGCACACCAAATACCTAGTTATCATTGTTAGGTACTAGCACGGCACTCCCTGCAACTGGGACGTACCCAGTGGGTCAGTGGGGTCAAAATATATCATCTCCATAATTTGCCAATTTTACAATAAGGTCGTACTACGGTTGAGTGAACATGGTGACGTCATCGAAGCGCAACCAAGAGTACTATATTTGTATGATATGCACACTAACATGCATACCACACAACGTTTGTTCCCCCAAACCTTTCTAGCAAACTCGGCCCCTGCCGCAGCATAACGTTTGAGCAGTTTGCATCCATAATTTCACCAGGCGGTGAAATCAAACAAGAGCATTGCCACTGCACATGCGCAAAACGACCAGCGAACTCATTGTGACGTCAACACAGACAAAAGTCACACTTCAAAATTCATTTGCAGGAAAGAGATGCGATAACTAGTGCGCTGTGTGCGAAAAACCCAGTCATATTCAATGCATGGGTCAATTGACCCTATTGGTAATTCTTGAAGAAAAAAATCTTGGTAGTCCTAGGGTTAAAAAGCACTTGCTTCATTTCTAGAGTGGCTAAGTATCAAAAAATTAAAGCAGCATGGACAATAGGTACAATTAATGTCACACACAATCCCATGACAAAATCACTAGCAGGGGAATAAACAACAATAGCCTTTACTAATTGACTTTTGCAAGACAGCAAAACATCATCACTTTACAGAATGTGTGATGTTTGCGAATTGCTATCCTTTATTTTATCATTCTTGTACTCCATAACTGATAATTTATCTGACAGTGGTTTTGCCTGAAAAAGACTTACCAACTGTTCGTTGAAAGTTACCCAGCTTGCTTTCAATTATAGTTTCAAATAGCCCACTGCAAAAAATACACTCATTTAGGATGACCTTGCCCAACACCTAAAATGGCCTACAGTAGATGGTAGATTAGGTCGCACAAATCACAACTTGCTTGCGACAAAACTTCAGCCAACAGTAGCTGATCAGGTAGGCCGGGTCATGTCGGCCTAAATAGCACAGCAGTTTAGTAGCCTACCCCACTGGGCCTACTATGAAGACTAGATTGACCTTTAGTAAAACTGTCTTTTAGCTATCCACAAACTGTTAGCAATTGTTCTGTAGTCGTTCTGCATCTTTTTCTTTACCTCAGTACGAGTGCATCGCATCACCGCTCTTTCCCGAACCCTGGGCAAGAAATTGCTTTGACAGATGTTTTGTCAAATACCCGTTCTTCCCTGTTAAATACGTGTACTTTTGCAATGGGGTCTTTACAATTCTGTTAAGCTTCAGCCCACGGACTTCATCTGGTGCAAAAATAGCGCAAGAACGGCAAGAAATTCCACACTTGGACAACGAGTAGGAAAATACATCGAAATTTCCTATAAAATGCTGGGGACCAGAGCCGGATTAAAGGGTAGGGGGGCCCGGGGCAATTTTCGCTGGAGGGCCCCTATGACGTATTTTATGACGCCATCGTTTGTAAAATTTATGTTTTTGCTGATTCGCAACGTTCTCGTTTGGTTTTTCCAGTAGTCGATTATGTGCCTGCCGTATTGACTCGATTATTAGCCGCCTTTGATTGTAAGCCGCCCGAAATGGTGTCAAAATTAATGTAAGCTGACCTTGATTGTAAACCGCTCTTGAACACAGGTTACCTAAGCCAGTTCTGGATCAACAATAGTAGCAAATGTAGCAATTGCTACGGGCCCCGCGCTTTTGGGGGCCCCACGGTCATTTGTGCCAAATTTTGCTTTAAAATATGAAGGGGTGGATATTAAAATTTAGGTGCCCGAGGAAAACTCTCAGAAAGGGGCCCTATATTTTACACATGCTATACAAAAACTTTATTCGCTGAAAGCAAATTTAATTTGTCATTTTATCTGGGAATTTGCTTCTGCGTGAAGGTCCATTTCGAACTATAAATTGTTTGAAGTCATTTTATTCTAAATTGTTCTTTGTATACACATTAAGGGTCCCCTTTTGGCACATTTGCACAAAAATTTTGTTTTATTTTGACAAACACATGACTTGCTTCAGAGCTTATTGAATGTCCCTCTAGATTGAATAAACATTTTACCAAAACAATGCGAAATTCTCAAAAGGAAGGCCCGAAATGACCGCCTCTTTCGCCTCCCCTAAAAGCAGCCCCTGATTATATATATATAGAAATTTTTCAGTCCAAGAAGTCACTATTTTGCTAAATTTTCCATCAGCAACTGAGCGAAAGTTTTCAATTGAATACTTTTATCTTATACTATTGTGATTTGAAAATTAAAGTATTTTATAGTTATTTGCAACATTATGGGACCATTCAACCAATGCTGCGCAATTGCAACAATTTCCAGAACCAGATATTGTTGATGGTATTGTTATGACTGGCAATTAAAAAAAATATTACCACATCACATTAACCTGTTCTATAAGTTGCGTTACCTTTTTGGTGCTTTCAAAATGATTTAGGCAATGGCGCCAAATTTGTTTTTTTCCCCAGATCTGGGTTTTCAATGCCTTTCTGGTTTTTTCTTCTGAAGATCTGCTCTTTTAGGATTTAACTGCGTAGCGGTGATTTAAGAAAGGCATGATTTATTACATTTCTTATTTCTAGGTTCATTTTCTTTATCTTGTTGCATAAAGGACCGGGTACCTTATCTTCAGCATAACTGATGAACAAGCAACCGACAATATGTAAGCTGTAAATATTAACTAGGTGCATTGAGTTCAAGTGGCAGAGAGAGATACTAATAAAGCAAGCCCAAAGAAAAAAAATTAAGTGGTACGCATAGCAATTTTAAGGTAGAGTGGTTGAGAGATCCAGATCTCAAAGGTTAGCTGCAGAACACTGGGAATGAAGATTTAGTTATTGTACATGCGGGGAGATCACCGTTAGAAATTCAAACAACTCCATCTTCCTGCGATATAATTTTGACAAGCACAAAAGTTCATGAGCAAGGTTACAGTATATATTCACTAGGTCGTTTTGTGATTACAGATGCCCAGGTATGGTAGATACTGTAGTAGAAAGACTCAGTTAATTTTGTGTCTACCTGGGATTTTCTGTTCAAATATGGGTTTTTGCGCTAGTCTATATGAGATTTTCCAAAAAATCCCATTGGCAACCCTGGATTTGGTATCTATTCACTAGCCATTGGGTAGTGTACTTGTAGTCATCTTTTACAAATGTGGGAAATGATTTACGCATTTATTTAACTCTCACGGTGACCAACTGCAGTGGAGAACGGTTATTTTCTAAACTTAAGATGGTAGAATGAAAAGGAGCATCATTACACAAAACAAGCTGGACAGCATAATTCAAGAGTATAGAGCAGGAACATCTAAGTGATACAGATACTACCACCAGTATAATAAACAAAATCGATAAGGAAAAGTCTAGAAAATGCATTAGGTTTGCTGCTTTTGACAACTGACTTCGAAACTTTAAAGCAATGGTTTCTAATTAAAGCAATGATAAAATTTGTTGATGAGTCTGGAAGCATTAGTTGCTGTCTGTGTACACAATGTGTACTGTATTTGAGAGCTGTACACTGTACAGTAATGCATTCTTTCTTGGTAAAAAAATACGTACTTACTTTTTGATGAAAAAGATGTGTAGCCCATAATGTCCACCAGTTGCTATTCAGGACTAGTTTTTCGCACTTGCGAAATTCAGTATACTTTATGATAGTCATACAGATGTCCACAGACTTTATGATTTAACAGTTTTCACTTCATCAAGTGTATTTTCAACTTAGGGCCCCGCGCTGTTAATATGCTACGGGCCCCGCGCTACCTTAATCCGGCACTGACCTAAGCCTCTGAGATGCATTCGCGACGTTCGCGTACTCGTGCGTTTCATGTATGCTTACACCACTACAACTGCCTTCTGTTTGTCATAACCCTTCCGTAACTGCTGTGCACGTGATGCTGACGAAAATCGAATGCAAAGAATTTGGTCGACAAAACGTAGCCAAGGAAAGACTGAGCGTCATCTAAACCTTTCGATAAAGTAAAAAAATAAAAAATGTAAATCGCATGAAAACGAGGAAAAAATGTATAAGCTGCGGCTTACAATCGAATAAACACGGTGCTCAACTGCACATACAGTTAGCTGCGAGAAGAGAGCTTGAGATATAAACACTATAGTGTATTCTCACTAGGAAAAAAATAATTCCACAGGCTGCTGGAGAGTGACTCGACAAGAAACAACATTCAGCCGAACAATAAGCAGAAACCAGAGATTACAAACAAAAACACCGGAAAAATAACATGTCAATATGGTTAGCCAGTCGGAGTGTGAAAGGTGCTTCGAA
>Ga0210059_1005671_pt1 | contig 20065 bp, 15 predicted proteins | sample Ectturendosymbi2_FD_188042 | JGI IMG/M metagenome (GOLD analysis project Ga0210059, IMG submission 188042) | Ecteinascidia turbinata endosymbiont from Florida, USA - Sample 2 (SPAdes) (version 2) | ecosystem: Host-associated > Tunicates > Ascidians > Unclassified | place: Key West, Florida... | reverse complement strand
CCATAATGCAAACTGGAATCCAACAGAAAAAGTCAGTCAGCAAAAGCCTAGAAATTCTTTTTTGCATATCTTCATTTCGATCTTTACTCTTAGATGTGGAAAATTTCATGCCAGTGGCTTTCTTGTACACAACCACATAGACGACCACCATGTAGATGAAGAGCATGAAGTTGAGTGTGATGAGAAAAGTGGAATATTCCCAGGCACTTTCATTGGTAGAAGTATAGAAACGTGGCATGCAAACACTTGTTTGAGAATAAAACCCAAACTCTGCTTTTATTTCACTGTATTTGAACTTATCTGAAATTGTGTCCTTGACTTTGAACCAGGATTGAAGTGTGGAATTTGAGCCAGAAACTTGATTGGCAATGGTGATGAGGTTATCTTTGGAAATTGTGTCAGTTTTGAAGAAATGGTTGGGAAACCAAACTTCAGACACAAAATAACCATAATTCGTTTGAATCCATGGAAGAAAAGCAAAAAGCAAAGAAAACAACCAACATGAGACTCCAGCGAGAACGATCCATTTGAATTTCATGGTGCGGGTCAGGAATGGTTTGTAGATCGTGACCAGTCGGAAGGTGGACATGGATGCCATGATGAAAGCAGATGCTTCTGATGCTAAAACTGCTAAAAACTTCTGATGCTAAAAACTAATAAAAATTATTTACAAGAGAACTGAAATAAACAGTTACTTTTGAATATACAGTACCAATAATTTCCTTATTTTCTAGACTCGGAAAGAAAGACACCGCCTGTCACCTTTCACCACTATAATTATTGTGAAAGTTTTTGACTTGAAGCAGTGCACGAGACCTTGTTATGAAAAAGAACAAAATAATAGGTTCTATGTTTATGAAAGATCCATTTCTGCTCCTGCTGTTTACTTTATGGAAGGTCAGGTGAGCAATCGCAGATTTTTCCGGAATACGTCAAACTGAAGCGCAAAATACTTAATATCGATGATGCAGAAGTAATGTGAATGCTTAGGAAAACTATCCAGAGCAGCACTCAGCACGTAACGAAATCTGCTTCAAGAGCTGGTGGTTTAATGCAAAAGCGCGCCATTGTTTTATGTGAAAGACAAAACAGATACCGTCGTAAAAATCAGCATGTGAGTTTGCGTGTGCTGCCAACGACGGCTTTGCGAATAAAACAAAATCACTTGTGGAAAAAATCTGTGGCTGTAGGTAGCAGTGTTGGCAAACCAACCTTAGGAAATCTATAACACAAAAAGCGTTCTATGTAGTTCTCCGAGGCGTAGATGTTACGCGTACGTCCATTGACTTCTGAAGTGCTGAGTTGATCAGTGCCGCTGCGGATTAACAATAGTAGCAAATGTAGCAATTGCTACGGGCCCCGCGCTTTTGGTGGGCCCTTTGTCTTCTGCAATATAACTCCTTTATTACCTTATGTATAAGATGTTTCGGTCTAAGAAGTCACTAGTTTGCTACATCTGCCGTAAGTGGTAAGCGAAGGTTTTCGACTGAACGCTGTCTGTGTTCAGAAATTCTTGTTTGATTCTTTTCTTACAGTTACGTAACAAAAGGCGTAAGATTGCGGTCAGCAGTGTTGCCATTTTAGTTTATTAGCTGCTTTTTCTCATTGTTAGCTGCAAAATTTTCAATCTACCAACTAGCTGATTTTCTAGCAGGATTTTACTAACCGTTTCGCAGGTTTAGCAGGTAACAAACTCCTGACCAAAAACCTGTTTCAACAGTTTTTCAAGATGAAAACTTTTACACTTTCTTCATCAAAAATATACTCCTATTCAGGGTTTTTTAAGACGTTTTAGGGACCCGATTCGGGTCCCTAGAATTTCAAATCGGGTCCCTAGAATCAGATAAAATTATCATCAGTTCCCTAGAATCAGAGAAATCGGGTCCCTACAAATCCATACCGGATTCCTAACATTTTCCTTAAAAAAAACTCTGCTCCTATTTTTTCTAACGTTTTTAATTATGTAACACCAGGACAAAGCATAACCAGCTGCCTGCAATTTTGTTGAATTTTTATTATGATGCAACTAAGGTGCTTCAAGTATCATTCTAACAAGTAATTAGATGGCTTGGTGAAGCCTAAATGATTTGCTTGTGTGCTTAGTGAGCGCGTTAGGTTAAAACACAACATTGGCAGAATATGTTTTTATCCCACGTCACAATATTTCCAAGTGGTTCAGTAACATTAGTAAGTAATAACGTCTGGTAAGAAACTTCCTGGCAAACCAAAGCTGCCGAAAGTTTCGCCATATATGGTTGCAAGTTTAAGAACTTAGAAGTTGGCTCAGTGCCTATAGTCCTACTGCCTATCCTGCTGATTCAAGAAAAGCCTTTTGCGAAGTTTGCAGTAATGCAATCATAGCGAAACATCGTGAGCTTGAAAAGCATAACCGGTGGCAAAAGCAGTCAGATGAGACAAAAGAACTTTTTACATGTCCCCTAATGTAACACAAAGTTTTAAGTTACAAAGACCAGACTTAAAAAATTGTAGGGTTGAAGCTATGGTCAGATTGTTTATCGCTGAGCATTGTTTTGTGGTATAAAAACATGCAACCATTTGAAACAAATCGTCAAGAACAGCTATGTCCAACCCAAATGGCTTACTGAGCCATACATTATGTAATGGTAATGGTAATGGTTTATTGTTTCATATGACTCAGCCAACAAGCAGAAGCATCATAAAGCCATCGCATGCAGTAAACCAACCATTGGCGAACATTAGAGTAAGTGGAAACAATGGCACAATAGTTGATCAGTGTAAACAAAGAGGGGCGCTGAGTCATATAGGATTGGCGAAAGATCGTGGCGGTCATCTAGTCAACCAACCCCGTTTATCATTTCGTGACAAGTGTTGAGAAACAACAGTTGGACATCAAAAAAGCATAATGCAAAGAAACACAAAAACAAAAGAAAACGAATGAACACAGAACATGGTGAAGAAAATGTACAGGTGAAACCGCATGCCTATGTACACAGATGAGTGGATCGAATTTAACTGAAGGATTTTGGTGTGGTTAGAATATTTTTAGTAATGTAAAAAAAATTAAAAAATAGTACTAATAAAGATGGAAAAAAGTTACAAAAACTAATTAAAGAGGTACGAAAGAAAATAAGCAAAACAGAAAAAAACCAAGGGTGTACTTAAACGCTGAAAAGCATAGAATGTGCACACAGAAAATATGAAAAAATAAATGTCCACAAAAATTAAGCAGAGTTACAGAATACTAGAACACACAGTATTTTGTTCTAGACAAGGGAAATGTTGCTAAAGTTCATAATTGGGAATTTTTTTCATGTAGGAGGTGTTTCTTATGTCACTACTTTAACCAGGGCCGCACATGGAATGACATATTGATGAGGGCCGCACATCTAATGACTTACTTTGAGCTTAGCAAACTAAGTTTTTTCTGATTCTAACTGCAATGCTAACAGACGTGTTAAAGTTGCACTGAAGGCCCCCTGCATAAGAAATGTCAAAATCAAGATTATCAAAACAAGGCCAGGTTGTCAGAATATAGGATACTTTTACTCCAGCGAAAACCTAAACTGGGCCACACAAAACCTTCGATTGGGCCGAGGGTTGGACATAGCTGGTTAAGAACTTTGCGTCATACAAAAATTGAAGCAAGTTGCAGTTACGTTGCTCAAGATGTTGACTGAAACAAGACTGTGGGCCGGAAAGTGTGTTGGCCATGATCGGCATTTTCAGCCCATGCTCATTGAGAGCGAGTGCAAAACGAAAAAATCACTATATTGTATGACTCCATAGGTATATTTCAATCATCGCAAAAATAACAGATTTTTGACAGAATTTCACTGCTTTTAGCAGATTTTAGCTGAAATTTTGTGACAAGACTTTTAGCAGAATCTAGCAGTTTTTTGCAACCTATTCAGTAGATTTAGGTCATAACCATCTGGCAACACTGGCGGTCAACATGATACACTCAACTGTCATGTCACCATGCGAACTGCAGAGACCATGCAGAGATTAGTAACAGTGATGCCTTGACCACACACTTTATGACTTAGCAGGTATTGAGGTGTTTTTTAACCTGGGCCCGGCGTTCTTGAAATGCTGCACTGAAGTTGATTGTGACATTGAAGAAGCATCTACATCAGAAACGACATATTACTCGCAGAGCGATCCACATACATGGAAAACTTGTAGCACCAGCACGTGAGTTTGCAATGAGGGCACCAGCTTGTGAGTTTGCAATGTGGGCACCAGCACGTGAGTTTGCAATGTGGGCACCAGCACGTGAGTTTGCAATATGGGCACCAGCATGTGAGTTTGCAATGTGGGTACCAGCACGTGAGTTTGCAATGTGGGCACCAGCATGTGAGTTTGCAATGTGGGCACCAGCATGTGAGTGTGCAAAGAATCACGTGGAAGTCCTTTCCTTGTCACAAGCGTTGCTAAACCCATTGCAGGCAATCAGCGTCAAAACCCGGTTGTCATTCAAAGGCTTCGCTAGTGCGGACAATCGCTGATAGGAACGACGCTTCCCCTTTCCTTTTCACAACATCACAAATTGACAACGATGCTTAGTCTTCCTGCTCAGAATATCACCATCTGTTGAGTGGTGTGTCAAAGTGCTAGCATGCTTCCTTGTTTTTGTTTTCAAAGGGTTTACTAGCATTGTAAAACTTAAAAATTTACAAGTAAGCATCTGTATAAACGTGAAATTTCAGTATTTTGAGATCGAAAATGATTGTTTGTGCGAAAGTTGAAATACAAATCAAAATTCAATTGCAGAATTTTAGGCTCCAAATATTTGCCAGCATATGAAATCGGAGTGCATCAAACAAAAGAGCAGCGAAATTTTTGCAGAATAGACTAAAATTATCCTCTCAAGTTTTGAGACAAAAAAGTGTTATTTGCACTTGCGTTTGGTTTAAATTGTTTGGTCTCTGTGCCAGAATTTCCCTGCAAACATCACTGATTTCGTTGCTTTCTGCCGTTGGTCTTCAAAATTGAACTACAAGTAACAATCCTGGCAAACATGAATTTCCGCATTTTTGTGTGGAAACTGAGGGATTTATGGTAAATAAAATGTTCAAAACACAACAAAAATATTCAGAGTTCTGCTTGGTCCAAACTAACTGCTTTTCCGTAGGGTTTCAATCACTGTTGCAACCAGTGAGAAATATTTCAGAATATAATTTTGCATTCCTTGTTGCTAAAACTTTGAGGAAAATGTAATCGAAAATTATGTTGAATATTTGCTAATGTACGTCTCTTTTCAACAAGAAGTATTTTGTTTTGAGAGCTGGAAAATATAGAATTTTTCGTCGCAGTTCATTTGAAATGATCTGGAACCGATTAATAAAGTGTTCTGTCTTTCGTGCAATTTAGTTTTTACAACTTTCTTTGTTTAACTAAATTTACGAGGCAAACATGTTGTCGAAGTCTTTTATCGAATTTCTACAACAACGACTGTTTTGGTTTGGACGATGAGAAAAATTGAAACCGTTTTGAGCAAAAATTTCGGATTATAAAAAATTTCCCGATTGCAAACTTCATCATTCAACTCAATGTCTGGGCAGGTTTTACCTCACAATTGATCTCTTGACTTATTGAGGAAACTGTTGTGTAATTTGTTACGGATTTGTGCAGCGATCGCGTTCTTGCTTGTGCGTTTATTGGCTGCGTGGTATATTCGTGTTCGCCTCAAGCATGTCTCCTTTAAGAGCGATTGAAAGGCTTCATTTCGCAGTTGCTTCTTAACACGAGCAGATGACATCCGAGGGGTCACTCTCCGAAAAGCAGTTCTTTGTATTGGTTGTCGCAGCAGGTCTGTCGGTAAGGAGGTTGGTGGTTGCAGCAGGTGTGAAAAAGTTGGTGAAAAGTGATTTGTCCGCGTAGAGAGCTTACTGCCGTGTGACTTGGTCTTGGCGTTAATTTTTCTGGTTTCCATTTCCGCTTGTTCTTTGGCGTGAGTTGTTCTTCTTTTTGGTTTATAGATATTCCATTATTTTCCACGAACGTGCTCCAAATATAGAACGCAGGTGCGCTTCGCGCCCTGAGATGGACGAAGATCCCCCAGACACGTCGGGATGCTCAATCTTTCCGAACACTTCGAAAGAGAAAATCGAAGAGCGTTTCAGCTGCAGGCTCCGGTGAGAGTTGCATCAAACAGAACAAAGCCGTGGAATTGCTCCCGGTTGTTTGAGAAAGCAAGACAGAGGCAGGGAGTTGAAAGCTTATAGCCCTGTGTTTATCCTTAACTGCCTTAAACTGTATAGGCTCGTACAAGTCTTGCTCTCCGATGAGAAATGGAAATCTGATGGTGAAATTTTGCAGTGCGCAGCAGATGAAAACGCTTCTACATTGCACGAAGCTGACAGATGGTGCCGTTACGGTCGAGATAGCAGCTAGTTGTTGGGCGCACGGGGCGTTTTTTATAACGTTCCTCCAGAAATCTCAGAAGATATCGTGGCATGCCTTGCAAGTCAAGGGGTTCAATCTGTGAAACGTTTTCGTTTCAAAAGTAGTAATTCTACAGAGTTGAAAGATTCCAAATCTGTATTTTTGCAGTTTGCCACTGCTGACCTCCCGGATGAGGTGAAAATTGAATACTTGTTTTTCCGCGTTAAATAATACATTCCGCGATCGTTGCGGTGTTTTAAATGTAACTGCTATGGACATGTCGGTAGCCATGCCAAGGTAAACTACGATGCTCAATCTGCAGCGGCGAACAAAAGTACAGCGAGAGCAGCGCTGCTGCTCCTAAACGTCCCGTCCCAACTGCAGAGGCAGTTGATACAAACCAGAAACTGCAATGCTTAAAACTAAAGACGGTGGAAAAACTGTCCTATGCTGCTGCTTGTAGGGCGCATAACTCTGCCAGAAGTCCACCTGTCCCGAATTTGGCTTCACAGTCTGCTTTTCCCCCTCTTCCAAAATCGACGGTGGATCCTTCTCATGCAACACCTTTTCTTGGCGCCGCTCCGATTGGACATGCCACTGGTGTCCCACCGGATGATTCCGCATGCCACTGGTGTCCCACCGGATGATTCCGCATGCCACTGGTGTCCCACCGGATCAAGACGAGCTTATTATTACTGAACAACTTGATTTTTCCAACCTCTTGTTGGGCAACCCGGTGACCTTCCTGGCTTTCTTGGCGGAATTTATCCGGCAATCCATCCTGGCAAAAGACAAAAATGAGAATATTGACGTTTGTCAAATTATCACTAAGGCAGCGAGTGACCGCATGGGCCTACCTGTAGATGCCGATCAGTTACAACTTTCTAGTTAACAATGGGTTTCACAATATTACAATGGAATTCAGCTCCATCTTTAAGAAATGGCATGAATTCGAAATCCACCTTTTCTACACTACAGTATGACGACTTATCTGATGTCCTATGCATCCAAGAGTCGCATCTGACACCGACGTACCAGCCTTCCATCCCCCACTATCATGTAATTCGCAAAGACCGACCTCCTTCCAAAGGAAAAGGTTGGGTAAATAAGTAGAAAAAGGAAGATGTTAGCACTGTTCCTTCGAGTGCCATCAAGACACTCTGTACTTGCCGTGCTGACATTTATCCGAATTTCTACATATTGCTCACCATTTTAGGCACTCTTCCTGTATCAACTGCTATACAGTTGAGCGCAGTTTCAGCACCATGAGACGTCTTAAAACCTAACATTGTCGATTGGAAATAAGCGAATGACAGGACTTGCACTGCATTCCATGCACAAAGACCGCCAGATCGACAAAGAAAAAATTATGAATGACTTTGTAGCCAGCAGTAATCACAGATCTGATTTCGTGCTTTAGTATATATAAAATTTGTGAAAGGGATTATTTTACTAAAGCGGAAGATTTGAAATGAATATTGTATGACAAGCAACCACTTTGCCCATGGCCCTATAGGTAGGACTAACACTTAAGAAACTATACGCTTAACTGTCCGCTGGTGTATCAGTGCTATCGCTACGATTCCGTTTGCCGTGACGGTTTGCTTGTAGGAGAGTGAGAGATGTCACGTGCTTAGTTGGTCAAATAAGCATGCATGGGTTGCTCCAAGAGCCTCCTGAGGAGCATCTGTCCCTGTCCATTCTCTCATTTCAAAATTTCTACGTCGGCATCTGTCTGTACCTTGCGCAATTATCTGCAAAGTTAGTGATATGTCGGCTAAGCTTTGTTTGCTACCACTGCCTCGAATATGTTAGATGATACACTAGCAATTCGCAAACGCTTGTGCTGCCTTTTACGAGTATGTGTGTAGAAACTGTTTGAATTCTGTTTTAGTGATTTAACAAAGGTATTTTGCTTTTGGTATCGACCAACAACCGTGTAGCGTGGCTGTGAGATAATTCTGCGATCTGCCGTGGTACTGCAGTGAATTTTGCTTGTCTGCATGTTGAGAAAAGGACTGTTGATAATATTTTGTGACAAATAATAGCGACTGAGACACCAGAGTTTGCTGGAAGTGGTATGAAGTAATGCTACTGTATAACATAAGAGTGTTTTTAAAAACCACATCTCGGGATACTGAGCTAAACAATGTCAAAGTTTTGCAGAGAAGTGCCACACTACATCGCATGTACTTTAACAGATTAACAAAATCACGGTAAACAGACGTCGGACCTGGTCAAACGGGTTGGTGTGTTAAAATTGAGATAGCATATATGACATAAATGTTATAGTAAATAAGGCAGTCTGTACTTTAGAGAGAGCAAAATAGTTCTCAATTTCAGCCCCCTCCCTTAAAAAATTCCTACGTGCCTCCCTGATGATAAATGATCTCTCAACGCGAACCACCTCTCATGCCTCCCTGTACGCGGATGACTTTTGCTTCTGGGAATGTGGTTCGGATCTTACCCTAGTGTGCCACTGGTGTGAAGAATGTGGTTTCAAAATCTCTATCACCAAATCTGCTGCTGCCCTGTGTACTAGGAAGCACAATCCAGCACCTATTTCCTTGCTTCTGCAGGACGGTACCCGCCTTCCACTGAAAAAAGAGTATACATGTACTTCCTAACGTTTCAACGAAACGGTTCTTACTCGACGAATATACAAAATATTGCTGCAAAATTCCGAGCTCGTCTCAATGTTATTAGGTTACTGCAAGGTACGTCCTGGGGTGCAGGTAAACGTCCATTACTTACGGTCTATAAGTCGCTTGTTAGATCCGTAATAGAGTATTGTATGGAGGCCTACTTTTTCGCATCTCCCAGTCCACTAAAGCCATTACACAAGATCCAAAATACTGCACTACGTGTGTGTACTGGAGCCATGGCCAGCACTCAGTGATCTGCCTACATCATGCGTGCAATGAGATGCCTTTGAACATTGAGCACAAGTTCCTGTGTTTGTAGTTAGGTAAGCCTATCTCTTTACGTTCACCGCCCGCCTCCCTCAGTCGTTAACTGAGCATTACTGGCAGGAGCGTTTTCCAGATGCGCCTGGTTTCCGCTCCTTTAATATGTTATATAAAACTTGTGGCTGATTACCCCCACTTTTGCAGCCGCTCCCTTGCGCATCCCGAATCTTCCTCCTCGGTCGCTGCGGAAACCCCTTGTCGACCTCGATCTCCTGCAGTTCGTCCATCAAATGACATCTGCCTTTGTTGCAACTGCTTTCTCATCTGATTTACACAATCTATATTGACCAATCTATACAGACGGATCAAAAATTTTTGCTCAACCCGGCTGCGGAATTTACATAGCGGGTAAGACCCTAAAATATTCAATTGCAATAAACAAGTTTTCCTCCTCCATCACCTCGGAACTCTTCGCCATTCTCCACGCATTAGCCCTAGTTTTGCATCCGGATGTATCAGCTAAACCCCCTCTAATAATTGTAATAACCTCGGCTAGTAAACAGGAAAATACACCCGAATGAAAAGCCGAAACAACTTTAATTAATATTTGTAGTATAAAGTGGACCTTGGAAGTTTTCCAACCATGAGTTCGCGTCTGGGGCACGTCCAATCGAAAGAATGTGATAGACAACATTCAACACAACAGTCAAGTAGCATAAGCTGCTGAAAACAGCAACTCACAAACTCCACTGTTTTATTTTAATTTTAATTTACAGTTTATTTGCACGAATCCAAATTGTGCTTCACAAATTATAACACAACAACCATCAAATAGTTCATAAGCTGCACAAGTTACCTCATCTTACCCAGCGTATAGTTCGAACAAAATAAAATGATGTGCCAATCGTATTTCGAACCCGCCATTTCGACAATTCGTACATTTTGATGAACATATCCTCTTTGCACCGATGACAAAACAAGTTTTATTCTTGGCACAAAAATTAATTTATTTCCTGACTGTCTTTTCCTCGACTTTGGAATTTTTCTGATGCTAGTTCCTTTTCTCCACCCTATGAAATGCACACACACACACCCTAATTTTCGCGTTGCGGTTCCTAGCCCTCTAGACTATACTGACTAAAATTTCGCATTCCCTACGCACTAAGCACCCTTATCTCGCATGGCGCGGTCCCTATGCATTGCGCAAGTCAGCCAAAGCGCGCAAAAAGGTCAGCAGAGCAGATTAGTCACATCTATAAAAAATCACATCTATATAGAACACTTAAACGCGAGTAAACCACGGGGTAGTCTCCGAAGTACTTGCCCCGCTCCTAGCACGACCTAGTCTTGACGGTCAGAGTCGCACATGCCATCCACTCCTGCCACCGCCGCGGACCGAGAGATGCCACCACAAAGGGCGCTTAAACCTCCCTTATTTAAAAATTCACATCTATATATAAAAAAAAACGGGTATCCGCAACGACGGCAACAAACCTGAGTTTCGTCGTGCTGCACCAACACTATTGGCCGCTCAGAAACTCATTTGGTGCCACCTGCAAAAAAAGGACAGAGAACAACATCAACTTCCGTAATAACCGACATTTCCTCTTTCGGCATGTACATCACAGTTAAGCGGTTGCGACCTTGCTGCAAGTCTCAACTTCTTCACTTGATCCAAGGCATCACGTCTTATTCGTCAAGCCGTCAAGCCCTGGACGGCAAAACACAGGCGAACCCGAAGATTCTCAAGTGAGTCTGAATTCAGCCGCCCATCTGCTTCATAATTTATTCTTTGTCTTAAACGTGTATTTTCTGACAAACGTCTTCGCCAACTTAGCTCATGTGATAAAACGTCATCATTTCTTTGTTGGCATTACCCAATCACATTAAATCAGGTGATATAGTCTCTAACCAGGCCTTCTTTGGCATTGTGATCATCAACACAATCTGTGGCCATTAATACACTGTCAGTTATTCCGTTATATCCTTTGCGATCATGCAACCCTGCGCTTACTTAAAACGCGGCCGAGTACTGACGGGACTTTACTACTTCCCCGATCGACTCCAGGACTTGTGACGTATGCTTCGCTTAGACCATTCGCATAGCACTGTTCTTGCTGTGCATGGTACTTTTGTGTTAACCACAATCTGCTTTAAGCGAAGTTTTTGTGTATCAGCGTTGCCGTTGCGCAACCATGGCTCCAAGTGATACTTAACTTGTTCAAAAGCCAAAGGTTTACTTCGCTTTGCCAAGTTAATATATACACTCCTACCACATAAAATTTCTGACAATGCGATTGCAACACACCAATACACAATGCACTAATATTTAAATACATTACGGTGGTGCATTTCTAAGACTTGTGCAGCTTATGCTTATCAATTAAATACACAAACATTTCTTTCAGTACACAATCGCAGACATTTCAGCTAACATCACTTCAACACTTTTGATACACATTTGCTAGTCCGTACTCTCATAAATGTTCGTTTCCGATTTTGTTCGGCACATGCTCATGTAGGAAATATAAAACTTTCCTACACTAGCCTACTTATGAAAAATTATCAAGGTTATTGTTACAGACAGCCTCAGCTCCCTACAATCGATTACAACTTGGAACTGGAAAAAACATAGTTTCTCAAAAAAATTGCCCTTCTCTGTTCGAGACTTACAGCTTCGGGCTACGAGGTCCGTTTCCTTTGGGTTCCTGGCCACCAAAATATTCCAGGAAACGAAATGGCTGATAAACTGGCGAAACTTTCCACTACCGAACCTTCACACAACCCAGCTACTTTTTCATTCAAAATTGTTTCAAGTGACGTACGGCGTGCTCATTTGAGAGGAGGTGCTGTTGTGTAATTTGTTCCTCATTTCTGGTGCAATTGCCTTCTTGCTGGTAGGTTTATTGGCGGCGTGGTATTCGTGTTCGCCTCAAGCATGTGTCCGTTAAGAGCCTTTGAGGAGCGTCATTTCGCAGTTGCCACCTAACGTCGTCAGAAGCGCAGTTTTCGAATCTGGTTCCATCACACACTGTGACTCAGGCGGAAAAACGTTATGCTCAAATCGAAAAGAGGCCCTCGCCGTCACGTGGGCATGCGAACGATTTTCAGATTACCTAATCAGCTTAAAATTCGAAATAAAAACAAACCATAAGCCGCTGGTTTCATGATTCATTTAAAAACCTTTGGAGCTTCCTTCCCGTATACAGCGTTTTCGCATTCGCTTAATGCGATTTTGTTACAGGACTTCGCACGTTGCTGGAAAAGAACTGATTATTGCTGACGCATTATTTTGAGCCTCGGTAGATGCAGCATCTTCCATCGACCCAACTGTCAATGCCAGTTAACAGATATATAATTCTGTATGGCGGTAGAAGCATTGCCCGCTACAGATAGAGGTTAACTGAAATAAAAGTGAAACAATCAGACGATTCTGTTTGCGCGGACATCATGAAATTTGTGATGGAAGGTTGGCCAGAGAAATATCGCTTGCGCTCTATTTTCAGATCATTCTATCCTTTCAGAAGCGAGCTGGCTATGTACGACGGTCTACTACTTAGCAGCGAAAGAATAATCATCCCGTCTTTAATGCGACTCGACATCTCGGAAAAAATTAATGAAAGTCACCTCGGCATCGTCAAGAGCCATCAACGTGCGCAGTCGGTCGTTTGGAGGCCAGGAGCTATTAATGAAAGGACATGGGAATTTGCAATTGCGTGCTTGATCACCATACTGGTTATGATAGTAGCAAAAAGTGTGTGCTATACATATCTGCAAACGGATCTGTTGAAGACTTGAGTTTTTTGGAATAAAGTTGCTGCACTTTAGGACTATCAAGTTGGGATGGACAAGGCTGTTTGCACTTGCAAGCTTGCTCACCGTATGTGTTGCCCAGGTTTTGCTGTAGGGGTGGTTTATGAATGAGAAGGCGCACTCTGATCTTTTCCCGAACTCTGCTGTGAGCCGCCGTCTTTGTGTTTGTTTTGTTTTTGTTGTTTCAATTTTTCTGGTTTTTAGCTTCCACACGGGACGAGCTAGTTTGGATCTCGTGCATCTGAGCATTGAGTCTCGAAAAAGCGTCACCGGCACCGCCGTGACAAGACTGTGATTGCAATTGTGAAAAGAGATTAGGAAATGAACCAGCGCCGACATTCTGCTGATACATGGCGCGTTTGCGTGAATCGTGTATCAAAGCATTAGCATCCGCAGCCTAATTGTAAAAGGTCACGATTGTGTAAGCCAGTCGTTTTAAACCTGGGGTCGCGACCCCGTGGGTGTCGTTTGCCTTTCTTCTAGGTTCGCGAGAGCTTCTGATAAAAATATTCATATTAATTTTTAGATTTTATATTTCGTATATGGAATCGTTTTTTTTCGTAGACAAAATAATAGGATCGCCTGGCAAAATGGTTAGCCTTATTTATCATTCAAAATTGTTTGAAATGTGATTATGATTATGACCATCACAACGTTTTGAGTGTGATTATGACTATTACAGTAGCCTACTGTTGCGTTTGGAAACGCAGTGGTTTGCATAAGACACGGGTCTCTCTCACTGATGCTGCCATGTGCATAAATTTAATAAATGAGTCTTTGTCCAACATAGCAGTGATATCGTACGTTATTTTTTAGTTATTGTGATTTTTTATTGTGCAAACACAATTGCATTTTATATGCCTGATTGGAAATCTTCGGAATGGGGTGGTTAAGTCAAATTGAGTAAATACGTAAAATCGATTTGCAAAATGGGTTGGCCTAAAATTGCGGGAAAGTTGGCCTAAAATTGCGAAAACATGCTCTCATTGTGACGTAACACACAAAGAACCCAAAATCCAAGCCGAAAAAAATTTTTTTCGATCTCAAGTCGAAGACTTGCCGAATCCGCAGAAGGTTTGATAAACTCTCTAGCTCTATTGGTCGGCAAGTTATGACTGGCCAAAGTTTGAGCCACTATTGTGGATTTGCGGTCCTTAAAGGGTTGTAAAGACCACAACCAGTAGAAGGGGCGGATACACACGTTCGTTTGCTGTTAAACCCTGTACGGTGGGGGTATGGAAAGTGTGTAAACCTGGCGTAGGCAATGGAACATGAGACGACGGAGTGTTGGTCGTAATGGCTGTGTTAGCTGCAGAATTGTGACGAGAAAATTGAGCGATTGAACAGAGGTGTGAGTCAGATGAGCAGTTGTGTCATCCTAAGACGTCGGGATGTTGTGATGTGTTGTCTGTGAATCCGACTCAGGTTGTGAAACCCACTGACCCACTTTTAGCCTCTGAAGTTAGCTGTTGCCTGCTGTAAACACAACCGAACGGCCTGCAACCGTTCCACCGTTATCTGAACATCTGGAGCGGGTAACAGTAAATTTGACAAAGAAACCTCCGAAGATTGTGTTCCTGACACGTTTGTTGAATTAGTTTGAAGAGCAGCATCGCCAGACGGTTCCTGATCTGCAGCAGAATCTGGAGCCAAGAAACCATAGAGAGTTGCTGAAGAAAGTGTGTCCGAAAGACGACCACTGTTGACCGTGTCACCACCAAGTGAAAATTCACTTCCACTAACCGGTGTGTTAGAAGAAACTTTCATCACAGGCGCTTGAGTTGTGGCTGTTGACAGTCAAGGTTTACGCAACGGGGGGGTTGAGGTTGAACCCCCCTTTAGTTTGATATGTGACAAAAACTTTATTACATGTGCAAACGAGATTAATTGTTTTCGCTTACTTTTTGTTTGCTAATTTGTTAACTTAATGCAAAAATTGTAGTTGTAAATGGTTTGACGTAGTGATGAGTGTTTTACTCCCCTGTTTCGATCAGCCTGATATTTTTGAAGTTATAAACTGCTGTGTCGTAGTCTTGACTGTATTTTCCTCCGATATCCTAACTTGGAGCGCTGATAGTTTATATTCGGTGCAATGACACAAAAAATATGGAGAGTGCGCGTGGAAGAATATACATATTATGTCAACAAACTTCGCCAAAAAGTTGGTTTGGAAACATGAGTGTGACGTCAAATTGTGACGTCACAAACAGCGAATACCAAATACAAATGACCACCGCATGCCGCCGAATGAAACCCCTATGAAGATTTTCTGCGTACGCCGCTGAATGCAGTGGTGGAAGTCTGTTGTTCAGTAGTCATAGTGGGTGGAGTTGTAGACGATGTGGTGAAAGAAGTGTTGGGTGGTGTTGAAAAAAAAGCAAAGGGGAAACGGTGCGGTTTACCCGAGCGTAGGTAACCTGTAGTGCCCTGTGATGGATAGAAATCGGCCTTAACAACCCGTTTCTTGAAAGTAGCTTCAGCTACAAGTCGCGACAGTGTGCTCGTGTAAGTGAACGACAATAAAAAATGGAAAACACGGATAAGGATGCCAAAAACTCTTGCTAAAACCTCCACGCACGAGCAAAAACTTGTTAATCCGAAAACAGTAAGTTTACTTCGGAAAACTCATCCAGAAAAGCTACATTGTAAAAGCGATTTTTAATATAAGATACCGTCCACCTAAGCTGAACTGTAGCACCTAGTGGCAACACAAAACAAGCAACACAGGTACCGGAAAAAAATCAAATGAACGGAAAGAAAACAGCAGAGCAAGCAAATCTGACAATCAGTCACAATACATTTGTCGAAACAGCACATTTGCTTCAGCAAAAAATCTGACGCAAAATTTCGTGAGGTTGTAGAACTTAAACTCCATCAGTAAATCGCAAGCCGTAATCCGAGCGGCAATAAAAAATGTTCAGAAAGTTCATCAATCAAGCTGCTAAAGTTTGAATCAGGCCGTTAAGTTTGTCGATCTGAGCAGCAGAAAAAATCTCAATCAAAATTTTGGTTGTAAAAAAACTCATGTAGTCTTTGAACAGCTCGAAGTGAAATTAAAGTAACATAAAAAGGAAGCTGATTGATAGCAAAAATGAAAGATCTTACTGTGTCTACGACGATCTATCCAATCTCCGCAAGGAATCCATGACAGAAGCGTAGAAATCAAACGTCAGAGACTTTCAAGGACTGATGTAGGATTCTTAACTGGTTGCGGTGCCGATTAGTCGGACGATCACGATTCCACAGAGATCCCTACTAGTTGAGGGGTCAATCTAGCGCCGGATTAAGGTAGAGCGGGACCGGTAGCATATTAACAGCGCAGGGGGGCTCTAAGTTAAAATACACTTGAAGAAGTGAAAACTGTTAACTCACAAATTTTGAGGACATCCTTTTGACTATCATAAAGTATACTGCATTTCGCAAGAGCAAAAAACCTGGTCCCAAACAGTAACTGGTGGACATTATGCGCTATCAGCGCTACACATCTTTTTCACCAAAAAGTACATACGTATATTTTTACCAAGAAGGAATACATTATTGTACAGCTCACAAATACAGTACAGAGACAGTAATTAATGCTTCCAGACTCATCAACAAATTTGATCATTGCTATAATTAGACAGTGTTGTCACGCAGTATATGTTTCGAAGGCAGTTGTCAAAAACAGCATACCTAATGCATTTTCTATATTTTTCCTTAGCGGGTAGTATCTATATCATGTAGATGTTCCTGCTCTATACTCTTTAGAATCAAGTTATTCAGCTTGTTTTGTGCAATGGTGTTCTTTTGTTCATTCTACCATTTCAAGTTTGGAAAATGACCGTTCTCCACTGCAATTGGCCACAGTGGCGTACGGTGGCCATTTTGGTGGGGTGTTCACTAGGCTGGCACTCGGCCCAAAACTGAAGTTTCACCAGCCGTCGGTGTTGTCGCCTTCCACAAGCCATTTAACCACTTGAGCAGATTGGCAGTTGATCATAATGTAGTAGTCTGACAAAAACTGCTTCGAAAATGCTAGCAGGTGACCGTGAAGCCGATTTATTGAAAATAACCGAAAAGTGCCAAATTTTTTCTTAAGAAAAATAAATTTGTATTTTTCTCAAATTTCATATGCAACATATCTTTTGGGGGTTTATCACAAAGATTGATCGAAAACCTTTTTCATAATGTCTCATTGTCGACGTTGCTGATAACCATGGTTCGCGAGTTGTCGTAAAAACTCGCCATAAAAGCCGATCGTCGTCTGCCGTCCTTGAACAGGATGACGTTTTCTTAAACAAACACATGGGTAGTTGAAAATGAATCTTGCCTAAGTGAGGGCACTGTAATGGCTTGTTCCGGCCTTGTCCGCAATGCGTTATGACTAACCACTTTTTTGTTCTTGTGTTATTCGATTACTCTTGTAATGTTGACCATGAGTCTACAACAAATAAATAAAGCATGAAAACACGAAAGGCAATCTAGCAAGAGTTGTCTTGAGTTCAAAAGTTGGGCAATGCCTTATGGAGAAGAAACATGCTCAAGGAACGTCAAAATATCTTCTGCTTTTTGCTCGGTATTTAAGAGCGACGAAAAAAGATTTTGTCAAGTCAGATTCATGACAGCCTCGAGTTCACGAAATCAGACAAGAGACGTACGTGAAGCTCTTTGTCGCCCACAACTGGTGACAAAAGATGAACAACACACATCGTAATAATAAAGCACAGATGAAGCCGCGCTCGAAAGTTTATAACAATGTCGTGCACTCGCCTGCGAATTCCACTAAACACTATCTGCGGAAAACCAGGCTTTAATTCACTAAAGACGCCACTCAATCATGGAGCGTCCTGCACGAAAGATGCGAGCAAAGAAACTCTGAAACAAACACAACAGCGTAACTTATCGAATACTTCCCAGGACGGGCATGCTGCACTAAAAGAACACTGTGCAGTAATGTATTACGAAACCGCAAGCACAACAGACGAGCCGCGGGGTGAACACAAGGGTACAATTAAGAGATTGAGGGCGCCACTACGTGACAAGGACAAGATAATCATACATTCACCACAATCCTCCCCGCGAAGTTTAGAGCTCGGCACGACAAACGTTAATGAGACACATACTCTCCAAAACGATCAGGGGGTCGTCGAGTTCTAGTCGACCTCCTAAGACTCTGCGAAGGCTGATCTTGCAAATCAACCGTTTGATTTGTCTCGGTAGCGTCATGACCGGCATGTCCATTCTGCCCGGTCTCTGACTGCACTGTTTCAGCGTCAGGAGTGCGGTTCTCAGTAGTTGTTTCCGGGACATCGCATGGCTCATTGGCACTCATGTCACTCAACGGTGCTAAGTCAGAGACGGAAACGGTACTTTCCCTGCCGTCGGGAAAACGGACAAGAGCTGTCTTCGGGTTAGCATCAAGAAGTTCAACTTCGTCACACAACGGTTCACTTTTGTTCCGCACGAATCGTTTCAACAGCACAGTATTTGGTGTAATCAGCCACGTTGGAAGTGAACGACCTAGCATAGAAGGCCTGGGAAAAGGCAAAAACCGCTCGTGCGGTGTTGTGTTAGTTGCTGTAGACAGCAGTGTTCTCACCGAGTGCAGCGCTTCGGGCAAAACATCTTCCCAAAGTTGAGGTCCCAGATTCCTCCCCTTAATCATAAGAGAGATTGTTTTCCAAATAGTTTGATTGAAACGTTCACATTGAGAGTTCCCCGTACTGTCTTAGGAAGTAGAATGGCTGTTGGATATTCCCCTGCTGTGCAGATAGTCCTTCAATTCTCTGCTGAGGAAAGCTTTCCCTCGGTCACTGTGAACATAAGACGGAAAACCAAAAACACTGAATAGCATGGAGAGGCATTTGACGACAGAAGAAGCAGAAGTATCTTTACAAGCGAAGGCAAACGGCAACCGATTATACTCGTCAACAACCACAAAAAGGAATCTGTTGCCTCTAGGCGATGTTACGATAGGTCCTTTGAAATCTACGCTTAGGCGTTCCCACGCACTGGTCGCCTTGACCAGGTGTTCTTGCGTGGGACGGTAAAAACGAGGCTCAAGCACAGAGCACGTATGGCAGTTCAAGCATGCCTGGCGAACTTCTTGAAGCGGAAATGGTAAATTTTTGGAACGAACAAAATGCCATAGCCTTGTTATTCCTGGGTGGCCAAGCGGTTCATGTAAGCCTTTTATGCTACGAGGGTGGCCACCCACAGAACAAACTCGCGATAAGGCATCGGCAGCAACATTTTCTTTCCCAGGCCTGTGCTTAACTTCATATGAAAACATGCCCAGTTCAGCTCGCCAAGCCTCAGTTTTTGCAGACTTAATTTTACCACGATTGCGTTGGTCAAACATGAACGCTAATGAACGCTATTCCGTTATTAGGGTGAACGGGCGACTGTATAAATAGTGACCCCACTTCCGCACAGCTTCAATAATCGAAGCAGCTTCCTTTCCTACTGTGGAGTAGTTACATTCACTTTTAGACAAGGTGCGTGACATGAAAGCGACAGGTCGGTCGCCTTGGCTGAGGACGGCGGCAATTGCGAAGTCGGAGGCATCGCATTCAACAGTGAACGGTTCGTTTTCATCAATACATTTCAGGCACGCGCTCAGGAGTTCTTCACGCAAACTTTCAAACGCAGTCACGGCATCACTCTGGAGGGGAAAATGCATCTTTCCAGCGGTCAGAGGTTTTATTTTTCCCGAGAAATTGCGGATCCACCCGGCGTAGTACGCAAACATCCCAAGACAACGTTAACTCCTTCGACGACTTAGGTATTGGGAGTTCTATAAGCGGATGAAGACGCTCAGGACTAGGGCTTATGGACCCCTGAGATAAACGATACCCAAGAATGTCGACTTCAGTAACGGCAACAACAGATTTCGCGTCATTGAAAGTGAGGTTAATTTTCGACGCGGCATCAAGAAACATCTTAAGATTGCGATCATGATCAGCTTTGTCGAAACCACCGATGGTAATATTGTC
>Ga0210059_1005670_pt1 | contig 20066 bp, 10 predicted proteins | sample Ectturendosymbi2_FD_188042 | JGI IMG/M metagenome (GOLD analysis project Ga0210059, IMG submission 188042) | Ecteinascidia turbinata endosymbiont from Florida, USA - Sample 2 (SPAdes) (version 2) | ecosystem: Host-associated > Tunicates > Ascidians > Unclassified | place: Key West, Florida... | reverse complement strand
TACCTGTGGAGGAAGGAGGGCTGCATGGTTGGCAAGCGAACAAGTCGCGCAGTTTCTCGAGCAACTCCGCGTTTGGTGTTTGCGGGGGAGCACCTGGGCGTGTAGACATTGCTGCAGAGAAGTTAACGTCACCCAGTGTGCCCGCGCGTTTGGCTAAAGATAAGTCAGCTCCAGTTACTTGGTGTTATGTCATCCAAGCAAAAATATGTCAAGATGCTGAATTCACAAGCTGCACATGGCATTCGTTTAGGTAGCAATTCCCAACAAATGCCGAAACACAACAACGCTGCAGCCGAAGTTCTGATTGGTTGAAATGATAGAAAAGTCTATTCTTCCTCAATCGTGCCTAAGAAAACTCAACTTATCACAGAAAATTTTCGCAGCAGCCAAGCGGTTTCAGGTACTGAAGCTTTTCTTTCGCTTTCTTGTTCTTTGTAACTGCGTGCTTACTTTTGCCAACGTTCAATTGTTTATGAGCGTTGTTCCAACGAGAGCCAAGTCAAAACTGAGGGCAAAGTAAACAAACTGTTTTTCGTGGTAGCTGTGGCGACAAGTTGAGTAATTATGATAGAAATAGTTAATATTTGCCAGCTATTGGTGACCGCAAAGTCGGACACATAACAACGGACGTTTGCATTATCTGGGATCCGACAATTCTTTGCGCAAAAAAAGGGGTGACTACATACAACTATGCCATTTGTTATAGCAAACTACCGCAACAATTAGGTCTGAAAACAGTGCAGAGACTAAAAGCGCTGGATCTGGAAAAGCACCACAAATCGTTTTCTGCATTTCTAATCAGGACCCCCTTTTTGGAGATAGTTTATAATCATATTTTCGGGGAACGCTTTTGCAAGACAAAATCAAAATAACATTTGCAAGATATCCTAGAAAGCCATAGTTAAGCGTGTAATGATCGAAAACCTTCCTAGAATCCCCAAATCTCGCAATCAATGGAGGTTCGCGTATGCAATTTTTGAGGAAGCCTGCAGCAATCATAGCCCTTTTCACGTCAGCCTCACTCTAATACACCACCAGGCACGTTTACATTTCAGCAAGAGGCAGCGTTGTGGAAAAACGCAAATCAGCGGCACGCAGCACTAGCCAGCTTGATCCAGCACAACCATATCCGAAAAGTCTGTCGGCTCCCAAAACCGTATGATGCACGTTTCAACGTCTTAGATCAGCTATGTCCAACACAAATGGCTTACTGCCCCAAAACGTATGTCACTATCTTAACCAGGGCCGCACGTTAAATGACATTAATTAGGGCCGCACATTGATTGGCTTACTTTGATCTTAGCAAACTACATTTAGTTTAACCTAATGCACTGAAAGCGTTCGAATCCTAACTGCAATCGTAACAGACATGATAAAGTGGCATTGAAGACCACCTGCATCAAAAATGTCAAATTCAAGATTATTACCAAAATAAAGACAGGTTGTCAGTACGTAGGATACTTACGCCACAGCGAAAACCTAAACTGGGCCGCACAAAACCTTCGACTGGGCCGCGGGTTGGACATAGCTGTCTCAGATGAACCGAGTTCAACAATGCTTGGCCTAGGAACTGTACGCGCAGAAGCCAATACGACCGGGCGATGGGCGAGGTCGTCGTAGTCAGCTGACAACGACAACTAGAAGTGTTGTATTGGGCAAAGTGACATTTTGTACAAACAGTTGCTTTTGGTTTTAATCGAATTGGACTGCGTCGAAGTTTCATCTGAAAGTGGCGAAACCAGCGCATTCACAAGAACAAAAAAGAAGTTTATTGGATCCAAAAGGAAAAGGGAAATCGATTGGATAAAAAAGGAAGTGCATACAAAAACGCTTAATCAAAAATTGCGGAGATCGTCATATTCTCATATTAAACCACTTCCAAATAGAGCTTGACACACTTGGACAAATAGCTAATTTTCATACTACGGTTTGGCGATAACTGGAAGCGGCAGAAAAGTGCTTGAATACTTTTGCGTTTCACAAATTTACGAAATCAATCTGACGAACTTTTGCACTTCTCTATTTGCACCATACGCGGATTCGTTCGTAAATCAAAACGAACAAGAAGCAAAAGTTTTGATTCGTAAATGTAAGTAAAGACCACCGCAAGCACGTCATGCGGTTAGACAACATTAACAGGCGTCTGACGAACGTAAAACGAGCACTACGGTTTTGTGAACGAGCATTAAACTCAGCGAGGAAGCATTTTCAAACGGACTCATGCAAACTTCCGAGACCTACTTGCGGCTCTGCCTCTGGCCAGGAGCTTCACGTTTTTCTCGACCTCTTGGAAAATCGCGTTGTATTTATCCGTCGTGAAGTAAAACATACCTGGGGAGAAACAAGTCAGGATGACGACGGAAAGCATGCATTCGGTGAAGTGTGAAACAGATTCGATGTAAACCAATACTAGACAGTAGTTTGAACAGCTCCCTACACGGTAATGGAAACAAAGGCATTTAAACAGGCTACGTTAAGGCGGTTTGATGTCGTGCGTGTCACGAGTATGTCATTTCGATAAACGTTGCTTGGGAACCAGAGTCCCGGACATGTATTCCGCAATCCCCCACCTTTTGTGAAACTGTTCGGGGATCAAAAAGCAACTTCGCACTGGAGCATCACAAAAAAACGAAAATAGCTAAAAATAAAATGAAAACCATTGAAATCTAAAGCTGATCGAAAGCCTTTCACGCAAGGGCGACCGCACAGAACCAAGCGCGCCACGATGCAGGAAGCACACTGCAAGCAGGCAACAAATTCAATAAACCGTGATTTCTATGATGCAACTGGTAGCGAGGCGCCGCAGGTTGAATATCCGGAAACCTGCAACGTTGGGCATGCTGAGTTAAAACTACCACGTATAATGCATATTTAAGAAAACGAGCGAGCGCGGCCTGAGCAATAAACCAACGTGCAGGTACAAGAGTGCGTCATAGTTCTGGGAATTTGTTGCTGCTACCGCAAACGATGCCCGAAAACTAACTGCAAACCATTAGAGTCTTGTCGGCTGGACAGATGGAGCACGTATTTGCTCTACCTAGTGTCTGCAACCCCCTGGTCTCGACTCTACTGCGCAAGCTCAAATTGCAGCTTTACATCAACCAACGCTTGGCGTCATGCGTTACTCAGGGTTCCTATTCCAGACTTTTGTAAGACCTTTTCCAAACATTGTCCGGACATTTTCCAGACCTAACATTTCCGTATGACCTACCCAGGTCAAATACAGGCACTGTAAAATTTAACACGATATAAGCAGAATTATATCAATCTTAGAGTAAAATATAATGAAATTTTATGTCAAAACATGAAGTCTGGAAAATGACAAAAAAATTTCCAATACTTTTCAAGACTGCGTATGAACCCTAGTTACTACCTGTTCTTAAATTGAACTATATCTGAAGTCAAGAAATGACATAAAATGAAAGCAAACCAACACTAACCAACCAAACCACCTCGAATAAGATTGACATTAGATTAGATGCATGGTTGTCAGATTTATTTTTTCAAAAAAGGCCAAATCTTTAGAAAAAAAGGCCAAAGGCAACCAACAAAATTGCTGCAAAAAGCCAAACACTCAAGTAAATACGGGCAAACTAAGCCAAACTCTTCACTTGACAAAGCCAAATTTATTGAACAATTCGTCTTCTAACAACTCCAATTCACATAAGAATGCATCTCAGTGTACTCACATTGACTCCCCAAAAAGTAACTAAGTCAGAACAATAATCAGACTCAGAATAAGTCACTACGACAGGAATCTACAGTTGTGAGCTCTTCCCATTTTCTTGTGAGTTGGTTTAATATACTTTGTGATGCCTTATAATAATGGTGTTTAAGTAATGCAACAATATCGGCATCAGTTGTCGGCGATGACAACATCGTTATGGGCCCAAAAATGTCTTACCGGTCGAGCTCTAGTTATAACAGCTTGACTTGGCGCAGGGTCCATTGCTTTTACACCAAACGACAAACGTTATTCGATGAGAGACTTTAAACCAGTGGTTCTTAAACAAACTGGGTTCGACGAAGCCGTTTCATGGGTTCGAAAGAGGTCCTCTAAATTACAAAATTCAGCAAAGGTTTTTGGTTATATTTTATAATCTGCATATGTCGAAATAGAACAGTCTTCAGTTTCATGGATTATCACTGTACAGTGCAACAAATTGGGTTCGAAACAAGCTTTGAGAATAACGTAGGTGTTCGGCGAGTTTGCAAAGGTTAAGAACCACTGCTTTAAACCATACTGGTTTGTTGGCGTTGGGCGGCGACTTAAAGCATTTTGAACCTTTTCGACAAAGCGCAGTGGTGTTATATGTGATCTAACACAAACTGAAATCGAGCTGTAGAAGCAATTATACAGTTAGTAATAAGACTCGCACGGAAACGATGTACCATTTCCTCGCGACCGAAATAAACTTTTTCGTGTATACTAAGTACAAACTGCACTTGAACCATATGTTTCATCCAGATGGTCGGTTCCGTCCGGATATTCAGATTTTCATTTTTTTCTTTCCTATAATCTAACACAACACGCGTAGTGGCCCAGTGCGCCCGCCACAAGCAGAACAGACCGAGAAGCAGCAAAGCGGCCTAGTTGGGCAACAAACAGCTTGCTTGTGCCGACCAAGAAAAAACAGTACCTTCGCCGGTGGGACATCGTCGTCCTGCTTCCAAGGAAAACTCGCGCTTGTCTCTGCCGTACCTGAAAAACGAGCAACGCGTGTGAGAGCTCGTCGAACAGTTCTTGCTGAGCTTCTGAACATAGGCACAAGTTAGTCAGCGGTGCCAAAGGGGTCATGCCCCACCAAACTTTTGGCGTATCGTGGCGGTGTCCCAAGTAAAATACTGTTGCTCGCTTTAGTCAAAACATTTGGGATCTCCCAAACTTTTGGGCGGGCTACGCTACTGCTTCTGCATCGGCAGAAAACGCTGCCCGCACTGATCTCGATGCGGTGCGCGCCGTTTCTTCCGCGACACACGAACAATGGCGTCGAGCGGTGTGTGAAGAGCCGACTTCGGCTGAACCCGCACGCTGCTGGGAAAGCAGAAACTAAGTAAGCGCGTGAAACCAGCAGCAGTGCGCTTGTTGCGGGCATCCAGAACGACCCCGCTTCCCACTTTTATAGACAACAGCTTGACCTACACTTCCGCCTTTAGAACCCGCGCAACGCCCAGCACTGCGTCCCGAAGACGACGCTTGATCAGGTCGGAGGCAACCGCTTGAAAGATGAATCGCAGCGGAAGCGGAAGTTTTGTTGAGACTTTCAAGAGGTTGCTAAGGTTTCTTCTCGAAGTAGAGACGCTGAAGTAGCGATATTTTGCCTTGTGCGATGATTATAGAAATAAAAAGATCACTCCAAGACAGGTTTTTTTTAGGGCGTTTTAGGGATCCGATTCGGGTCCCTAGAATCAGAGAATGTTATCATCGGGTCCCTAAAATCAGAGAAATCGGGTCTCTGCAGATCCATACCAGGTTCCTAACATTTTCCTTAAAAAAAACTGCTCCAAGACAAAGAAGCAGGGTTAACTTTTCCACGCGAGAGATTCAAATATAAACTCCCCATCAGAATAAAACAAGGAAATAACCGGGTAGCACCTGGGCAAGGGAGCTTCCGCCTGCTTTTAGCAAAAGAAGTCAATAGTGCGGGGAAATATTTTTCAAAGGCAAGCATTGGTCAGTTACTACCAATTGTTGGTTTAATGCGTGACTCAAATTCTCCTTTTTCCATAAAAGACTGACTAATTTGGAATTTTTAAGCATCAACACTTCCACGTCAACGAAGCACGTGGGTTATTTGGTATGACGCGTCGTTTTGGTTAAAGCAACTGGCGTCAGTCACTTGCGTCAAACTTAGCATGCTTGTGAAGCAGCACAGAACGGCTTGAGCCATCCAGGTTCCACTTCCCTCGTTATAGTCATGGAATTTTGGGGCACATGCGCGCACGTTTCTGCGCAACTTCTTGCGCACGTGACAAAAACGACGCCAGCTCAGCGACATCGGTGAGAATTTCTTTAAAGACGAACCGGTTAAGTTGGCTGGGCTTTTTCACTACAGCTTTTTCCAAGCAGAACGACTCGCGACCCGCGGCGTAACTGACGGAGGTCAGAGGGGCGAAGTGCCCCCCTTGACAAGCGAAATGTAAAGACCGGACCGCACTCAGCTTGTATTTCGATTTTAGTATTGTTTTGCCTTTCAAAATTGCCTTTTTGCGTTTTTTTAGAGTATTTTCAGGTGATCTAGAGTTTTACTATAGCCATCCGCATCCAGTTTTCCATAATTTCTCAAGTTTTTTTCTGGGTGTTCGCTAGTGGGCCCCCTACAGTGGCAAGTGGGCCGGCTGGGCCCCTTTCAATTCAGCTAACTTTCGCCCCCTGGCTCGCGACAACTTAACTCGCCTAACAACGCGAGATCACGACGCAAGAAAAAAAAAACGACTGCGTTGAAATCAATCTTGTTCGAGACAAGCACACAAAAGCTCTGTAGGCTCAGTGCTAGTTTCAGATTCTGCCGAAACCTGAACAAATATTTGGTTTTTGAAAATTGCGCGTAACGGCAGCGAAGTGCGCAACTGCTATTTTCGGCAGCAACCGGCGCAGTGTAAACACAAGCTCTTCGATAGAGACTGCGCCGTGTGGTTGAGGGCGCGATGCTTGGTCGGTGATTGCGCACAGCCGCGTGCGTCAGCAGGTGACGAACAGCGCCCCGGCTACAAATACGTTCAGCGTGGCAACAACCTGAGGAGCTGCCGCTTCCGACGTCGCGCATGAACGCCGGTTGAGTCAGGCACGCGCCGCTTGCAGCAGCACGCACCACAGTCAGCTTTCTCCCGCAACAATCGCTGAAAAGTAACAGCCGCGCGAATGGATTCACCACGTACTTGCGTAAGAGGTGCAGCGGCCAAACAACTATGGACTCCTTGGTATCTTTGTCCACGAGCTCGATGTTTTCCAAGGATACGTTGAGGAGGTAGGCGCCCTCGAGATTGAGCCGTCTCGCGACGTCGTTTGTTTGAATCGTAACATCAAAGTAAACTGGAAAACAGGAGAAAGCAGAGTCGTCACGAAGACATCGATGCATTTCTTCCAACCTGTCCGGTACCGAATTAGTTCAAGACAAAAATAAAATGGCTTGCAATCTTGTTATCACCGGTTTCATCGTCTCGGTCTAACTTTATTACACAGCAAGCAAGAACTTTTCTGAACAGCTCATCCCAATATTGGCGGCATTATCACGTCGATGACTGTCATGCTTTGAAGGCAATCAAAATGGTAAAAAACACTTTAATCAGTTGCGTGGGTCGCTGGGGAGAAATGAATCGATGCAAATCGGTTTTAATGGAGCGTAGCAGATCACAAATACCACACACATTCCTTTGATGCTACAGCATAATTTTATAATGGGGTCGACTCGGAGCTTGATCTCGATGGTGAACAAAGCACATAGGAACGCCTAATTTGAGCAAAGAAGTGGTGTGTGAGGTGATCGGAGAAGATCGGTAATTAATTGCTGCAGTAAAATGGCTTCCACCCGAGGTGCCTAACACTTGCTCAAAAGGCTGCTGCGATTTACAAGGTTTTTAACAAAATCGGATTTTTTCAGTTATGCTCGTATTTTCTGGCATTGCAAAAGTTGTTTTGCACAAATTTAGCTGGAAATGTATGCCTTCACTGGTGCGACTTCACTTTTTCACAAAGTTTTATAAAACATTTGTACTCTTGCTCGTTGATCGTGCAAGTTTTTTAAAAAAAATTATTAAATCTTCGTGATATATGTACGAGAGAGAAATGGAGCAGCATAAAAACTCATTGCGTACGCGGATTACCAACGTTGAAATCAGCAAAATCACTTACCGTCTTTAAGCAGTGGCGAATCCAGGGAATCTTCCCTTCCGAACAATACTGAACTTAACGCATGTTGCCATCTGAGCAGTTCGGTTTCGTCTGCGGTTGAAAGTGTCTGTGGAAGAGAGCAGAGGTTAACATTTCAAAACACGTTTGAACAAACTATAGTGGTGACAATGGTGATCAGAAAAATCAGGAATACTTAAGCTGTTTTTTTTCCACAAAATAGCCTCTTATCGAAAACAGTGATTGTATCTGATCGAAGTTATACTTTGCTCTCAGGCAGTAAGTCACAATCTTAAAAAAGCAGTCGGTTCAATCATAGGCATAGCCAGGGGGGCACACCCCCCTAAATTTCTAGTATATCTTGTTGTTTTATGCTTTGAGAGGCAGTGTCCCAAACCAAATACTGTTGCTTTGCTCACTTAAAGTATAACTATTTGGCCCCCCAAACGTTTTGGGCTGGCTACGCTAGTGAGTTCAATATTTTCCCAGGTTATAAAACAGGGAGAATAAATTCATATTTATTGAAGTGTTGTCCGAGAGCAAGGGTTCCCAACTTTCTCCGTCAATGTACCCCTTCAGCATTTTGAGAGATGAGCATGTACCTCTAAAATTTTTTATGACAAAAAGGCTATAAGGAAAATAAAAAAATATGTTCACCAATAAGCACATAATGATTTTTGAAAATAATATTCACTGATATATGTATTAATAATTCGAAATCAATAATATATAAACGTATTTTTTCCCTTCTATTGCTAAACTCAATTGTATCCCTTCAAATATACCCTTAGGGATACATGCACCCCAGTTTGGGAACCCCTGTCCTAGAGACACCCATGTATTTTAGAACTTCGCAGCATATATTTACGACACCATTCATCATTGCAGCAGCAGATCGATAGGTATCAACCACGCAATAATTTAGCTATAATTTCTTCCCGCCCTACTTTGACACGTGCTTTCAATTTCCAACCAGTTAGGTACTTTCATAAAAAAATATTACGCACCACTAGAAAAATTTACACCACTGAATCAAATCGGCACATTTGCTGTAAAAATAACCTTGATTGGTAGGTTTTGTTAAAATAGTTTTCATAAAAAAGCAACATTCTTCAGCAAGTTCTCAAAAATTTGCCAGTCTTGAAGGGTAACATTTAAAAAAGAAAAGATATCTTACATGTGGCTTATCTTCTTCAAAGCACAGTTCAAGAAAATGTTCATTCTTTTTGCCTTCTTTGCTTGTCTCTTTTTTCAGAGCGATACATTTTTCTAAACTGATGGCAATCTGCAACAAACAACAGTCAAGCAGACACATCAAAGTTAAAATTCAAAACATACCAAACACAGCACAGTGTGTGCACTTGACAATCGTCAGAGATGTTGAAAGGCAACAAATCTCCAGACAAAAAATAACAAAAAGCGAACATTCAGGAAAGCTATATATTTTGCATTGCAATGTGACAACAACACAGATATTGAGAGCTTATATGTATAATAAGCTGCAAGGATATTGTTTGGAAGTTATCTGTTCAGTTTTGCAAACATTCGTAGAACTATCCCTTATATTCACTGTACGTACTTTTTTCGGTGACTTTCCAGTATGGCGTCTTTCAAAGTGTTCCTTGGAATCAAAAATCTCAATCCTGCAAAGGCCTTGAGTTGAATGTTTGTATAATGCTGCATGGCGTTTGGCGTATTTCTGAAAAGCATAAAATGCACAAAAACTTGAAAATCATAGAAGTTTGATAAAATTACCAACAACGCAATGTTTGAAAAGTTTGCAGAGACCTGGTATAACTAAGGGCACATGAAGATGCAGAACAACAGTGCTGAATGGACTGCGCTATAAACAAAATGGGCTTAACCAACCCAGCCTCAAACCTAATTATTTTCAACACTACATTTGTTTCTCAAAAAAGTGATTTTGAAGATTACCTTTCATACAGTTAGTCTCAATTGGCTGCGCTTTGCACAAACGGCCAACTCACACTTAACAATCCTTTTTCAAAACGAACTATTCCAGTTATTCATGATTGCAGTTCCACCGACAAATGCGACTGCCATATGCATCAACATGAACAAGACAAGCAAACTTGAATAAAATGCCTTGCTATAACAGTTGAAGTTCTATATTCCTGCTATACATCAGCTCTTAGCTGGTTTAATTTCAGAACATATCAACCACACTCTTGCCACAAAAGCAAACATTCACACGTTCCAAAATCTCTTGTACAGTACTTGTATGAGATATTCAGTATACTTCAATCCAAAAAAACACAAATAAATTGCAATGTTAGACAGGCACCATCAAACACAGGCATATAAAACATAAAACCTTTGAGCCTTTGTTGTAAGTTATGACACCTGCATGTACTTCATCCTCCATGGCAGGAAAGCTCAACACAGCAGCAACAGAATAATATCACGAACACATACTACTGAGCAGCTGAAACAATTTGTTCTCTATTAAAAGCTCAAAAATCATTCAAACCATAAGGTTCAATCACAATATTAAAAAACACACATGATGACGAGAAATGCAGCAGAGCAAAATGAGTTGCATAACATATACATGTGAATCACTAGACTGGAAAAATCGTGTTGGCATGAAAACACCTATAGCATTCCAAACATGTGAATATGCGCTATCATAACAATTCGGGCCACCAAAAGCCAATAGTAAAAATTGCCGTCCTTTTTCAGAGTTAATGAAACATCCATAACCTAAATTTCACACTGATGCAATGCACAGCTGCAAAGTTAGTAGGTTAAATATTATCATGATGCAAAAAAAATCTTACAGCATATTTTTGTCAATATTTTATTATACCAGCAACAACAGATACTGCTATGCAATTTGTAACATGTTGTTTTGTCCACTACTGGACAATTGAATATTAAGTAGCAGTAAGCTAGGTGTGGTAAAGCAAGAAATGTGGTCTGACAGTATTTCTTGGTTTGGTAAATGCTCAATCTCTTACACATAGTATTTCAATTCCGCAATATTTTCAAGTTTGTTCCAAGTTTATGCTTCTTCTGAGTTCACCACAACAATTACTGGTGGATTATTTTGTGCATCCTATGACTGTATAGTGAAAAGTGACAGAAGTTTTATAGTGGATTCACACCACTGCAGTGGTACACATCAAAGAGGTTTCTTTTAGGAAACTGCAAGAAGCCAGACATTTTTCAAAATTCTACACTTTGTAGGAAAAGCTCCTAAAATATTTATTTGTGCTCACATACCATTGCACAAATCAACACTTTCCCTGCTGAGGTAAGAATTTATTTGCACTTTCTAGCCATAAGTGGCCTACCACTGTAGGAAAATATTTGTACTTCCAATCCTATGCCAACCGTTACCCTCCAGAATATGAACTCCTCTTTGCACAGCAGGTTGCCAGAGATTGCTTCCAGTGAACGCGAACACGTGTTGTGGCAGAGCAGGATGCTGGAGCCTTGGCCAAAACAGCCAAGAAAAATTGTCAGACATCATAGAAAAGCTTAGTTCTAATCTTTTATATGGACATCTGACAATTTTTCTTGGCCATTTTGGCCAAGGTTATCAACGGTGAAAATTTTGGTCGTTTTGGTCATGGTTACTTTTATTGGCCACTTTGGTCATGAAGTCCAATAGTGAAAGTTTTCCCACAACAGTTGAGCAGGTTGATACCATGGGTAAGTTTATAAAATTGAAGGAAACAAGCTTTGATCTATAAATTTTTTTTTTGCAATTTCATCTTTGGTTACAGATGAAACACTGCATCATTGAGAATATGGCTATACTAGAAATTATCAAGAAAAATATCTCAGGAAAAAGCAGCTCTGTTGAGAACATTGGTAGGTTTGATTTCTGCATGGAACAATTTTTTCAGTACAGCATCTTTTGGACCATAGGGCAAACTTAAAATCTTTTAAATTTTTCAATAATCAATAATAATACCATGCTCTTTATGTATGATTCTGGTTGTATTTTCTCACCTAGGACCACTTTTATGTGGTAAATGGTGCTATATATTTATTCAATTGCTAGTTGTGACTTTTTTGTAAACACACCATTGTGTAACGTAATAAACCAACAACAATTGAAATGGGCAACACATGTGGTTCCGTGACTAGCACATGCCTCAATGTTGAAGCACAGATCGTATTATTCCATGAGGCTCCTGACTGCTTTGGCACACACCAAATGAAACACGCACACAGCTTTTAGTTCATTCTATTCGTGTCTGCCAGATTAGGCTCACATGACAGATTAGACTCCCTTAAATGCAATCTGCCATTTTGTGCCTCATAATCCGGTGCACCTTAATTAAGAAAGAACAGCTAGCATTCAAAAATTGAAGGTGCACCTTATAATCTGGTGCAATATATGGCCTGTAAAATATGGCAATTACAGCATCAACCCTAGGGATTGAGAGGTTTATATCTTTCCAAGAAAAGACAATGCACTAATGTTTTTATTTTGTTAACTTTGACCTTGTTTGCACATGAAATTCTGCAATATTGAAGCGGTTGATAGATTACAAATTCAATAGAGAAAATATCTCAAAACAGGCACCTGCATTGAGAACATTGGCAGGTTTGATTTTCAACAGGAATGAAAATTGCAGCAAATACAGCATCAACCAAGGCGATGATGGGTTTAAAACTTAAAGCAATGAACATTGCTCTTATCTTTTCATTTTTTCAACCTTGTCCTTATTTGCACATGAAATACGGTAATATTGAAGTTGTTGGTGGCTACAAATGCAAAAGAAAAATATCTCACAAGAAGACAGTTCCATAGAGAACATAGGTAGGTTTGATTTTTGCAATGAAACAAATTGCAGTACAGCCACCTAACACAGCATCAACTAAGGCATTGATGAGTTTAAAACTTTTCAAGCAATCAACATTGCAACAATGTTTTTCTTTTTTCAGCTTGGTGCTTGTTTGCAAATGAAATTTGGCAACATTCAGGCAGGTGGTAGGCTTCAAATTTGAAAGAAAAAACATCTTATGAAAAGGCATCGCCATTGAGAACATTGGTAGGTTTGATTTTCGAAAGGAACAAAAATCGCAGTTAATTACAACATCAATCAAGGCATTAATGACTTTATATTTTTCCAAGCAAGGAATATTGCAACAATGTTTTTATTTTTTCAACTTGGTGCTTGTTTGCAAATGAACACTTTTGATTTCGGCCTAAAAAACAGCAGTTTTTGTTTGCCTTACCAATGTCCTATCTCCTCCGCCGATTGCGCCAGAGAGTTGTTCAAGGGCTGAAACGGATTGGCCAGTCTAGTACATTGTACTCAAAAAAATATTTTGGTTGGGAGTGCAGATTTTTTGTGACTGACATCATAAGTGAAGTACTTTTGGGGTCATTTTGGCTCATGTTGCCTGGGCTAGGGCCCAAGCGCTAGGCCAAAGTGTTTCGCTGAAGTTTTCATTGGAAACTAGGCCCGAATCCGAGTCTTTTGAGCCTTTGATCAACTTTCTAGCGTTTCTGGTCCAAAAGTTATGATCTCAAATAAATAAATTAATTAATTAGCTACTTAGTCAAATGTTTTTACTAACTTACATCATAATTTTTAAACCTGAAACCCCAGCGGGTCATCCAAAGTATCAAAAGACTCAGATTGTAGCCTAGTTTCCAGCAAAAACTTCAGCGAAATACTACCACCTAACGGTTGGCGCCCACAACCAGGCAAAGTGGGCCAAGGTGGCCTAAAAGTCCTCCACTTATGACGTCACTCACAAAAAACCCGCATCCCCAAGCAAAAAATTTTTTTTCGAGTGCAGACTAGAAGGCTTGCCACATCTTTGGAGACTTTTACCGGTCTGTACAACGTACCGGACCGGAGAAATTCCCGCGCAAAGCCACGTGCGTTTAGGCATTTTTCTTCCAAAAATCCCCGAAACTAGCCAGACGCCAAAGAGTTAAATTTGGCAACGTTGCAATGGTTGGTACACTATAAATTCAAAAGAAAAAAGATCTCACAAAAAGACAGTTCCATTGAGAACATTGGTAGGTTTGATTTTTGAAAGGAACAACAATTGCAGTAAATGCAGCATCAACCCTGGTGTGGATTGGTTGAAAAGTTTTCCAAGCAATGAGCATTGCATCAATCTTTTTAGTTTTTCACCTTGATGCTTCTTTGTGCATGAAATTTGGCGAAATTGAAGCATTTGGAAGGCTACACATTTCAGAAAAAAATCTCAGGAAAACGCAGCTCGATTGAGGTCGTTGTTAGACGTGGTTTTTGTATACATCATGAATTGCAAGGAATATAGCGTAGTTGGAAAGTACGTTATATTTAAAGCTTCTATGAATATATATTTGAAGCACTGTAGGCTGCAAGGTATGAACAAATCAACAAGCCGACGATTGATCTGCGATGAGCGTTAGACCGACTCTTCCGCTCGCATGCATTCCAGACAAATGTAGTGTGAATTTTCGCATGTTGGCAACTTTGAAAAGGCTGACCTGTGAATGTCCAAACATTTTGAAGACAACTGCCAAAAATCATACCAGCATGGAATGTTTTGTATGCCACTTCACGAACTGGTAGGGAAGGTGTTAAAGAACAACCATCTGAAATCTTCATTTCAAGAGCTCAAGGTGACCAACTGCCTTCTGAAACTACATGTAACTGAAAGTTGAGAAGCTAGCTGAAGAAGCATTAGAATTGCAAGAATATTTTAAGGACCAAGAACTGTTTATGGTTGTGAATAACAACATAATGTCATAGTTTTTAATCTTTTAGTTGGTAAATTGACAGCCACTGACATATTTTGAATTTAATGAATAAGAGTCTTCCACTATCCGCAAACAGCGAAATTGATTCAAGAAATTAACAAAGTGGTTTGCAGTCTTGGTGCTACACAAGAAAACTTCTGTTTATTGTTAACAGATGCTGCAAGATACATGACTGCTGCAAGAAAAATGCAAAAAGGTGATATCCCACAAGTATGCAAGGCACATGGTTCATCTTCCACTGAATTGTACTATGAAAATGACAGCAACTTGCACTGCTGCTGATAAGTTGTTTGCCAGAGTATAAGCAGTGACAACCAAAAACATGTAAACAAAGAGTTTTTTTAGCTCCATTGGTCAACATCCACAGCCAGTTGTAATGAGATAAGGCAGCTGGTTGAAAGCTGCTTTCTGTTATTCAAAACTTCACCATCAACAAAAATATTCTTAAAAGTTTCCATGATGGTGGCGTCCTGGTGTGGCATGCCCAAAAAGGCTGCAAATGCTCCCAATTTAGCCAATCAACATGTGGGAATAGAGAAACAGTACTGGGCACTGGGTGATATGATTCAGGTGGAAAGCAGTCATTACACTATTCAAGAAGCTTACTAGGAAATGACAACTTTTACCTTTGAAATTGATGACTGTCAAATTGAAAGATACATTTTTCATAATGTCATGAAATGACATCAAATGCATTGTGGAAATTGATTGAGATGACTCTTTAATTGCAGCCTGCTGAGAAACCCCCTAGTAACTTCTGGATCAGTACAAAGAGACTCCTAGAGACAAAGACTTTAATTAGACAATAATGTACAGTGTAACAATGCGGAAGGTTCTCAGTGACTTAAGACGTTTGACACCAGATTCTTTTTACTTTCAAGACCTGCATGAGCCACTTTTTACCATCACTTTACAACTTTATAACTTGACCACCAATTACGCTGGAGAGTTGTTCAAACCCTCAAAAGATGCGGCAAGTCTTCTGGATAGCGTTGAAAAAAATCGTCGTTCTAGTGCAGTTTTTTTTAAGGAAAATGTTAGGTACCCAGTATGGACTTGTAGGGACCCGATTTCTCTGATTCTAGGGACCCGATGATAATTTTCCCTGATTCTAGAGACCTGATTTCCAATTCTAAGGACCTGAATCAGGTCCATATACGCTTTTAAGAAAAGCTGTTCTAGTGTATCTGGTTCAACAGTTATGGCCTAAAAACAACAAATCAATTATATAATATTTTGAGGGTTTGGAGAGCTCACTAGCACTATCTCCTGGTGAGTTATGGAGTTGCAGAGTGGTGTGAAAATAGCAGCTCAATGTGTGTTTTCAAAGTAAGAATATATCGCGCATTGTCACCGAAGATGTTAAAGGATATTTATTGACCCTGGATAATTTTCTTTCATGGTTTTTGGAATGAATTTTGTCTATGATTTGTTACCTGCTACAGTTTCATTGGTTGTTTCACATTTTGGTTCTTGTTCCATTTCAACAGAACAAAGTTTTTTAACCTGTTGGTTTGGTTTGCAATATGTGCTTTGTATTCAGAATTTCAGTTGTGAAAGCAGGAAATTGACAAGTCAAAGTAAAGCTAAAGATTCAAGTTTTTATGTCAAAAATCAGTTGCCGTTATAGTAATACAATTGTAAAACCGACCAAACATAAGGAATGATGACTTTTGCTGAGGCATCCATTACCACTAAAAACTAAGAGCAGTTTTCCAAACCCTTTGCATTAAGTCCAGTTCAGTTCACTGCTACTTAAACTGACAGTGTGTTCTACTCAAATATACCACCAGCAATCTTCATCATTTTAACAAAAAAAAACAGAATTATTTGTGGCTTTGACAATCACAGAAGGTTCAGTATGAGCATCCTGCATCCTCTGGCAAAATTATACAAAAAGATTATTTGTATGCTTATCTTTGGTTTGCATCAGGGGTTGGCAACTTATGGCACGCTTGCCACACGTAGCATGCCAAACAATTTCAAATGGCAGGCAGAAGCTTCATGTTTTACATATTGATTTTGTTACGATTCACACAGAAGGTATATTGATTTTAACTTGTACAAAAAGACATATGTTGTTGGCACATTGAATTTGAAAATTCAATAAAAGCTCTACGTTTTCTATAGGCTTTAGAGCAGTGGTTCTCAAACTGTGGTACGCGAAGGCCTTCAAGGTGGTACACGAATAGACCTACTTTCTGTTTTTCTTCACAAAAAATACATTCACAGCTGTAGTTTTTACTTGATAAATTCCTGAATTTTTTTGTTAATAAATTCCTGGTTCTGTTAACAAATTCCTGAATCTTTGTGTTGACTACTTCCCTTGCTGTTTTCTAAAAATAGTAATTAAAATTTCTCACAGCCATTTTGTTCACGTTGCATTTGTGTCAATTCTGGTTTCCAGACTTTTGATCGAATTATATTTGGCACATTGACTTTTCCGGGAACAAGGTGGTACGTGATGACAGTGCTGGAGCCACAAATGGTACGCGATCAGAATAAGTTTGAGAACCACTGCTTTAGAGGAATCAGCCGACTGGGCTCTGCTTTCATCTTTTTGCGATGATTCAAACTTGCGCATATCTGTATTCAAGTAACTTCACTCCACAAGTGAAAGAAGCAAGAAATCTATCACAAATTTTTAATAGGAAATCGATTTCACAAAACACTACGCATGATCAGTCCTATCATCTTATTCAAATAGAATGCACACTTGTATTCAGCTTATTGTTCACAAGTTTATTGCACCCTTGTATTCAGTTTGCTGTTCGCAGCAAATGTGACATACTTGAACTTACATAGCACCATTGTTGCACAAGTCACATGCACCTTCTCTTGAGACTGTGGACTTCACACAGCCCACCTACCTTTATATGGCGTTTCTTTTAGAGGAGCGATGCTTCTGCTCAGAGTCTGTGTTAGGTATTGTTGTTTACAGTGGTCCTGGATTAATGGTGAAAATTGATTTTGATGACAGCAATATATTTATAATTGTCTGCATTTTCACAGGAATGGTTGTGATTACACTACTTTTGTTTATTACTGGCTTAATATCTGCAGTGACTGTATCACACTCCACCTCAGAGAGTAAGCTCACTCTACCCACCACAACAGCACCAGTAATGATAGATGAAGAGCAAATAATTAAACAACGTTGTATGAGTGAATTATGAAGTTGCTTTAACACTTTTGCTGCCAGGACAGTTTGCATAAACCTTGTTTTTGGCATCACATAGCAACTCCATCAATTTACCAAGCAATTAAGCTAGAGAACTGTTCAAACCCTTGAAAGACATGGCATGTCTTCTAGTTTGCCAAGAAAAAAATCAGGTGTTAAGCCATTGTGGCTCAGGTTACCTGGCCCTGGGTCCCAACCACTAGATGGAATTTTTTGATTCACGTTGTTATTGGAAACTAGGTTAGAATCTGCATTATTTTGAAGTGACACGAAATTAGCGGCTTAATTCATGATTTTTAGGTACGATATATTTGTACACTGGCAGCAAAAAGGTTAACACTGCAGGGTTTCTGAATTTAAAAGATCAGGACCAAAGGATTTTTATAACATCTAGAAGCACTTTTATATCCCACAGTTCTACAAATTTCCACGTTCAGCATCAAGCTACCAGATATCAATAGTGTCAAGTAGCAACTTGGCAAGCATGTGGACAGAATTACAACAAGGCGGAAAACTTGCAGATATTTGTCTGATATAGATAATCACATAATTCAGTTATATGCATAAAAATCTTGGATAATCGCCTAATGCGATTAACAGGATTCGTCTACAAGAAATGTTGTAGCCTAAGTTGAAGCCTCACACGACCTAACAGATGTTGTAGCCTCACATGACCTATTAATTAGCTCTTTACCTCACTATGCAGTGCCATGAGTTTGTTCAGTGTTTCTTTCTTTGGAGTGCAAAGAGTGTTACCGCAAAATTTACTGCAACTGCAAAACTTATTGAAACCATTTGTTTTGCTGACTTCGCAATTTTTCATGTTTGTTTAATCAAAATTTTTTTCAAATCAAAATCTTCGAAAAAACTCTGATTTTTAGATTCAAACATTGAACTATTCAAATCCATAGGATTTGATATTCCATTATATGCATCCCTATTGTCTACTCCTATCATAAACAAGACCATCAAACCATAGTACCACACATGAAAGTCTTCATAGAAAGTGGCTATAGGTCTGTTGGCCACAACTCGTCATATGACACAGTTCGAAGAAAATGCTGGGTTCTTCACTCAACTGGCACCATGATCGTAGTCGACGAGAAGTGTCAACGTCTGCCATACAGGTGGTCTCGCTTTGGCTAACATTACGGCTCTCAGTTTGGTGGTGGTGCTTCCAGTTTTTATGCAACTGGTTTTTGTTTACTTTTTGAAAAAATTCTAATTGTTTTGTTTAGGGTTTGGGATTAAGCCTAGGGTTTGAGCATAGGCCATGGGTTTCAAACTCAAATTGCTTCAAGGGTCACATTATGACACTGATGCAACACTGACAGTGCCTGAACCTTAGAAGAAACAGTTTTTGTATCTTATTTCCTGCAAAAGTTATTGTGAGTTATAGGCAAATCATTTCTGACCTTTATTTTCATCTGAAAGGAACTTGTTCACTTGCTAACCGAGCACTTTTACACTGCTGAATGAAGAGAACAACTGCTGATTATTTGAAAAATACCAAAAAGCACCGCAAGCCACACGAAATGCCCTCATGGCCACACATGCAGCCAGTGTTTTTTTAAGGTGTTTTGAGGGACCAAAACGGTCTCTTAAATTCCTCCAACGGTCTCTCAAAATATAACCAACTTTTGTAACTACAGCAGAGAATTAGAGGTTGTTAGCCTTTTAAGCGAGTTCTATAACGTTTATTTCTACGCTCAATTCTAGGCCATGCTAGACTCTGTTACGTCATAATTTGATATTTCACAAATCACAATTCAATTTTCAGATCATGGCGGCAGTTGAAGTTAGCATACTTCACATTAGCCTAGTTCCAATTTCAATTGAGTTTTAGTAGGCAAAGAATTTGTTTTTGGCAAATTCTAATGTTGGAGGGGGGGGTCACATGCGATTGTGAGTTTGATTGTACAGCATTGAGAGAGCTAGATTTCTTCCACCCCCTTCTTTTTCATGTGTTGGAATACCTTGTAGTTGTGCTCGATCACCCTAAAGTTACCTGTTTCTGGTGGTTCTGTTAACCCACCTAGCGCACTACACTCTTTTTATTATATTTATTTTTTTTGAGAAAGCAGTAGAGGAATCCGTTTTTTTTACAATAAAATTTAGCTTTTTATTGTTCATACATTACAGGGAAAAATGTCGCAACGTAAACGCTTATGCTCTGATAAAGCTAGCAATCTAAGTATAAAGCAGTTTTTTTCAAGTAAGCCAAAAACACCTGCTGTTGCTGCTCTGAATCTGGAAACTGCAATTGCCAACAGCACTACAAGTTCTACAGT
>Ga0210059_1005669_pt1 | contig 20067 bp, 13 predicted proteins | sample Ectturendosymbi2_FD_188042 | JGI IMG/M metagenome (GOLD analysis project Ga0210059, IMG submission 188042) | Ecteinascidia turbinata endosymbiont from Florida, USA - Sample 2 (SPAdes) (version 2) | ecosystem: Host-associated > Tunicates > Ascidians > Unclassified | place: Key West, Florida... | reverse complement strand
TCCACTAGGACTGAGCATGGCAAGAAGTTGCCTTTTGACAATATCAGTCCATGTGGCGAATGGTGTGGCAGAATTCCACTAGGACTGAGCAAGGCAAGAAGTTGCCTTTTGACAATATCAGTCTATGTGGCAGCGAGTAATTTGGACAAGCCAAATTTGTGGTCCTGAGCGTCATAGGTTCCCCCCGGCAAGCCACTAGTGTTGACCAAAAAACAAGCCATTGGCATTGCTTTTTTAGTCTGAGGACTCAAGCCGTCAAAAGTCATCACGCACCCGTGACTGGCTGATAACAGCACTCATGGTGTACCTTCCGAGCCTCAGCACACAATGAGGCAGAGCCTCAAAATTTACTTCAATGGCTAAACCATTCTGGATGGCGTAGACCAAGGAAGGAGTTCTCAGTTCAGAGTTGAAAAGTGAACTGCACTGGATTGCCAAAATCGGCCTTTTTATATCCAGATCTTCTGGAAATCCCTAATTAATCATTTATTGGTTTCCCATAAAACATTACATCATAGCGTTCAGCAGCGCCTCCAGTGTTGAAAGCAGAATGAGGTTCTGTTTAATGTTCAGCATGCAGTTCATTCTTGTTTCTTGTTGCCTGGAACCTGGACTCCGTTTCTTTTTAATCAGATCAACATTTAATATGTACAGACCATTATAATGTGTCTGCTACATAAAGTATTCCCGGGCCGCGGTAAAATTGTCATGCATTGACCCCTCCGCGGTGACAAAAGGCTGGGGACCACTGCCTTAGGGCATATCTTTCAAATATTTATTTTTAAATAAAACATTTTTGGGACAACAACAATGTTTTCAGTTATGTTCAGCCTGTGAAAAACAGGGCCATCTTCTTCGACCCGCTTCAAACTTTTTGTGAATTATGATATAAAGCGATTTTAAACTATTGTGGTTCCATGAAAGATTGCATAGTTCGACCAACAAAATTGCCACATTTTTAGCCTACGAACTATAACCACGTTTATGTGATAGCCAACGACTGTCACAAAAAAACAGGGTATTTTACAAGTGAAGACGTTTTGGCGCCCCCCTATTGGACTGCCCCCCCAAACGCCTGGTCTGGATCCGCCACTGTTCCGACCTCAATTTGGCGTCCCCAAAGTGGTGCGCCCGCGGGCAGATGTCCCCCTAGCCCCCCTACTTACGCCACTGCGTGTGCATCCTACAGGTTATGTGACAGTTGCTCTGGCTAAGCCGTAAAAGCACGAGCGGCTCTTCTAGATCGACTGCAACCCTCGTTCAAAAGTACAAAGCATATGATTCCGCCAGTTTCACCGCCCTATTTTTGAATTTACTTGGGAAACCCAAGCATTTTAACTGATCCTTTCTAACATTTCAGTTTAAACATTTCTTAATGAGATTTTATTTGTGCTACTGTGGCTAAACTGTGCTGTCATTATAAACGCCATGAACTAGAAACACCACTGATGATTACTCATAGCCGGCGCAAGTTAACCCAGAGATGTAAATTTTTAGCTCCTCTGACCATTTCCACCACGAGCTGCCACTGCGTAGTAGCAATAACCACGCGCGTTGTTTCTGTTTAGTGAACTCTAATTTGTGACACAGCTTTTCTATATTAGTGCTTTCTATTTCTAATATAGCGTACTTAGATTAGTAATTCAATGAGTATTTATTATAGCACGTCTGTAAAACGTATGCGAAAAGTACAGCTTATACTGACGATGTTTTGGTCGCAATTTCAGAACAAGCTTTCAGTGCCAAGCATTTTAAGAAAAGGGTAAAAAAGTTACTTGAACTAAGTATGATTAGCACAACCGAACCGAGTATCAGTCAAAGTGAGCGTTGTCACTGTACGTAGACCTTCAGCATAGTTGATTTTTAAAACCTTCGTACTTGTGGCTTAATCGCTACGTCGTTTCATGTGTTCTTTGTGTGTTTTTATTTAAAACTTTTCATAGAATTATTACACATCATTTCATTTTTCGAAAGGTTTCAGAAATATGAGGCATCACGCTTCAGAACTGGCAATTTACGTAATTTCCTTCAGTTCGAGTGAAACGCATTCATAGTGTAGAACGCAAAGACATGGCAATCAGCAGATCAGCAATCAGCAACAGCATTAACTTAAACTGATAGGTCTTTCACCTCTTGTCACGTGACTAGGCGAAATCCACAGGGACTAAAGAATGCAGTGTGCCCCCGGACCCGGAATTCCTCTAAACAGCCCTGTATGGGCCTAGTGTTTGAGGTAAACACGTGAATAAAAATATATATGCAAATATCTCATCAGGCGGGTAACAATCAATTGTATGCAACCACCATAAATGGCGTGCTACTGCTTCACACAGAATAAATAAATCCTCTCCAAGCTACATTAACTAATAATTACGAATGGCGTCAGTGCTATCGCCGCTGTCTGCAGGAAAGAACATGATGGTTTTTCAGTTTTAATAACGTATGAAAAAACTTTCGTGACCGGCTAAGTTGTACCAAAGCTGGTTCGATTCCTGGTCGGGTCATGCCGAAGACTTGAAAAACGGAATTGCGGCCTGTCCGACCTCATGCTCGTCTTTGATGGGTGTGCAGAAACGGTTTACTCGCGATGCCACGAGTGCAGCATTCATTACGAAAGCAGCGGAGTTGGGCGTTGCAGACAACTCGTGACACTTTGAAAGGAGTACAAAAACGGGTATAACGAAACTAAACTACAACTAATTGATGAATTATATTCATTTATCTTTACCACAAGAAACTCGCTCAACACTAAGCAAGAGCAGGTCTGCGGCTTGTAATTAAGCCACAGACGAAAGTGCAACTTTACCACTGAAAACATCCACAAATTTACATAAGAAGAACACTGGTGTAGGAGGTGGGGCTGCAGGGGGTGAAACCGCACCCCCAAAAGTTTTGATTTGGTGAAAATCCGGGCAAAATCTTCTAAAATTCGGGCAAAATCTCTGAGAACCTTCTAAAACTCGCTGAAAATCTGAGCAAAAATGGCGCCCAACATATTTTGATTTCAAAATAATGGCCAAAAATTTGCCTTCCCCTACACCTATGACAAAGAATGTGCAACATTAATCAATGACAGCGAAATTGCAAATGATTCATGAAGAAAGGCTTGCAAATGTGCATGGTAGGAACACACGGCATTCGATTGACCACACATATACATCTGGGTATGAACTGAAATATGTGAGTGTTGATTCTGAAGCAGTCGCAGTATGCATCATGAAAATTATATCTTGTTATCAAAGATGGTATAGCGAAAAGCACAGAATATAGTTAATAACCCTAGAACAAGAAATAAAACCTAAAGGCCTAACCCTTCCTGCGAAAAGTAATTTTTACAAAGCTACTACCATGCTCGCAGAATGACTGAGGGCAAATACAGGAAAAACTGCAACCAAAGTGTTACACGTATAGTTTCGGAACTCAGAAACAGTGTTTTTGTTAACCAAAGAAGATGTTTCGGTTTTACCAAAATTTACCTAGGTATAAAACTCACATTGAGTTTTAATCTTAGGTCGAGGGTAGTGTGCTCACTTGTTAACAACTGTGTGTGTTAGCAAACAAGGTTTAATATCAGCAAATAAACGAAATAAAAGCAATCACCTGAGGAAAGGTTTGATTTGTTTGGAGTAATATACTTAATTTTGCTATATCGCCGAAACAGAATTCCTATAATGTTCTGTCTTGAGAGCATGGATTTGAATGGATATTATCACATATCTTTCTTGATTTCAAAATTAATTAGAGTTTAGACCAGTGTTCTCAAACTCAAATTGCTCCGAGGGCCAAATGAGGACTTAGAGTAGTATGCATGAGCCGCATATCGTAAAACCAAAGTTACAACGAGTCGCAACATAAGAATCTAAAAACACGAATTTATTTGCAATCTACGCTTCTGTGACATAATAATTGTTTTTGGAACGACTTGCAAAAGTAATACTGTACGGCACTCTAGCTACCACAGTACCGTTTTGCAATATTTCTACACTCTGCAATAGAAATAAAAAATAAAAAACAAATACACAATTTTTCGGAAAGCTAAAAAAGCCGCATGCAAAGGTTCGAAGAGCCGCAGTTTGGCCACCCTTGTTATAATGTAATCCGAGGGCCGAATTATTACTACCCGAGGGCCCCACAAATGACGCCGACGTAACAATGACGGTACCTGAACCTTACTAGAAACAGCTTTCAGATCATATTTCCTGCGAAAGGTATCATGAGTTATAGGCAAACCATGTCAAGCCATCTCTGCGTTCATAAAAGAAACTGTTCACTCGCTTCCCGAGCACTTTTAAACACTAGTGAATAAATTTAATGAAATTATTTGAAAATTCCCAAAAAGCATCGCGGGCCGCACGAACCCGCGTGTTTGAGGGCCCTGGTTTAGACTTTGCCTTCTCCTCACTAAGCACATTCACCAAAGGTGTGAAGCTGCATGCTATTTCGACAACATTTCTTTACAGCAGCCTATTACTGTATTTTCTTTCGATTACTAATCCTCTTATTGTTTTTTCTCGGTATTCATTATCCTTTAGTGCAGGGGTTCTCAACCTATTTTCTCCCGTTTACCCCTTGCCAGCTTCCTAACATAAAATTTACCCCTGTTTTTTGTTTACTCACTAGCGCTGTAGAAAAAAACAAAGTATTGCAACTTCAGCATCTTTAAATTCACCCCCAGGCCCAGGGGTAAATTTAGCCCCTGTTGAGAACTCCTGCTTTAATGGTTTGAGTTCACGCAGCTTCAGTCAGGGCCTACGAGAGGGCCCTGCCCAGACTCGGTAGGTACTGGGGCCCGAGTGGATGAAAGTACACATGCTAAGTTTTTCTGTAAACAAGCCCAAAATTACTAGTGTAAGCCGGTTGCAAACTTAATAGTGTGTATTTCTAAATATTAGTATGGTAGCTATTTTGTCTATATTCTGATTACTATACAAACAAACTATACCGCAGTCTCGACGAGGGCCCCAGAAGCTAGGAGGTTATCGGTCTTCGTACGCCTGCTAAAATTTCTCAGAGGCCCTGGTTTCAGCTATCATCCTCCTGGTGCTACACAAGGTTCAGGGCTCGTATGTTCAGAAACAGGGTTTCATTACTGCTGACGTCGTTTGTAGGACGTTATTTTCTAGGCTGGTTCCGGTTTAGAATAAATTTCACGCTTCGGGAGTTAGACTCGTCTGTGACGTACAGTGCATGCAACTGTAACCTTAGCAGTTGCACAGGTAAACATCCGGGTACATTTTTCACGTTTTCGCTTGCTATATAAACCTGAAGGCTGTTTGCGTGGTTGATATCTGCAATGTAATTAATACGTCGCTGTGGTGAGACCGATAATATTGCACAACGAGATGAAGAGACCAATAAGAAACCTAAATAAATGGCACACACAACAAAATTTAAGGAGTAAGTGCCCCAGAATGCCCCACCCCATGGCTGCGGGGCTGGTCTTCTGTTGTGCATTTCATAATTTTGCACAAATGTTAGTGTACCTCAGCTTTTTTATAGAATCAGTAAAGCAAATTGAAAACTACTGTACAATTGTGAAATCATAGTTATCGGAGTTTTGTCAGGTTTTACCACTGAAGAAGACCAAAGCTTGCCAGACGACATGCACCTATTACACTATTAAAAATTCGGTTCGAAATGAAGCAGCGTCCTGTCTCTGTCTTCCTTTGAAAAATAGATCTAGAAACGGCAAATCAGCCGTTCATGGTCATAATTCCAAACAATTGCATTAAAACGGATTCTACAGAAAATGTAGTTGAGAAGTTTGCGTTCAATTCACGACAATGTTGTTGCGCCGCTATCAATTTCTTCGCATTCGTGTGGACCGGAAGTGGCATCAGCGTAAGAAGGAAGTTCCTCGTTTTGTGACTCAACGTAACCATCTTCCTCGCTATAAGGAGGGGAACTGGTCGTTCTCTCAACAAAAATTCTGTCAGGTAAGTTTGCGCTGTAGGTTGTTGCCGCTCCATTGCAGCGTTGCGTACGCAGCGCAACCGGTAAGCTGTGCTGACTGCACCATTCTGCAGAATAGAGTGTGTTGTAAGCTGGAGGAACATCCTCGACGGCACTCACGCTGGCATTACGCCGCACCGTTGCATCAGCGGCCACTTCAGCATCTCTCGTTCTGGCCAATCCACGTCTCGTCGCTTGACGCTCGAGTTCAACGCGTCGCAGCTTCGAACGACACAACCATTCTTTCATCGATACAATTAAAAAGCCTGAAAAACGCCAAAAAAAGTTGTAGCATTTTCAGACAGATAAACCTTTTCGAAACTCACTCCAGCTACAGTGCACTTCATTACATTACTTTGAATGCACCTACCGATTCTGGTGCATGGGCGTCGGATGCGGGACAGGTGGACTTTGGCCCTTGGATTTTGAAATTTGATAGTTTCCTATTAAATTTTTCGTAGCAAAATCTTTTTCTCTTAGTTTTGAGTGGTAGAATGAAATTCAACATTGTAGGCCCCCCTGGAAAAAACCCTTTCAGCCACCCTGGCCAAACTCACTATTGCCCTCTGGAAAAATCCTTCCCACGCTCATGTTCTGATGCGTTGTATTAATACATTTGTTCGTTTTTGTCTTATATACAAAAATGAAACACTCTAGCGCACATAATCAACGAATTTTGCTCGCGATTCGCATGAAACAGTAAGTGTGTGGAGAAAATCATGTTGAAGAAGCGCGGCGACGATGAATGGAATGGACATGACGCCGCCGGTTGTGTGGCGCTATAACACGTTGTATGTGACCCGGTTGTCGAATTTAATGTGCACCTTTTTCAGGGTAAAAACTATTGCTACATTTAGTGCAGTCTTCAATCATAACTGTATTTTACAGCAAAGGTGAAGAAATGTAATCAACCAGCAAAATTTTTAATGGGATTAATTTTTTTAATTTGCTATTGAAAAAGCTATTTCATATTAAATAAATTTGCTTATTAATTAAACTTCTTCGCCTTTGCGGAGACGAGTTACTTGAAAACAGATACGTGAAAGTCCGTAACATCGCAAAGTTATGAAAGCAGAGCCCAGCAGGCTGGTAACCAGCGGGCGCAGGAGGGGCGAAGCTCCCCCAAGAAAAATTTTTACTCTCCCTGGAAAAAATGTGTTGGACATAATTTAAAATATTGGACATAGTAGAAAACATTTGGGCCCCTCTCGGAAAACTCTTCGCCCCTTCTGGTGTTAAAACGCAAGGAACGAATGTCTGAGTGGTGGAACCCACATTGTTTTGGTATGTAACTAACTTTTTACAAATTGTTTGCAAGCAGAGGATTCGCACAGATGCAGTTTGCTAGTTAGGGCTGATATTGTAATTGCAATGGTTTGCTGAGCTACGTGTTTGATTTTCCTGCAACTATAGCCGCTTTTTTATTTTTGGCAAACTGTTGATACTTTGCTGCGCGCTCGGCTAACCGTAAATGAAATCTGTTTGTTCACAGTTTAGCTGCACTGGTAGAATATTTACTGTAGTTTTGTTTCTGTTGTGTTCCAGAAACCGTACCGACGGCAGGGCCGGCCTTAAGCCGATGCAACCGATGCGGCTGCAATGGGCCCCACACCATGGTAGTTGGGCAGTTTGTTTATTTTTGCCAGATACTGCTTGCGCACGAGAATTGTAGAAAGGCTTATAAATCTCATTGTTAGCAAATAATGATCTCGTTTGAATGAACGATGAATTTCTTCGAATCATTATTGAACGTTATCAAACGTGCTCAATTCTCATGCTGAGCGTTATATCTGCACGCCACCACGTCCCACTTTTATGGATATTATTTTGTTGTTACTTAGTGCCAGTTGAAACTGAAGTATACATGCAGCTATTGCAAACAAGGTGTGTGGTGATTCAACTCGCAATGAACAGGTCAAGACGAATGTTTGTCGTATTAACTTTGATGGCAGTTCTGCTAACGTAACGTTGTTCAGATCTCAAAAAGATTTTTATATTTTGGAAAGTTTTTGGTTGGTTGTGGGTAATCAGCATTCTAACAGAGGCTTGCACTTTTACTTTATGAAATAATTTAACACACACTAGATATTTTATTATTTGTCAAAATAAAATTAATTGTACCACATTGAAACAAACGACAAAAGATGAGAGGTTGGTCCTGTGGAGGCCAAAACTCTCATGTAAACCAGGGAGAAATTTTGTGAAGTATGCGCACTTTAATTTGCCTCCTTTGTCCACAAAGATGTTCGGCGTTGTTTGTCGGCAGTGCAAGTACTTTTATCATTTGCCACTATGCCAAACGTTTATTGTGATTTCCCTATTTGCGAGCGTAAATCGGTAGAAAAAGTACCACTTTAAAGTCCATGCGAGTTCATAAACGCAAAGGACACTTAAAGCTGCTCTGCAGCTTAACTAGGCAAGTCAAAACTTATGAATGTCATCCAGTGCACTCTTTCCTGTTTATATTGGGCGACTATATGCTTCTATTTCATCAATTAACCATCCGTAACATATATTGCGTTTGATAAATGTTTCTACCTCTGTGACGTGGTAGTTGAAAAATCTTTGTACATTACATTTCTAATTCATTAAAAAACAGTTTGCATTCCAAGTCCATGCATAATGAGTAGGGCAAGTTTTTGCAACTTTGCAACTTTTTTACAGCTTCCAACAGCTTCCGAAATACTCAAAATATACGTAGTTTAATGTTTTGAGCTGTTTCCAGGAATTTTATATTGCAACTTTTTCGATTTTTGTGTGCAACTTTTTACTGTAGTTTTTATCGAGTATTGCGCAAAATGTAAAAGTGTAATTAAAAAAATACTACAAAACTATTTCAGTTTAGTTCTACAGTACATTATCTTTGATTGCATGAAAAAGAGCTATATGACGGATTAGCTGCGTCTCAATGTTATCTATGACGAAACAGTTGGTTTGCAAGCTAGAAGTTTTACAACCCCACTCAAGTACGACAGTGCCCGAACTGAATTAGAGGTGGAAGTGCGGAAAATCTTGGCTTTTGGCCAAGCCCGCGCAAACGAAAATAGGTTGTGTCAAGTCTTTCGCAGTCAAATGTACGCATGAATGCAACTTCCGTTGAAAATAAATGCAACTTTCTCACTTTTTTACTGCAACAAAAACTTGCCCTAACAATGAGGCATAATGAGTAAGTTCTATAACAGAGGTTCCCAACCTGGGGTGCATGTACCCCTAGAGGCATATTTGCCTATTTGAAGGGGTACATTCAGGCCCGTAACTAGGGGAGCGCAGGGGGCTTCGTCTCCCCTGAAAAAATCTGTTGGACATAGCTTAAAAATTTTGAGCCCCTCTCAAAAAACTCTTCGTTCCCCTGGTGTCCCAAGCTGGTTATGGGCCTGGGTACATTTATTGTACATTTGCAACAAATTAATTTTGAGACATAAAAACGGAGTCTACCTTTATAGTTCCGAAATTCTAAACGTTCTATTAAAAACTCAGTAGATTTTTGGTAATTTACTCAGCTTTTTTGTCATAGTAAATGTTAATGGGTACATGCTCATCTATCGAAATGCTAAACGGGTACATTGTCAGAGAAAGGTTGGTAACCCCTGTTCTATAAACTTAGGGCTTATGGGGAACTTTGGGCGGATGCATGGTTTGCTCTCCTGTGAAGTCTGCTTTTTTCGTGGATTGCGTCATAAAGTGGATAGTTGATAATGCGCCCAGACGTTACTTTTCTGCAAGAACGCATCTACGATTGTGGTTACCGAAAGCGAGATAAGCACTCAATTCATGTTAACAGTTTTCTCCAAGTAAGTTGTTATTCGAACGAAAGTGTCGTTCAACAAGAGCAAAGTAATTGCATTGTAATTTCAATACGCTTGTCAGCTCGGTTTGATTGACATACCGAACTTTGCTCTTGCGCTCGCCGCTTCCTTTACAACTTTCGGCTTGATTACGAGTGGTAACGGTACACTGTCTAATGTCCACCACAGCAGCATGCTACTAGTCATAAATATGACCGTATCTGGGGGACACATGAGCTATGTCCACGTAGCCTGCATACAAATCAACTCCAAATTTGCCGTCTGTTTTGATATTCATATAGTTATTTTGTTAAAATATCTTCATCAAAAAGATCATAGCTTGGTTGTCTGAGCACAATGACGTAATAACACCACTGCTCAGAGGGGCCCCGCCCCTAGGTCTTGCATTGGGCGCCGCACCTGCTAGGGCAGGTCCTGACTGACAGTCGATGGCTATTTTAAGCTTACCTGGTGATGACAAGGAGGGTGTTTGCGCTGTACCTTCCTGTGTCCAAAACAAATTTCTTTAGGGAATTACAGGCTACGGAAATGGAGGTGAAGTGGAACTTGCAGCGTGCACAACAGGCGAAAAGATGTCAGGTGCACGTTCCAAGCTCGGTGAATGCTGCTCTCCACTAGCTCGCAATAAAGGCTGGTGTCGAAACAAATTAATACTAAAACAACTGAAGCTCAAAAATGAAGCTGAACTTCCCAGCATAGAAACTTTGTTGTTCTTATTATTAAAACTATCTAACCCTGACGGCGGTGCAAGCATGTTTTGTTTTCGCCCATAAAACATAAATCCACGACTGCAGCCGAACCAGTTTGTTTTTTAGAGACAGATGCTTGCCGTTGGTCGGTGAATCTCCATGAAAGTACAGACTGTTTTATTTTTATGGATAAATCAAAATTTCCAAAATCAATCCAAAGCAGTGTATTTACAGGTAAGAATTCATTAGTGGACGTCTGCCTACACTAGACAACTTACCCAAAAGAAACATGCCGATCCCTGGTATCAGAAGACTTTCACCGTATGGTGTTGAGAAATATATAATGGTGCAGATGATTCCAGCAGCAAGTAACACAAAGACTCCCGCGCAGTACGCTGCACATTTTAAGTTTCTGGTCTTGCTGCAACAAATCCAATTAAATACATTTAGCTCCACCTGCATGCAGCTGCGGGGGTTAGTTTGGTTGGTGTGGCAACAACGCTGCTCATAACGTCTGTCCCGTCTCCTTGTTCTTGGTGCACATATGATCTGATTGGAAACCGGCCTACATCTACGCGCAGTGGGGTCCATTGTGCTGTGCAGCATATTCATAGCAGCGTAGAGACCCACCAACAGGTATACTATTGCGTAAAGCCTACACCCGAAGGCACAAGTCTATCTGTGAAAGTAGAACACAGATTAACAATGGCAGATAGCGCAAAAGATTTATGCTTTTGAAATATTATTTGCATTCAGTGTTAATATTTTCGTATAAAATATACCTTTATTTCTTTTCGTATTTTTGCGTATCTATGCCTCGCATATCGCAATCTAGGCGGATCCAGATAGCAATGCAAGGGAACGGTTTCAGTAATATTTAGTAGTAGTGATTAGCAATAAGCTTTTATTTTTGACCAGCGAAGCACTAAAATTCGTATTGAATTACAGAATAGCAATTACAAATAGAAAAGCAGCAACGAAACGATATAGCACAGTGGTTCTTAACCCTTTCTTTACCACTCCCCTTAAAGTAAATTGCCGTGAAGCAAAAAAGACAAGTTTTGTTTATGCTCAACGTAGTTGCCGTAACGTTGCAACTTACGGTTTTCAGTTTGCCACTGATTTATTGGCATCTAGTGTATTGGACAGAATTGACAAAAAAGCAGTATTGCCAGTGGGCTCTGAAATGACAAGGTCTCATGCAGACATGGGTGCCGGAACCTTTTTCAAAGTGGGGGGCACAAGAGCACGTCAAAAGATTATAGAAAGTTTTTGTGGTTTGAATTGGCAACTGTGACGTCACAGGTATTGAAACATGACGTCATTACCTATACATCATATGAAGGTTTAACTTACTACGCCATTTTAGACAAAATTACGCCACTGTGAACACCTGACATGCAAAACGTCTGTAACTGGGGCGACCCAGGTCAACAGCGTCACTCGGGCTCATCATACGATTTACTCTGACTGAATAAAACCGTTCGAGGCTAGCGTCACTGAAATTTCTATTTGCTTTTATTCTGGCAGGCATTAACGCTGCTCTGTTACGTTAGTTACGTAACAATAAATGAGAATTTCTCGTAATACCTTTCCATTGTTGAGTAACGTACGTCACAGACCAATGATAACGCCAATAAGGCCTCTGCGTACAAAGCTCATTCACATTAGCCAGAGCTACTGGACAAGTTTTCGTTCGTATGAAATTATTTTGGAAATGGGAACCGTCCATGGGATTGGACTTCAAATGCAATGTTCTATAGTCTATACAAATCCATTGCTTCAAAAAACATTAAATCCGATAAGAATTGTTTAAAATATATTTAATTGCATAGGGCAGCTCGGACTCTAATAGATGAGCCTGAGTAAAGCGCGAGCGAACAAAGTCGAGAGAACACCAGAAGAGTCGCCAGAAAGTTTTAAATAGGGGGCTTTACTTTTGTTCAGGGGGGCTTGACATTCTGAAATTTGATGAAAGCTCTACCGATTTATAACAGATTCCGAGTTAACAACTTAGTGAAGTGGGACCGTGGGTGGTAGCACAAGTATACAAAGCAAGCAAGCTCGCGTTCACTGATATAAATCGTAATCGAAGACTGGGGCTAAGCCCAAGGAGCCCGTGTGCCGGAGTCACCACTGTGCTGTTGAAAACACCAAAAACACATTTAAAAAACAGCAAAAATACTACAGCATTGATACCTGTCTTAAACAAATTCAAAATAACAACTTTTCCACATCTTGAAAACAAAAGGAACATGACTGACTACTCATTTTACAACTGCATTAGATACCGGAATGCAAAGACAAGACAAAGCATATAGTAACTAGCAAGTTGTCTGTACGGATGCCAATTGTGTTGCCATTACAAAAACAAAATATAGCTATTCAGTGTTCCCAATGCAAAAACAAAAACACAGTTGAAATTAATCTGTCAAATATTTCATTTTGCGCATAAGATTCAGCAAAATTTAACTATTTAGAATGGTGTTAAAACACTTGAAATTACACCAACTTTTAAATGGTGTGGTACGAACTTTTTCCTACAGGCAAGCATGGGTGTTGGAAGCAGGCCCGTAACTCGGGGGTGAAATCCCCACCTGAAAAATTGTTCGCCCCCTTTGAAAAAATGTGTCGGACATAGTTCAAAACTATTGGACATATAGTTCAAAAAATTTGGGCCCTCTCAGAAAACTCTTCGCCTCCCCTGGTGTCCCAAGCTGGTTACGAACCTGGTCGGAAGAGGGTAGGGATTTGAAAATTTAAGCAAAAATGCTGTTTCCGAAGTTTCAAGCGGTAAAAAAACAAATTTCACCACTTCTGGACCCCTAGAAAATTTTGGGAAAAATCCACTAATCCCCTGGAAAAAATCTTTCCGGTGCCCATGCACACAAGCATGTAAAATTACACCATTTTTATGAAATAATGTGTTGTATTACGCCATCTGGCAACATTGTTCAACAACACCAATGCTGTAAACAAGCTGTAGCAGGTCGCCAGACTGTGCACGGTGTATTCTGCCACACAATTACGAAATCCTGCAATATTACAAATAATATTGACAAAATACTGCCAAAATTCTGCAACATTTTTTTCATTAAACGATTAACTTTAACAATGGACCCAATACTAACTGTGTTACTTAAACTTATTCAAGCAAAATTCGGAATTTAAAAGTGGGGGCCAGGCCCCCCCAGAAATAAAAATTTTCGGCAGTATGTTGTCAGGCCCACCCAGAAAAATTTTGGCAGTATTTTGTCAGGCCCCCCCGGTTCCGCCACCTATGCGTACAGAGACACCTTGTACCCAATTCGAGATCATCTGACTTATATGTTCCTAACGACCAATTCCAAGTTGAAGTCACGAAGAAAACAACACAAAAATATCTGTGTTATGCTATGTAAATAACATTGAAGAATCACTGACTTCACAATCTCAGCATCACCTCTTATCGCTGAATAATTTTTATCATTTGTATTTTCCATATTTTATCACAAGCACAACTATTTTCAGCTACAATTACGGTGTTCTGTTGACACAGGTTTAAAATTTGATTGTCATCCCAATTTTTACAAATACGGTAGTGTAATTTTCGAGAAAAAAACTTTACTTGTTCTTCACAAATTGGCCTCAGGTGGCAATACTGCGTTTGTTTTGTCAAAGAAGCTTCTTATCAAACTTGCATCTAACATTTTTGATTCCAATATTGTGTAATGGAAAAAATGACGTGGTCACTATGTCTGTGAGCTCAAAAATCTATGTATTTGAAAATTAACAAACATTTTTTCACACTGGACTACCTTAAAACTAAAAGCATGTTTGTAACCCCAAAAATGTTCAATGACAGTATTTCAAAATTAACAAAGAAGTTTGTTTACTTTGGACTATTGTCAACAATTTTTAAGTGTTGGACTGTCATGATGAAGTTGTTTCGTAGCATTCAACGCTTTGACGTGTGCTGTCGCTGACGATTTCATATTATAATATCAGTAAATGTTGACTGAAATGTTGCGAAGTGCATCACTGCATTTTTGCAAAACCCTGCAACAAAATCACTAAAATGAAAGATTCCATTTGGTCGAAGAAGCAAGTCTTATTTATGCTTAGAACCTATACATCAAATAAATCTTGTCACAGAAAATAACCGGTAGGACACTCTCAGTTGCAACCGTGACATTCAAAACCTGTTCCCAATGCAAATTTTACGCAAATACTCGTTTGTTACAGAAGATTTATCTAATAGGCTTGCGAAAAACCTGATAAAGTGCTTCAACAAGTTCGCGCACAAAGACTATTTACGGAACACTGCGTTCATCTATCTAGATCAGCGGTGTCAAACTCAAATTCACAGTGGCTAGCAGCAGCCTGAACAGTCACCGTGAAAAGCATTTAAACCGGTTGGTTTATTGCAATGTTTGAGAAATTAATCTTTACAACAGCGTTTATTTAAATTTACGTTTAATGCGCTTGTGTATCTGAAACATTTTTCTATTTTTGTGACCGAGATACGCAATACCTTAATGATTTTTGAGCAAGCAGCTACTTAAACGAGGCTCTTAACCTTGCAAGATGCTGCTTTTTTGACATGATTTCTAATAAAGATAACAAACTAATAGCATGTACTCTGTTTATAGACTTGAGTAAAGCCTTTGACTGTGTTGATCATAATAAATTACTTATAAAATTGTTTTACTATGGAGTAAGAGGAACACCCCTAAAATTCTTGCTTCTTATTTAGACAACAACAGGGTTAATGCCCTAAAGTAGCAGCTACCAAATCTTTTGTTAATGTAACGTGTGGTGTACCACGAGGATCTGTCCTTGGGCCTTTGCTATTCCTTATGTGTATCAATGACATTGTAAAAGCCTCCAACTTTAATACTGTTTTATATGCTGATGACATTAATCTCCATATCTCAGGGAAAAACCACAAAATTTTAGAAAAAGGTTAACAACGAGTTCAAAAAGATTGATCAATGGGATTGTGCCAACAAATTATGTATCAATTATCCCAACATTAATTTCATTGCTCATGAACAACCAAAACAATATCAATTTTTCAGTTTCTATTAATCGTCAACATCGAAATAAAGGAGCTTAAAATATGTTGGCATTATACTTGATGATAAACTCAGTTGGAAGTCTCAAACTGAAAAGCTGGCGACACAACTCTCCAAATCATGCGGAATGCTGTTCAAATGAAAACACTATACCAATATTTCAGTGCTCAAATCCGTTAACTTTGCCCTTTTCCATTCCTATTTACTTTATTCAATACTTAACTGGGGAAGGGCCAAGGAAACTACTTTACTCCCCCTAATTAGATTGCAGAATAAAGCTGTAACTATGACGAAACAAAAACAACTATACTCTATTCTAAGCACAAAATTTAAATATACCAAACTGATTTAATTCGCCAGTTATCAAATTCATGTATTCTTTTGATAATGATGAACTACCTAACCACTTTAATAACTACTTTTCTGATATTGCATCAGTCCACAAATATCAAACAAGGCTTGCTTCTTTGCAGAAATTTCGTTTACCCAGAATGAAAACGTCACTAGGTCAGCTTTCTTTAAAGCATATTTGGTTCGTAAATTTGGTCGGGTATTTCTAAAAATTTGAAATCTCTCTTGCCTTATTCATTTGGAAAACAGTATAAAGCGTCCTGCTATCTTGCCAAAATTCCTGTTGATTTTTGTTTCATGTGCTTGTCACTTTTTATCTTTTACCTCTACAATTGCTTACACTACCCCCATGTACATGGGCATGTTTTCCCCCACTGTTTTTGTTGTTGTTTTGTTTAATGATTTTATCTGACGTTGATTCGATGCATTTTGTTACTTTTCTTTTACTACATGTGAAACGTTTTCAATTGAAAGTTGATTTGTGCTAGCAACAGGGTCGGCTGAGAACTTGATCCAGATGGTCTCTCCAACCCTCTGTCATTCAAGCATGCTAGAACACAATCATCAATTTGCTAAACCTGGAGTTTCTGATGTTTTACATTTTCATCAACATGAAATCAATTTCTGCTCTTTGGTGTTGTTGTTTTTCTTCCTGCTGCATTTGTGCTATTTCGTGATTTGAGTCACAAAGATGCATGAACAAACCATTACCATTTATGTTTTGTACCACTGTTCTTGCACTCAGCATCACAACTTGATTGATACTTTTTCCATAAAAAAATGGGCTACCTTCACAAAAATTTGTTAATGTTATTGTTCGTCATCCACCATACATTATTCCTTGCGCTTTCCCTTAAAACAAAAAGCATCGCTGCACTCAAGTTTTTCACACTGATCGAGGTGCTGTCCGTAGAACGTCTTCAAACGCAATCATCTCACTGACAGTTTCGTGTGCCTGCGGCAATGTCGCAATGAATTAGCTCTGATCTGCAGACAAGAATGTGTGCAGTAGCTTTGCAAAGCTGGCTACACGTTTGTACCGTAAAAAAGCTTGCAGTCTGCTTTCAGGCTGCTTTTAACTGTGTGTGCTCACAGTTGTAAAAACGATCCGCTTTGTACTGAGTCGAACAATAGCTCAGACTGGAGTGTGCTGCTATGTCAACCGTGACGCATTCTTTCATTTGCTTGACTGCTAGAGCAGAACGAGCAATGATGCGCTCATTCTCTTCTAATGTGTCGCTTGTGATCGTGAAATACGCTGCAGACAGGGGAGCAACCAACTCTCCATTTCGGGGGGGAATTTTCATTCGATGACGTCATCGTGATTATTCAATCGTGGTACAACTTTTTTGCAAACGGTCACAAATATGTTCTTTTCGCAACATTTCCGAAAATGAGAACTTATTAGTCTTAATCAGGCCGGTAACTATAGGGCGGCGAAGCCCACACTAAAATTTTTTTCGCCCCCTTGGAAAATGTGTTGGACATAGTTTTAACTATTGACATAATTTAAAAATTTGGGCCTCTCCCAGAAAACTCTTCGCCCCCTTTGGTGTCCCAAGCTGGTTACGGGACTGCTTTTAATCAAGATGCAGACTGAACGATCAGGACAGAGTAAAAATTAGTAGCCTAATACAAACACCTGGTTGTGTATTCAACTAGTGCAGTCATGGCTTTATTGTGTCAGATGTATAGGCTATTGTAAACCTGCCTAACTTTTCGTCTTGGTTTAGAAATTTCATCAAATCGTTTATCAAGATTTTTGAAACTTCAGTTGAATATATTAGCTGTAGGATAATTTCGGCAAACGATACCGCGAGTGGTGAAGCTGTCAGCTACAAGTGACTATTGTCAGGATATATTTAATCAACGATGCTATTAATTGTAGATCCGAGACTTCGTCTGCCAACTGAAATACTCTTGAAAGGAATGCAGCAGGAACAGAGCCCTTGAGAGGAATAAAATCTGCTGGTGCGAGGGCTCTTTTGCTCCCCGTTATACATTATACCTAATTAGGAACTTCATTAGCTTTTCAATACTATGACTAGAAAATGAATATGCTTTATTTGGTATTTTGCATCATAAACATTTACCAATGTTATTACTAAATTTCAAAAGGTCTCAAGCCGATCTAAAATAATGCTCATAACACACAGTTGCTTTGAGAATTTCACAATTATACATCAAATTTAACGTTAATAGTAGGCTATAGTAATTCTCAGTAGCAAAGCAAATTTAATACTTCTTTAAACCTAGTACAGTAATAAAAGGGCACGAAGACTTTCGGTACTCGCTTTGTCATGCATTCTAACAGTTTTTGAAAATTTTACATGATTTCCTGTCTCGATGCCAATTCAGGGTTGCGGAGTGCCAAGGAATCGGAGGCTTTTTGGTGGAGCCGGATTCTTAACGACACAAGTGGTCGGAGTTGGATATTTTGTCTGACTCAAACACCGGAAGTCCAATTGCATCACTTTTACATCACACTCCTAATTTGGCAATTCCTGTTGAATCGGTACAATTTCTTATGAAACTTTTGTTGAAACGGAGAATTCTTGCTGTGTACCATGATTTCCACTGAGTGTTAGTTGCTACAAAATTCTTGACAGCCAAACTTCATTTACTTTGTATTAAGGAGTTGGAGTCGGAAGTTTTGAAAGGGTCGGAGTTAGAATCAGACATTTTACCTCCGACTCCGCAACCCTGGATGCTATACTTGAATGGTGGCCTATATTAGCTTGGTCATGGTGGTGCAATCGAATGTTTGTAACCGGGATTTTCTTAGTGATCGCAAATTCTCAATGGGGTTTTAAGATCTGGCGAGTTTCCACGCCAATCTATCACATCTAATTTTGCTTCCTGAAAATCGTCTTCACTTTTTCAGATGAAACACACGGGACAATATCCTATATTGGAATTTTCCTCCACCATCAGGAAATGCCTTTCTCATATCTGGAATAGCTTTTCTCTCAATTACATCAATGTATTTGTATAAATTCATCATACCTCAATTGGCATAAGTGAAGCTACCACTGAAAAACTGAAACTTCTCCAGAACATCTTTTTGGGTTCCTTTACTAGCTCACTGCAATTGCTCGTGATTCCTGATCCTAATAAATCTGCTGTGTTTCCCTGGAACAAAAAAGACTTTCATCTGAAAACAGCACTTTTTCCGGTTTTCTACTGTCCAATATTTTGGCTATTTTTTGCACATTCTTAGCGTTTCTACCAGCCTCCGGTGGGCGGCGTCACACTGTACTTGAACTTCTGTAAACTCAGCATCCACGAAATCCTTCTGTAAATCAAAACTCGTCGTCTTAGCATACCTATTGCAATGGCTGTTTGGGTATAATTTCAGTGTTACGAAAGCGTAACAATGCAACTCTGCTTCCTAGGTGTGACATCTGCCATTAAAAATCACAGAAATTCCAACATATACGACTCTCAACCAGAGGTGGGTACTAAACTTTAGGACCCGAGTCAAAATCGCTGAAAGCTGCCCCAAAACATTGTACAATTTGTGATATGTCATTTGCACAATATATGGTCTTGAAAAAGGGCCGCTTGCCCCTATGTTTGTTCACGTTAGTGTCACATGAAAAAAGGGCCCTGTATTTTACACATGCTACACAAAAATTTTACTTGCTGAAAGCAATTTAAATTTTTCATTTTGTCTGGAAATTTGCTTCTGCGTGAAAGCCCATTTCGCACTGTAAATTGTTGGAAGTTATTTGATTTTACATTGTTCTTTATCTACACGTTAAAGTTGTTAAAGGGCTCCATTTGGCACATTTTTTGCTTTATTTTGAAAAACATATGACTTGCTCTAGAGCTTGCGGCTCCAGAGTGGTTCATCAGCTTTTAAACAAAACAATGCAAAAACTAAGTGCGAAAGTCTCAAAGAGGCATCCCGCGATATCTCTGAAAAAGGGGGGCCCCGAGACGACCGTCTCGTTCGCCTCCCCTAATATCCACCCCTGCTCTCGACGACATACAAAAGAGTTGAGTTGAGGTGATTTTATTTGGCAATAATTAATATTCAGCTAGAAAAAACACAAATCAGTGCAAGGACGCCAGAGCATTGAAGGAACCGGAAGGTTGTCGAGTCGATGCCCCTCAGCAGTTAAATTAGCTTTGTTACTGTCCAGTTTTAACTCGTGGTGGTGCATATATGTGGGAAGGAGCTGCTAGATGATCAACACAGTTGCGCAG
>Ga0210059_1005668_pt1 | contig 20068 bp, 14 predicted proteins | sample Ectturendosymbi2_FD_188042 | JGI IMG/M metagenome (GOLD analysis project Ga0210059, IMG submission 188042) | Ecteinascidia turbinata endosymbiont from Florida, USA - Sample 2 (SPAdes) (version 2) | ecosystem: Host-associated > Tunicates > Ascidians > Unclassified | place: Key West, Florida... | reverse complement strand
ACAAAGACCTTATGTTACAATGTAGCAAGGAGAGATCATTTGACATCAACTTATCAATATGGCTCACAAAGTCAGTATGTGTAGCATACTGTGAGAGAGGTAGTGATAGATCGCTATCAGAGTGGTTATTGATACTTGTTACGCATTCACAGTCAGGAAACAATTCAGCATTACAATGTTTACAGTCATTCATCTACGTTTAGGTGGGAAGCACACTTTGCACTGCTGCACCTGCAGCCATATATTCAGAACAGAAAAAGCATTCCAACATATAAAATTAATACAGTTACGTACGCATTTTGCTTCTGGCAGTTTGTTGTTCAAGTATAAATAGTCGCTTGCACTGAATGTTTTGTTTCAGAATTCACGGAAGGTAATATCTTTGCGGTAGAGTTAGATGCTTAGTATTTGTCACAGCCCATCTCTTTAAAATCAACATCAATTCCGTGTTTGAAGAGATCATCAGGTGAAGTGAATCTCAATATTACCGTTGGTCAGTGCCGTAGCAGCCCAACTCTTCCCCCCAAAATGCTTACAGGGCCCCCCTAATGGTGATTTACAAAAAAAGTTTTCGATCTTATGCTACATCTCGAGGCCGAATGGCTTTCAAAACAAAATATCCTAATTGCAGACACAATTTTGGCAGAGCCGTTTACTGGCCGAAATACACATGCGTAGACCTTGATGATTTCTGGGCTTGTTAATCTCCTGGTGCATGGCACATGTTTAGATTAATAACATTTTGCATCTCAAATCGCCTATAAATGTTAACAAATATAGATGGCCTACGTGGGCGCAACGGTTAACATCCATAATCCACTAACTGCACTACTCTGTTTTGGGAGAGCTTAGCAATGATTGCTAAATAGACTCTTCTAACTACACAATTAACTCCATGTGGCTGTCTGAACGGGCATGCTGCGCAAATGTGTAACCTTGCTCGAAAGCACCAAAGGTATCTTGCTGCTATGTAGTACCAAATAAGAGAAGACTACCTGGTTAGACATAGTAGATTTTTTTCCAACACTCACTACACAAAACACGTTGATCTAGTGTAAGTCTGACTTCTGGACGCAGGGACGCCGGAACATCAGGGGCAGTAAAATGGTTGAGGACAATGGAAATTAATGAAGAACAAAAAAATCGTTAGCAATTATGCTTGCTTCTGTTCAACAACAATGTTGACCTCAAAAATAATAAAATAAACTATAGAAAATTTGTTTAAATTCGAGCTTGATAAACCATAAAATTACCTATGATGATGTCATGAAAAAGACACCTGCGCCCCCGTTGTCCCCTTTTGAAAGGTCAAGGGGCAATGCCCCCTCTCTCCGGCGTCTCTGCTTACCGCTATCAGCACTCACTGTCTCGCTGCATTACCTGCCAGGATGTCTGCGCTCAACAGTCACATGTGGCAAAACACCTAATATCGTAATTTGAAGTGAATATTAGAAGATTTGTTGCCATGTTATTGTTACACAATAAAGACCAACAGTGAAACAATCCGCTCGCAAGTTTCATAACCTGCCTGTGCAGGCAAAGGAGCGGACGTGAGTGAACCGCAAGCTCACCACTACATGACACCAAAACAGTGAACCTGGCTCTTGTGCAGTGTGAGTGTCATAGCGGCAACTAAAAGTTGACGTCAAGTTTTCTAAAAAATTTTGGTTCTCAGTCCCAGTTTCCATGGAGGGGCAAATGCCCATTTTGATCCCCTGCGGACACCCATGGTTTTGACGTACCACGAGTTCAAAACTATTTGCTTGAGTTCAGTGTAAAAGCGCACCCACAGATAATAGTCAATCTTTTCGCATGTACATTGTTCAGCAACAGTGTTGACCTCAAAAATAATAACAGAAATTATAGAAAACCATTCTGAATTTTATGTGTGCGCAAATTCCTGCAATAAATTTGTTTCAACTCGATCATGATAAATCATTAAATTACTTATGATACTGCTATGTAAGGGCACCTGTATGCTAGTGTGCGGCGTAAAGACGGCCGAGAGTATAACGTTTCCCTCAGTGACATTAACCTTTGTCCGCAAACGCTAGCGTCCAGTGAAGCGCGGCCAGCGAGCCCTCCACCAGCGAGGCCTACTGTTACTGGAGATGAGGGAGCGAGTGAAACTCCTGACAACGCGCCACAGCCATCTGGGGTTTAACGAGGCAACATCTGAGACTACAACACAGAACACGTCCGAAACAACGACTTAACGGCGTTCTTCTCGGAGTACCCGTGACGTGCCGCCTGAACGATACGGCCGGCCGATTTCTTTCTACATAGGTTGAATGTTGTTAGTTTGTGTTTTGTCTCTCCGGTTTCTTTCTTGGGTGAGGCCAGTGTTCTAGATTTCATGCTTTTTTGGTGACATTCTTTTCGTGTGATTGACTGCCACTGCCGCGTGGGGGTAATTGACAAACGCTCGTGACTCGTTGTTCATTAGCAGTTGAAACGCGATCAGTAGGACAGCCTGCAAATATCGTTGCTGCATTTTCAGTGAGACGTTTTGGTTTAAATGCTTGAATGCTTGAACTTGGCGTCTCTTCATTGTGCATGTTTAACTTTGTTTTTTTGTGTTTGTAGATACGTGATTTTTAGTTGATTAAAATCAAGAAACTTGGTGAATGTTGTGATAAGTTCAGAACAGTATTAGCATCCGCTGACATTTGACATTTCGTAATTAGTACGTAACATTCCGACCTCAATTTGGCGCCCCCAAAGTGCTGGGCCCGGCGGCAGATATCTCCCCTTGCCCTCCTCGTTACGCCACTGACGCAAACAATAAAGTTTGTCTCCCCCAACGTTTTTTAGCAAACTCGATCGCTGGTAAAATCAATTTATAAAGTGCAAAAAATTGAACACACCCTTTACCTACAAGTTGCATTTCATTAACCGCATTTTTAAAAACTTGGTTCGTTGGTCAATAAGTCAAAATGAACCCGTGATATCGTTAACTACGGTTAAATTCATCGTTTCTAGCAATTGCGAAGAACCCGCAAACGCTTTTATATACGATAGATTAGAAATTCGGACGCGAAAGCACTCAACAAAGTGTACAACACGGAAACAATATTTAGCTACTTCAAAATTGTTTAAGCTGAATTACTTTATGAAAGCAATGATTAATTGATAGTACGTCGGTCGTTGAGAGGGAAACACGTTTTGGCGGTTAGCAGATGTTTTGCCTCGAATGAAATGCTTTAAGCGGTGCTGTTAAGCATCATTGACTGGACGAATGTACACTTCACGCAATTCAGGAGTGCATATTGAAATATAGAAATTTTTATCTAATGGTACTCATAAATTAAAGCATTGATTTTTATGGAATGGGGAGGGCTCAACGGTATCGAAGATTGAAGCGTAAATGACATTGGTTTATGGTAATCCTGGTACAAGTTAGCGTAATTGCAAATTTCTGCTGCGCTGTGTAAGCATGATGATATTGCCCAAGAAGCTTACAAAAAGCCGTCATGAATACGTTACGGAATGTGGAAAGTACATATTACGTTGGATGATCTGTAAGTGATTTGTTTGTTTTGCAATGCTCAGCAATCTGTTTTGTTTTATTTCCCTGCATAAATTACTCATTTTTAGTATGACCAGGCAGGTAAAAGGAGTTTGTAATTTTGTTGAGAGTAAAGTGGTTTCAGTTCGTGTAATTGTAGAACAGAGCATATATGAGTCCGAGTTCGAGACATACCGGTGCCGTCCTCCCAGTTGATAAAAACGCAGTTGACTGTTTATAGGTGTACAGCTAAATGGGAGATTGTGACTAAATATAATTCAAGGGATGAAAGTGTTCGCCCAAACCACGTTACACACTTTGTCTCAACATTTGATGCCTTGATAAGAAACAATTTGCATACTTTTGTTCAATGACGTGCACCTTCATCTATTTAGCTTATTTATCCGCTCTAGTTGTCCATGCTTCTCACAAATGTTAATTTTTCTGCCAATATGTAAACGCTTCTGCATGATAATGACCGAATCCAGTAGTTACTGGTTTCAGTGTTTGTATATTTTCAGTATTGTGTGCGTATATCACCTAACACCTGCCTTGCGATGTGTTGTGTGTAATCATTTTCGTATCTTTGTGTTCTTTTGCTAACCTCTGTGATACGCACCATGTGTCTGAGCCAAGCGAATAAATAAAAAATAAATAAATAGTAAAAAGGATTAAGTTCCAAAATAAATCCTTCTCTTAACATTCATCGAACCTCGATGACACCCAACTGCTTTGACTCCAGCTCAGCGTTTCTCAATTGCGTTTGTGAGATAGGTTCGGATTGTCTGTCAACCACACAATTTTTTCTGGCGTTTGAGGTGTAGCTTGTGTAAAACGATTTGAGAACCGCTGCTGTGTTGGAATCGAAGAGGATTTGAGTTGACTACTGTTTACGGAATCTGAGTTTATTAGGCTGCTGAAGAACGCTCACCAACAAAAAAGAGCTTGAATTCTTGGTAAGATATGGAAACTGGGTTACACCGTTTTGCAGATTGTCTGACTTTTGATTTTCAGATTTTTGATTTTCAAAACTAGCTGCTTTATTTTTCTTGAACACAACCACTTCACGTAACTTGTAATAAACGTAGGAAGATGAATTATTTTTTAATCATGTGCAAGTTATAATTATCTCATAATACACATTTTAGTTAAACAAACTATAGAAATTCTTTTAACATCTTGAGTCTCAAATTATTTTTTGACCATGTGCTAGTTGTAAATAATTGAGACTCGCGATGGTAACTGAATTCTATACTTTGTGCACTCTGGTCAAGCCAGTAAGAGCACAAAACGTGTCAAACATGAAAATCATGCACCAAAAAAGCACTTAGCATGACAATTTAACGATCTATGGATTGATAAGATATTGCCGCTATTCTGACATGTATCAGTGTCACTTTAATTTACAATTCATGGTGATTGAAAGCAGAAGTTGAAATTTTCTGATTTTTAGATACCACGAGGTCTTCCTTCAAACATCGTGGACTGATAATGAAAGAGACAAAATTAAAGAAGATGCTTCCATTACTTTTTAGTTTGAACACATACATTGTCATTATAAATGTTTGATTGATAAATAAAATCCATGTCTGACACATTTTGATGTAGCCTACTACGGACTTAAACAGAGTACACGAAAAACAGGAATTCAGTGGTCATTTCCTGTGACCAATTTTAAGTTTGCGCGAGCCTTAGAACTTGTTGACCATATGCAAGATATAAATAATTCACCAGTTATCAGTATATCATTACACTGCTTGCACATCCTTCACTTCCTGTAGCCTGACTACCGCCTTTCACTGGTAGCGTTAATTTGGATATTCTTACTTTACTAACACTTTTATTTTGATCATTTTACACACCAAATTGAATTTTCTTAAGGCTTTTGGTTTTGAATTGCCCACACTGCCTAAATACTGCTTAATTTCTAATTGATCTTGATTGCGTACAACTCAAAATGTTTTAAAATAAGCCCTGAATAGTTTTTAACTTTGTATGTGTTGTAAATAATTTGATAAGTCTAATCCACTTATCCGCTCCATACTTTTCAATCGTGTATTGGTTCACAAAAGATGCTGTATGCTCCAGTCGAATCTCACCAAAAACTTAATTAATTCCACTTGCAGTTTGAATTTCTTCAGTTTGCGTACAATCGATCACATATGAAAAACGCTATGGTTCACTCTGTAGAGTGGACGCCCTGTGCAAACTTGCATTTCTAATTTTCTTGTCACGTATCTTGTTAGTGCCGTGGCGAATAAGAAACAAACAAAAATGAAGCCAACTGGCGTCACATTATATGTTCAAATCCTACAGTTTACAATTTCGATGTCAAAAGGCGTTTGCAGGAATAGCCTGCTCTTTGTACAGTTTTGGAATAGAAAGTTTATTCGCAAAGTTTGGATTGCAATGCACAGCACAACCGACAGGTAGTCAAACTGCTACGATTTTATGCTTCGCTAAAGCTGCATATTTTGAAACGACGCAGATAATATAATTAAATGTTAAATTGAAGTGTAGCAGTCTTCATTAAGCTAATATATGCACTGCTTTCATAAGTTATAAATTCAATATAAATCTTGCCTACGAAGATGTGTTTATTTCCACGAAACTAGTTTTCCTTTGAAATAAATTGTGATGCATTCACTTGCGTCACTCATGTGGCTGACAATTATTGAAAGATAGGTATGTGCAAGTTCGAATCATCGCAAAAGTATGAAAGCAGAACCAAGCAGGCAGATTCCTCAGAAGTCTGTCGCGAGGCTAGAGCTTGTCTTTTGGTTAAGTCAGACAAAGTGCATTTTGTGAATCGTTCGTAGACAAGGGGAGAATGAATTGTGACGTTACTTACATGCGTAGGGGAGAATAGAAAGTGTGACATATTGACATTATGATAAAAGTAGAAAGAGGGTAATGTTTTTACAGAAATAATGTGATGTAATTTTTGGACGGTCCCTCATTCCTTGCTTAACGGCTTCATACACATCAGAAAAATATCTACCCATTTCTTCATAGCATTGAATTACAAGTATTTTTTTAGTTCTAAGTATAATTTTTTGAGAAGTTTCTCGTGAGACTGATCCTAACTAAATACCAAAACTGTGCAAACCACCAGTCATCATCAACACATGCACCTTCAGTTCTCCCTAACCTCAATGTTTCGCCGATGTGTCATCTCGATGAGGATTTAAATAACGGCCATTTGTCTTGTAAAACTTAAACAACGCTGAAGCATCGTTTTGTTTAGAAGCATAAACACCTGTTTGCGTTAGTCTTTTTCAGGGGTCACCAAGCTTTGTGAAACTGAGAGCTACTTCTTGGGTACCGATTAACGCTAAGGGCTCCTAGTTTGATACACACTTCTGAAATAAAAAATTAGTTCAATTTGCCTTTAAGTATGTGATCATTTTAATGATGTTAATCTATGTGACGACGATGCTCATTATCTTAAATGCTATTTTCAAAACAGACCCGCGGGCGACCTGGTGCCCGCGGGCACCGTGTTGCTGACCACTGGTCTATTTATTACTATCTGTCGTCAACAGCTTGCTTTTTTTCTTCTGCACTCCTTTATTATCGAAAAACACCGGGAAGCTTAACTAGAGACAGCATTTTGTTGATCTATATCTTGTGTGTAGCCACTGGAAGTCACAATGCTCAAGCACTTCGTTGGTCTATATTGCTTCGAGAATGACTATTATATAGAGAGGAGTCATTCACAGAATCCACCATACCAACGTTTTCTTCTAAAATGCATCCAAATGTGCAAATAAATCGAATAAAAATTCTGGCTAGCGGCAACGAATGTCAATAAGGTTTTTCAGTAGTATATGTTTTCTATTGATTTCTCAAAATATGCTTGCTCTAACTCCCAATCTTGGCCTGAAGGTGGGTGATCCACGAAGGGTTCGATGAGACGAAGCCCTACATATTTTTACGCGTTAATTCGCCATCCGGACATAAATCTATGCATTCGCAAGTATTTACAGAAACTTTGTGTGTCCCAGCTGTGATGTAACTAGGGGAGAAAGGAGGGACATCTGCCCTCGGGCGCAGTATTTTGGGGGCGCCAGACTGAGATCGGAATATTACGTAAAAATTACGAAATGTCAAATGTCAGCGGATGCTAATAATTATGATTTACAAAATGTCGAATGCCAGCAGCTGCTACCTAGTTACGAAATCTCATCGAGATCGCCAAGGTTCACAAAGCGAGCGGTTACGAACCTTAGTGATGTTTTAAGGCGAAGCTTCTGTTTCGCTCTAGCAGTGCCCGCATGTTTTTTACTCACGGTTGCGTCACAATGCTTTCAGATAGCCAGGGTTGCGAACTTTCCCACTTGGCTCTCATTCTATAGTTGCGTCACAACGGGACGGGAATCTAGCGTTTTTGGTGAATGTAGTATCAGTGTCGCCAGTTTGGCTTTTTGAGGCCAAGTTTGTAATTTATGGCCTTTTTTAACTCTAGGATTTTTTTATTTTTGAAAATAGGCCAAACGAAATTTGGCTTTTTTGGCCTGTTTTGCACAGTTCAATTTTCATGTTGGTTTGGCAGATTTAAAGATAATTTTCGCAGATTTTGGATACCTACAGATTTCTGCACACTGTTTCTGGACACAGAAGGATACATTTTTTTTTTAAACTCTTCACTAGAATTTTATAATTTTTAGATTTGCAGTTTCAGGTTGCTCCTAAGCAAGACCAAAATTTCGAGACGTTTATTACTTAAATGAGGTTTATTCTGCATATGTATATATTCTTTTTCAAAAGTGCGGTGCAACCCGTGTGGGAGTTCAAGTGTCTTTATGTAGTTATCTTGTATTTGGCTTTTTTTATGCTTTCTGGCTTTTTTACGGTTGATGTTGCTTTTCTTACTCATGACAACCTGGCAACCCTGAGCAGTATGCTACTGCGCATGCTTTGGGAACAGCGATGAAACTTAACAGTATGTTGCTACGACAACAGATCTGATGTTTAGGAAAATTTTTTAACTTTGATGGTTTGACAAACTTCATGTTGAAATAGATTTGATGGGGTTCTGAAGATAGTTAAGATAATTTTTATTTGTGGGATATTTAAATAAATGCTGACTAATTTTGCGAGGTTCTAATTGCAAATGAGCAACAGCGTTGAGCAGGGTTTTGTTAAGGTGTTTTAGGGGCCCGATTCTGGTCCCTAGAATTGAAAATCGGGTCCCTAAAATCAAAGAAATCTGGTCCCTATAGGCATGGGTGGCGGAACCTTTTTTAAAGTGGGGGGCACAAGTGCACGTCAAAAAAAGTATAGAAAATTTTGGTGGTTTGAATTGGCAACTGTGACGTCACAAGGATTCAAATACGACGTCATTACCTATACAGTATATGAAGGTTTAAATTCCACTATTTTAGACAAAATTACACCTCTATGAAAACGTATCGGTGAACCACCTGAAATTCAAATAGGCTGTTACAGGGCGAGCCAGGTCAACAGAGTCACTCGGGCTCATCATACGATTTATTCTGACTGAATAAAACCGTTCGACGTTTGCGTCACTGAAATTTCCATTTGTTTTCATTCTGGCTGGCATTATTGTTGCTCTGTGACGTTACTTACGTAATAATAAATCAGAAGTTCTCATGATAACTTCTCCATTGCTGAATAACGTGGCCAACGTCACAAAGCAATGATGACGCCAGTCAGTCCTCTGCTTACTAGGCTCATTCATATTAGCCCGAGTTGCTGGACAGTTTGTCGTTCGTATGAAATTATTCTCGAAATGAGAACTGTCCATTGGATTGCACTTCAAATTCAATGTTCTATACAAATTCATTGCTTCAAAAAAACATTCAGTCCGCTATGAATTATGTCTTAAAACAGAGGTGGGCAATTAACGGCCCGCGGGCCACGCGTGGCCCGCCGCAGCGTTTTCAGTGACCCGCGGAAGCATTCAGGACAATCTTCAAATCTGAAACTTCCTCCAACTCACCACAGTACTGCAAATGTTAGTGTTGAGGTTAACTTGAACCGAGACTTGCTCATTAGAAAGTATGGCCCTCCGCGAAACGGGTCTTTCTCAAAGTGGCCCCCGGGCCAAATTAATTGCCCACCCCTGTTTTAAAATATGCTTAATTGCACAGGGTAGCTCTAGCTCTGATGGATGAGACCGAGTAAAGCGCGAGCGAACGAAGTCGAGAGAACGCCTACTGCGAACGATGTTTTATTCAGGTCACCTGCAAGGCTGCAACATGAACGCGAAAGGACAGACATGGAACGAAAATATATGAACAGTGACTTAGTGAAGTGGGAGCGTGGGTGGTGGCACAAATGTACAAAGCAAGCAAGCTCTCGTTCTCCGATATAATCGTAATCGAAGACTCGGGCGAAGCCCGAGGAGCGCGTGTGCCGGAGTCGCCACTGGGCTGTTAAAACAGCAAGAACGCAGCTTAAAAAACAGGCAAAAATGACGCAGCATTGATACCTGTCTTAAATACATTAAAAATCATAACTTTTCCACATCTTGAACACAGAAGTAACATGACTGAATACTCATTCTACAACTGCATTAGACACCGGTGTCAAGCGAAATATCTGACCTCTATGAAATTTCTAACTTTTGTTGTTTGTCACCTATTTTGCTTGTCAGAGAAAAGGAACAAAGTTTGGCGATTACTTTTTGGATGTGTGTTGTATAAATTAAAACTTTTTGTTTAGATGTCAGATACCCACAACAAGCTGCAGTACGGGAATAACTATAACCACTGAAAAATATTGGACTTAGTCTTAGACCTCAATTATTTTTCTTTTTCTAACCCTAACATAAGCCCTAACCCGACATACTTAACTAAACACTAAACCTGAGCCCTAATCATCAGTTTTCTCAGGGTATTTTATATGTAGAATATCACTCTGCTCATGCGCATATGGCGTGAAGTCAGAAATTTCGCTTGACACCGGGATGCAAACACAAGACAAAGCATATGCAGCAATTAGCAAGTTGTCTTCTGTAAGGATGCCAATTGTGTTGCCAATGTACTGTAGAAGTAAATTTAGCAATTTAGTATTGCCAATGCAAAAACAAAAACACAATTGAAATTGATCTGTCAAATATTTCACTTTGCGTATAAGATTCAGCAAAATTTCACTATTTAGAATGGCGTTCAAACGCTTGAAATTACACCAAGTTTTTGATGGTGCGGCACGAACTTTTTCCCACCCACAAGCATTGGCATCGGAAGAGGCAGGAATTTGAAAATTTTAGCAAAAAGAGCTATTTTCTTAGTTTTGAGTAAGGTAGAACCGATATGTCACCACTTTTGGCCCCCCCAAGAAAAACATTTGGAAAAACCCACTAGTGCCCCCCCTGGAAAAAATCTTTCCGACGCCCATACACACAAGCATGTAAAATTGCACCATGTTTGTAAAAATGGTGTTGTATTACACCAGGGGCTCCAAACTTTTTTGTCCAAAGGCCACATAAGCTATTACAGAACATTTCGAGGGACGGACGTCTTACGTAATGCGGTTGTTTTAGGATGTTACATTCTACCAATTAACAAAATTTTGGTAATTTTTTTTCATCATTTGATAAAATGGCTTCGCGGGCCGGATGGAATGGCTTCGCGGGCCGCATTTGTCCCGCGGGCCGTAGTTTGGAGACCCCTGCATTACACTATCTGGCAACACTGTTCAACAACACCGGTGCGGTAAGCAAGCCATAGCAGGGTGACACACAGTGCACCATAGGCGTAGCCAGGGGGGCAAAGGGGCCATGGCCCCCCCGGATCTTTAGAAAATATGGTCATTTTGTGCTTTGAGAGGTGTTTTTCCAAACAATGCAGTGTTATTCGCCCAAAATCAAACATTTTGGCCCCCCAAAAATTTCTGGGCTGGCTACGCCACTGCAGTGCACAGTGTATTCTGCCAAACATTACGAAATCCTGCCAAATTACAAATAATATATTGCAAATACTATTGACAAATACTGCCAAAATTCTGCAACATGTTTTTCATCAAACGATTGAATTCAACAATGGACCCAATACTAATTGTGTTACTTTAACTTATTTAGGAAAAACTCGCAATTCAAAATTGGGGGGGGCGAAATAAAAGTGGGAGGATAGACCCATAGGCCTATGCGTCACTGGCCTATGGAAAATCCTTCTTTGCCCATTTACATCAAGACATTGCATGTACCTTGTCCATACCTGTTTCAACAAGCATACATGTTGCAAAATATTTGCAGTTACGTGGTTTTTCTCCCTGGCATCAGACTGTGGAACAGTTCTGCCGGATGATGAAGGAACATGTAGCCATCCTGAGTATCCTGAAGACTATGGATCAAATGCTGATTGCGAGTGGACAACTACGGCAAAAGAGAAGGATAAAGTTTTCTTCACATTCGAGCTTCTTGACATTGAGCAAGCTAATAACGGGGGTTGTGAATACGATTATGTGAGGTAAAACGTGTTAAGCTCTGGCAGAACTGCGGTTGTAGTACCATAAGCGAATTTGAGCAAATTGGAACCAGACATTTTTCTTATGCAATCGAATCGGATAATAATGCGTTTGTCAAAGCAAGCAAAATATGAGTGGTGACGCTTTATGTACAATAGGTGCTATAACTCTTCCATTTTGTCACGACACGATTTTCAAAGTTGTATGGATGGCGGAACGTGAACGCTATCAGCTGTTTTGACATGAACAAGTGCTCACGAACGGAATACAATATATATAAAAGTATTGCTGGAGATAAGTTTGGCAGCCAACAGACCCACGATAATTCGGAGGACGTACCGAACTTTCTAACATGGCAGTCACACGATGAAACACTAGAAGCATGAAGTAAAACTTATTGTTTCTACTTGCGACTTAGTATTTTCTAACATAGTTGGTCTAATCCATTAGTCGGCAAATACTTTTGCAAAAGAACCGTTTTGCTTCATCTTCCAGCAGATGGCCGGTGATGAGCCACAAAATGTTGCTACTGTTTTATTTTTCATGCGACTTCATAAAAACATAGGCTAAAATGTAATCAAATGCAAATTTAAATTCCAAGTTTTTTCAAATCTGGAAGTAAGCCTAAGAAGAGCATGTTGGTCAAGAAATGTTGTTAAACATTAGAATAAAATTGTTACAAGTGATGTTGATACCACTGTTGTTTTGGCTGTGGAAGTCATTATTAAAAAGAGCAGTGTTAAGATCTTCCAGAAAAGCTGGCAAGTCAAAATTTTTTAGACAGCGAATATTTGGTCTATACTTTTTGGCAAATTTGGAATGGAAATTAAAGTTTACGAAAGTGAGGAGATGGTCAGAGATGTCACAGAGTGCAATTCCAATAGTGATGCTGTCATCAATTATATTTGTATGTATATGATGAAGTAGGGAGGGTTGATGGTTAGAGGAAAATCTGGTGGGTTTGTTTATAAGAGATATGCAGCCAAGACTGAAAATATTGTTAACATAATCAGTAATGTGTGTGTCAATTTCGTATTTCAATAAATTTACATTTGTGTCGCCTCCAATTATGCAATTACTCTTTTCAGAGTGCATGATTTCAAGTAGATTAGTGAATGCAAACTGAAAAACTTATAAATTAGGAAAAGGGTGCCTGTTGATCACTCCAACAACACATTTTTTTGCCACTAACATTATCTGACTTCATTTCAATGAAAAGACTTTCACATCCATCTATAGGTAATTCTAAGTCTTGTCTCACAGTATACTGTAGTTTGGTGTTTATATAAAGGCCAACACCTCCGGCATTGGTTATGGGATCAACATGAACAAAGTTGTAGTTAGGGATTTGTATATTTGCACAACACTTTGATTTCAATTTGGTTTTGTCTATTTGGATATTTCTAGTATAAAGTTTTGGATGTTTTTAGTATAAAGAACAGTTTTGCCTATTTGGATATTTTTAGTATAAAATTTCCTGATGAAGATGAGGGAGAAAGGTTTTGTGGGCTTGAAAGGAATCGTGAAGGAAATGAGATGCCTTCAAAGGATGGAACCGGTAATCCCGTCATCACGTTCGCTTCCGATGACAGCGTACAACACAAAGGTTTCAAAGTCAACTACAGAAGTAAGCTACCTCCGCGTCATTGCTGTACACATCACCGTTACGTATAGCACGCCGCGACGTAACTGATTTCTTTCTAAAAAGTCATGAGTAGTTCTACTAGTATTTTTGCAGCAGTTGGTCGTGCGTTCGGCTAATGACAAGGAAAAATGCAAGTTTAGATTCAGCGAAATCTTCCAGATAACAGGTTTTTTTTCTAAACATAATTTGCATGGCTCTGTTGGATTGGTCAGCTGAAGTAAACCCCTTTTTACTTAAAGTTAGAACAAGCACAAAGCTTGAGCAATAGCATTTGCGATTGCTCGCGGCAAAGCCTGTGTTCAACTGTTTTGGCAGAGGCATGGGCGCAATTTTGTTGTAAAATGTGGGGGGACAGCTTGGTGTGAAACCAATATAGTCATCGGGTCGATGCAGAAATGGCGTTTTATATATACAGATTTCCAATCTTATTTCTAGAGATGTTTGAGACCAATACTATTCACGCTTTGCTTTGTCCTTGCAGATGATTTACATAGTAATATACTTACATTTTTTTGCTGGACACGATACTGTGGTTCAGCCTGCTTCCATTAATATCTTATTTGGATGTAAACAAGCACAGCAATATAGTAGAACAAATCAGTTGGGCTATTAGTTGAGTGCACAAATGCTGATTCGTATTGGTCAGTGGTCACATGTGCATGTCACTCTTACAGTAAAACACGTCAGTTTTCATGCATTTTATAAGAAGTGTGGGTTACAGCGCGATTGGGCGTCTCGCTTAACGTTACAAAGACGATAAATGTTTTTCTTGCACATTTCCGTTTTTTGAATAAGCTGCAAATCTTTTTAATGCTACTGGGTATCATGCATGCAACCGCACCCCTACCAAAATCTCCACTGATATGCTCTTACCAGGAAAACTATTTGGCAAATGATTTCAATCTATTTTTACTGTTGGTGGGTGCAGGATGTATCCTTTCAATCTCACCTTGTTGGCTACTGCATGCATACCCACACAGAGTAGTAAAAGGGCCTCATTTTGAACCCTGAACCTGGCCCGAGCCCGAGCCCGGCTCGAGCCCGACATGTATTTTTGAAGCCCGATGTAGACTTGAAAGTCAAATTTAGCGAGGGATTTAAGATATGCGCAATTGCAGAGTAATAAAAAAACGTTGTGTGCAGATGTAGTTGCAGGTAGGCTACACGGTTTATCACACCGAATATAGCAACCACCTTGACCAAAACATTGCTATAATCTGGCACAAACGTAGCATGTTAGTCAAAGATAATACTGCAGAAAATATTGCCTCACAAGAAAAAAGAAACTATCACGAAACAATCTACGATAGCGCTATAGGCAGGCCCGTAACCAGGAGTCGCAGGGGGGGCAAAGCACCCCCTAGAAAAAATTTGGCCCCCCCGGAAAAATGTGTTGGATATAGCTTGAAATTATTGGACCTAGTTTAAAAAATTTGGGCTCCTCTCAGAAAACTCTTCGCCCCTCCTGGTGTCCCAAGCTGGTTACGGGCCTAGCTACAGGCATAAAAGAAACTTTCGAGGAGCTCTATGGATATGAAAAGCCTGCTCGTAGGCTTTTTAAAACAAGCCAAGAATCGCGTGATTGATTGATATTTTCGACGCAAAGCCAACGCATGCTAATTTCCTCACCGCTCTTGCCTTCTCAAAAACAGTGTGAGACTAAATCCAGCAGAGAATAAAAGAATGCAGCTGTGTTTGCGAACATAATTACCTGAACAGAAATCACAATCAATTCACTCACAGAAGTTACCGTGTTGAGCACAACAAATCTACGCCACGAAAGAAAAAAGTCGTTACTCTTAATGTTATAAAAAGTTTTGTACGCAGGCCCGAAATATTTTGACAAACTTAAAGCCCGAGCCGACCCGAAAAGCCCGGCCAGACTTATGATACTGCACCATGTCAAGAGTTTCATTCTAAGAGTTCTACTTGCATAAAACGACGCAAACATATATTTGAGAGTAAATCCAAATGCACAACGGTAAATTGGTAAAAAAGTACCAAGTTTCATCTTTAACACGAAAAGATTGTCCAACAAAACTAGGTGTGATGTATCTGTAAAGCAAATGTTTCGCACTTGGATGAAAACATTGCTGCATTGTGGGTTTGGTTAAACTCAAGTAAATCAGATGACATACGACTTAGGAACCAATGCATTCAGCACAAGCACACAGTGTACGAGTCAAGGAAACAATTCTTTTGGATTTTTTGGTCACCACTGTCGCAACATTACAAAAAGTTAGGATAAACGTATATTTTATCTTTATTTCCGAGTCAAGTCCTTACGTTTTGAGCTATCGGTCACTTCGGGATTGCCAGATGAAATTTCAATAAAAAGCTAAAAAGTACTAAAAAGAGGCCAGAAAACGGACAAAGCGCCTGTTTGAAGGCCAGAAAAAGGCCAAACTTTATTTGCGGCATTGCCATTCCTTTGTCACAAAAACATCTGAATTAAAAATATCAAAAACCATTTTCTTTGAAATTAAAGATTAAATCTTGCTTGGCATTGTACTGGAGCACTGATCTTCCGTCTTTTCATGGTTTGTGAAATTGCACACTTTGGTTAAAATGATGCCACAGTCATAGGCGTAGCCAGGGGGCCAAAGGGGCCATGCCCCCACAAAATTTTTAGAAAATATAGTCATTTTGTGCTTTGACAAGCGTTTTTCCAACCAAAATAGTGTTATTCGCCTAAAATCAAACATTTCCCCCCCCAAATTTGTGGGCTGGCTACGCCACTGGCCACAGTTTGTATACTGATTCATCAGCAGCTTTCTGCACGAAAGTCTCTCCATTCACTCCTGTGCTTACGATCAAAATCATAAGATCTCTTTAACTTTGACGTAATTATCGCATTTCTATCGCAAAGACACAGACCTGTCCGCAAGCGTTGAGACTGTTTAATGCTTACAACACAATAGACACTACACAATGTAGTGAGTTCATGCATTTCCAGTCATTACTAGAAAACTGAATTTCGAATCCAGCATTCCTCAAATATTACTAATATCAGAATGCGGGCGTCTGATATTGCATTTATTACAAAAATTTGCAAATGTGTTGCAGACAAAAATTGAATAGCAATATTTTTTTCATAAGCACCTATTTCAGTTTAAAAGAGGACAAAAAAGACCCAAAACGCCAAACAAAATTTTTGAGGCCAACTAACTTGAGATGAGGCCAAAAAAAGCCAAAAGGCCAACTAAATTTTTTTAGGCCAAACATCTTGAAACGAGGCCAAATTTCAGAAATTTGGCTTGAAAAAGGCCAGTCTGGCAACCCTGGATCAACATACAGCTAGGTAAACACTCTGGCAACCTTTCTAACGTTTTGGTTGAAATCCTGCTCACTAATGGTTGAAAACACTCTTTTGCTAAACTCTGCATCCCAAAACTAAGTCTCCACAAGTGCTGGTTTTTGTCTTCGGCAAAAGCTTGGCAGATATTTGCTTGAAAATCTAACTTTCTAACATTATATACACTAGCATTATTAAATTATACGCTGTCTGTTTCTGATTGCGTAACAACCAACGTTACAGCAAAGTCAGCCACATTTCTGCATGGAACAAATCATGGCTGTACTGTGGTCTCTCACATGTGCAACTGTAATACTCTCACTGTTACAAGAAAATAACGTTTCTAACAGTATACCACACAAGGTAAAATGTTGGAAAGAAGCAGTTAAACATCTTTTACGGTCTCTAGAAACTTGAAAAATGCTAAAAATTATTTTATCGAAGCTAAAATTAATAAATTAACAGAATCAGTGATACCACACCAAACTCTGTTTCAACATCAACTTGGCTGCGTATGGCCTACCATCTAACATGAAATGCTCTTCACACAAAACGTGACAAACATCACTTTTATTTTTGAAGCCTCTCCAAATACAAAGCCTAAAGAGAAAAAGTGGGGGGGACATAGCATGTTATGTCCTCCCCGTCTGAAAAAGTGGGGGGGACACGTCCCCCGTGTCCCCCACCAAATTGCGCCCATGGGCAGAGGTGATTAAAAATCGAAGCACACTAAGGCCTGTTACAGCTTTGGCAATGCAAAATTTTGTGTTGGATTTATATTATTCAATGCAAATTTACCAACTTTGGAAAATTCTGTTTTTCATTCACAAGTGTTTACTGACGCTTAGAGCCATTCTGAACTTGCATCTCTTTGAAAAGTCTGGTTTCAGCAATGAACGAATGGATTTATTTTGCTAGCAGGCATGACGTCCATGGTACAAATACACACTGAGAATGTGTCTAACCCTGTGGTTCTGCCTCCACAACGCAGGTTGAAAAAAACAGACAAAACAGAACGTTTTGCAACGGCGTTGGAGGTAGAACCACAGGGTCTCAGACACATTCTCAACATTATTGTTCGCTAACCCGTAACACTTGGTACAACACTACTGCAGAGTAGGACTCTAATTCCTAAACTGGTTGAGGCCAGGTAAAGTACGAATGCGTTGTGGCATGAGACGCCCTAAAACGAATCAACATTGCAATGTCCGAGCACGCAGTGCAAAGCAAAATGCGGTTGTAGTGTTCAAAGAATAAGGACGAACAGGGTCGGAGCCAGACATTTTCATTTGGGGGGGCTATCGGAGGGACCAGTTTTGCAACAAGGGGAGCTGTCAATGGTCTGTGTAGGACTTTCAGAAAGAGACCTGAAAAATTTTGGGGGAGCCACTGGGGGGCCAGGCAAAATTTGGGGGCCTGGCCCCCCTAGCTCCGCCCCTGAGGACGAATATAAACAGCCTGACTGCATCACGGCACGCAACCAAACGTTGTTAAACTTTCCGCATCTTTCGAGAAACAGGTACACATTTTTTCTTAACATGGCCTCAAGGCAGTGGCGGATCCAGGGAGGGCAGTTTGGGGCAACTACCCCCTGAAACGGCTGTGGCGCCCCCTTAAAATGACGCCCCTCTGATAAAAATGCGACCAATTTTGGTGCCTATGGAAGTAGAAACAAAGGCAAAAATACTCAGTCTAAACTAAACAATGCTTTACACTTCGTTGAACTTCAGTATTTACGTGACGGTCTTTGACCCAGGCTCTTACCGATTAGAATCAACATTGCTATTGTTTCGTATTAGTACTCCTGTTCCCATTTGTTTCCGCGTAAGAACTGCTCATCAATCACAAACACGATCTCCTTCGCTAGCAGTTCTGGACCTGGTCTGTTTTTGTTACAAGTTCATTTTTTAACACTTGGTGGCAGCTTTGAAAGGAAAAGCAGTAGCGAAGATAGGAAGGCAATAAGTATGGAAAACTTAGAACCGACGCAAAATTTTAGAAGCCTGCAAAGCAAAAAAACAGTTTCAGGTCTGCTGTCATTCAGTGCAATCCTGGAGTCCGCTCCGCAGTAGCCTACGCCTGCATCTTAGTTTTGCAACACAAACGTAAGTGGATGAGTTTCTTGTCAGAACTAATGACCCTGATTGAATCATTTTGCAGCGTGTGAAAAGCTATAGCAACATTTGTACGTTAGCAGGGGCGTAACGAGTTTAAATGGGGCCCGGGGCAAGAAGCAAGTTTGGCGCCCCCATGTTCGAACCTGAGATCTTTTGGCAACAAATGTATTCTGTTGAAGAAAGTATTTGTGATATTATCGGGGCTTTTCGGCGCCCTCCGCAGTAATCCTCCGCCCCCCGAAGTGATTCGGCGCCCGGGGTATTGCGCCCCCCTTACGCCCTGTACGTTAGCAAACAACTTGCCGGTTTCTGACAAAAATGCATTGAGCGTGCCTATTTTTTTCGGTCGTAGACCGAATTTTTTTAAATGACCGAAAAATATTAAGTCGATTCGGTCATAATCTTCGAAAAGGTAGTCTAGTAGTGAATACTGTTACGGCGAGTTTTTAATACTATTACGGGACAAAAAAAACGAGATGTCTTAGCGAAAAAGACAGGAACGTGCTCCAGTAGCTCAAGGGATTATGACCTAACAAAGCAATTCTGCCACACCTCACTCCGTCAGCGGGGACAACGCAGCGTAGCATTGAATCACTACGTTGTCCGTCGGTTCGACGATGACGCTGCTCAACGCGTTTCCTTGTGTCGGCGCATGTGGCTCCTCAGTCCAAAGGCTGAGGCACAAACACGGCCGCATACTGTACAGGCGGATCCCTGCCGCGTTGTCGTTGGATGTGGTTGGTTGCGCTGTTGGTGTCTGCGCACACGCTTTGCTACTGCCACATCAATATGTTGCTGTTCAAAGGTTGCCAGGCCCTTGTCGCAAACTGCACGCCATTCTTCTCGATCCCCGGCCAATTCCTCAAGTCTGTCGAAAGGGATCCCGCATTTACTTAAGGACGACTTAATGTGATCCTTAAAACGCTTTTTTTGAACCCCACCGAACGTCGGCCGCAGGAGAGTTCACTATAAAGTAGGCGGCGGGGAAGTCTGTTTCCAGGCATCCTTATCACATGGCCAAGCCACCTCAGTTGTCTTCTGAGTAGTATCGTCTCGAGGCATGTTGTGCC
>Ga0210059_1005667_pt1 | contig 20069 bp, 17 predicted proteins | sample Ectturendosymbi2_FD_188042 | JGI IMG/M metagenome (GOLD analysis project Ga0210059, IMG submission 188042) | Ecteinascidia turbinata endosymbiont from Florida, USA - Sample 2 (SPAdes) (version 2) | ecosystem: Host-associated > Tunicates > Ascidians > Unclassified | place: Key West, Florida... | reverse complement strand
CAGAGAAAGTTTGGGAACCCCTGGTCTATACACTGCCATTAAATATCTGCACAATTAGGGCTATCTTTGTAGTACTTATGCAGATGGAGAAAAGTTATACAAGCAACAAAAACTTTCATAACTGTATTTACTTTATTAATGCTTTAAGTGTATTTTTTAAACCCGAACTTGACAATTGTTATGTAACGCTTCTTACTGTTCGTCGTCGGCGAAGATAATGTTGCCTTGCAATGAAACTCTTATCAGTGCAAGCTTTCCGGATGACTGCGCTGAAGCAGAAAACGACCTGACATGCAAACAGTTTTGCAGGCGGATGTATTGCATGGCAAGGAACCTTCCAGCAGCCATCGTTGTTGCAGTTCTCAGTTTCTACGTGCTGCTTGCTATTCTTGCGTACGAATGGCAGAGGAGAAAAGAAACAGTTCTCTTGACCAATCGTCTCTACATTGTGTCAACTGTTTGTTGCTTTGGGGCAGCTATTGGTGACGTAATGCTGATAACGGCAACCAACTTTTCCTGCACAGCTCTTCACACAATTGTCGTCGTTTTTTGGGTTCTCAGCACTCTGATTGCGTACGTAACCATTTGGACAAGACACAGACGCTTCTATACAGACCCTTTGTTTACTGACTCAACAAGAAATATCCATCGGGCCGTGAGCGTGGCTGTTTTAGTCACAATAATTGTATCTCTGCCAGCAGGTGCAGTAACATGCTTCATTCAGCACCGCGTTCAGCCGACATACTACGGATGTGTAAATCACTGGTTTCAGGAAAATTTCTTTGAAAAGACTACTACCGTGTTTGCTGTCGTTTTCTCACTGATGGAAGTCAGCTCTCAATTACTGCTTCTTGCCTTAACTGTGCTTCCATTGATTGCGCAAAGGCAACGTAACTCCAACAAACTGTTTCCACGTATTTCACAGGGCCGAGAAGTGAAAGAAGACATCAGACGTTTGGTTAAGCGACTTGTTTTATGTACATGCGTTTACTTCGTGTCAGGGTTAGGGTCAACAGTTTTGGTTGTTCTATCATTCAAAGGAGTAATTTGTTTTTATATAAATACTTGCATATTACTGAACGTCTTGGTGACGAATATTGCCACAGTGTGTTCATTTTCGGACGGATGGCTTAGACTAATGCCCTGGAGAAAACTTTTAGCCTAAATTGCACTTGTTTCAATCAACGTAATTCACAACTTCTGATTAGATACCTGCATTGTACTGAGGAGTTTTATGTAAAACCGTATTGTTTGCGGCTTGATGCTAAACCTGACTTATTTCCTTTTCATGTTAAAATTGCCTTTCTTCATATTCTGGAAACACAAGCTTATTTTGCCTGAAGTCTATGGAGACGGGAAAGCCACTGTAATGGCACAAGACACCATTCTGGCCATAACGCCTGAACCATCTGCGTTATTTAACGGTGATTTTGATGTGTTATTTCCATCAAAAATTTATTTATACATTTGCATTTGAAAGTTTTGATAAAAATGCATTTTTTGTTACCTCAACCAGTTTGGAGCAGTTTTTCAACTTTTAATAGCAAACGTCTACCTGCGTGCATTTTCGAACTGTTTTATGCATTTGAAAACTGCGTCTTAGTCCAACTAACCAAAAAAAAAAAAAAATTACTCATCGGAATGGTTGTGAGGAAAAGTTTTTAACCTGAAGTTCGGCTAAGCAATTACAATGTCCCACCCACCATTTGTTTTCATAAATCACGAAATGTTGGAAGTAGAAGGACAACCAAGATATCTTTGCACCAGGAATTTTGTGCTATTTCTGTCAAAAATATGTATAATATATATATTTCTCTTGACATTTATGAGAAAAATGAGCATTTTTTCATTCTTTTTGTCCACTTCAACAAGCAGGTTCTTGAACATTTTAATTTTTCCTCTAAATATTCGTGCAAGAAACTTAGCCGGAAGGCACAGGATAAATGGATGAGCCTCATCTGCGATATTTAGGTGATTGCAGTTTGTGGAACTTGAGTAATAGAGTCATTAGAAGAACAAACGAAGCATCCCCAATTTTTGGGCTGTTGACCCTCTAGATTCAAAGGAAGGGGGCGAAGCCATTTTTTTATAAATATGACAGTGGTGGTGAACTTTCTATGAAGAATCTGTTTTTTAACGTGCATACCTTTAGCTGCACAGCCTTTTTAACGAATCACTACTTTCATTGCAAGGATCAACAATCGGGTTTTTCTTGTAATACGTCACAGTGACGTCAAACATACACTAAAATTGCATGATACGATGCGGTCTGTGGTACATTTTCTAACCATGTTTAAGATTTTGATATAGCTCCTCCGGCTAACGCGAATGACCAGAAAGGTGATTATAAGGAACTATTTGCCGTAACACAACTTGCGTAACTGTATGACTGCTTTAACAAAAGTCTATGGACAGAGCAGATGTATCAGAGATTGGGCCGTCGACAGCAAAGATATGTGTCGCTCGTTTCGGGAACTGCTGTCATTGTAAACTTTTGCAAAAAACTAGACGATGTTGTAAATTATTGTTCTGATCTGCACGTCGGCGAATATAGCGTGCATTTCTGCGAGATTATCCATTGTTGTCTACGTTCAGGTAATAAAATACCTTTCAGTTTTTGCAACCTACAGTACGTAATAAATTTACTTCGCTAAAAATACCATGAACCACTTGACACCTTGCAACGTCTTGGTAACATGGTTTATGGTTTATTCATGCATTTTTGTGACTCAAGTCACGAAATCGAACAAATGCAAGAGGAAGAAACCTCTTTCCCCCAACAGAAACCTCGAGATTATTAATTACTGGAAAAGTTGAAGTGCCGTTTCTCGCGCATGAAATCGGCCAAACTGGATTGAAAACGAACCAATGCTACGTCAGCTAGCTCTTTTCGTTCTTGTTTGTTTGTGCGCCGTATATTACGAAACAATCTCCACACTTTGATTTGCATTCACACCCATGACAGTAACACCGTTTCTGCGCACGTTCCCTAATTTGAGAAATAGGTTATTTTGAATGCGTTTGCAGTGCTACCAAAAGCTGTCGTTCTCTGTTCTAATCAAGGGCGAGCAAGGGACGAATACCATAAAGCCGATGTTCACAATAAAACAAAACTGTGTGCGTTGTACCCCTTTTGCACAATGGAGTCTAAATTTGTGGTGCAAGAATAGAAAACAACGATACATTGAACATTTTTGAGATATTTCTACTCAAGCTGCGTGGAGACTCTCTAGTTACGTCAGGTCGTTATGTCATGTTACGTGAGGTCGCCTTGGTGTATTTTGCTTTGGTGATGTCAATGAGGGTGCTCAAAATGCTTTTCGTATGTGCACTGACGTGTGGGTGTTTTGAGACGTACCACTGAATTTTTTTTCAGGGAGCAAACCAAGAATGGAATAACCCTTGGAATTGCTCACGATGCAATTTTCTTGCTTTTGGGAGAAATCCTAAGTCAGTTTTTCAATTATGGAGGTCTTGTTCTTCAGGTATTATTGCGTCGCTCCAAAAGATTTTCATTCGTTGAAGCCCAAAGACTTTTCACCACAAGCACTTATGTGATGGTGGTGACAGATCGGAGCACTTGAAACATAGTTAGCGATATGTAAAAATATACCACTTTCTTGCTTCCTTTACGCGGCAATAAATCAAGAACTTGATCAATGGCAATTTCTTTACTCAATACGAGGCGTAGCTAACGACATCCTGACTTCCCACGAAAGAAAACAGGACGCAGAATGGGGACCTCAACCATCGCAGGCGAGTTGTAAGTTCTAACCAGGACAGTGGTATTTTACGGTTTCGTCACACAATCCATGTTGGCGTTGCCAGATGCACAACAAAGAAGTGAAACTGGGGTGCGGTGCCTTTGGTGCTGAAATTGTAGAGGCACCAAACGCTACCAACCTGACCGTAAACGAGATGAATAATGTTAATTGGGCCATGGCTGCAAATCTTTGTTTCTTTCATTTTGTTATAGCGCAGTAAAATACATCCGTTGTTGTTGAGTCCGTTTGATGAACATAGTTCCATAGTCTCTTGCACTGTTAGCGCTTCTGAGCCAAATTTTGTGACAATGTTTTCCTATGCATTGCATCTTAGCCTACCATATTCATAATACGGTCAGCAATATACTGTGCACAATCAGCATAGGTGATAGGATCTGCGAGTCTACCGTTGTGTCATTTGAAACAATCTTAACGATTCGTTCTCTGGGTCTGTAACCCATTAATCATTCAGTTTAGAAAGATCAAAGCTTGAAGCAAAGTTTTCCGTTACCATAAAAAAATACTGTTCATGCAAAGTCTATTGAAGAAGACAACCAAACCTACGTACTCCACATTTTGCATTGACCAGTGTCACTTGGATATTTTCGAACGGTGGACGTTTCCGCTGCTACAAATTTGCATATGGCAATATTGTTTATATTTGATAAAATGCAAGAGGAATTGAATTAGTTAATAAACCAGTCGAAGTTTTGATATTTCGAAAATCATGCTTTTTTGCTCTAACACTTATTACCCAGGATTGAAAATAAGCCTCAGTCCCTCACATCATCATTTGTATGCAAACCAAACAGAACAGGTGCGGCACAGCAACAGCACAGCTCTGCTGTGAGTAGCTGCAAGCTGACTTAAAACTAAGTCAGTTGTGAGCAACGGTTGTCAGCTCTATTCGTCGATTGGCTCTTGAAGTCAAAGGAAGTTACACACAGATACAAACTTTCCTCGTAGAAACCCAGCTTTGATGGAGTTCACGGCGAAAGACAAAAATGGACTGCTTAGTTTTATCCACCAGAAACCCAGGCTGTTCGGCTTATCAAGTCCTTGTGATTTTAGAAAAAAATAACATTGCCTTTGATGGCGTGGTTTGTGTCAAGCGACATTTTTAACCGGACGACGACTCGAGTACGATCAAGTGACGATGCATAAAGTTGAAAAGGACAAGAACCAGTTATTGTCGTTGTTTTGCTATCATACAGTGCATTGCGCATTTTCATCTGACATGACCCATGACCTTTAACCCGAGTTTCGCAACAATCTGCAAAATGGCAAAATCAATAATAAACCTCATAAACGTATCTGTAGCACCAAGCTTTCAGTGGGCCAACCAGTTTTCTGGGGACATGGTTATGGGCAGGTACTGCAAATAGGAAAGTAAAGTTAATAATCAGGTGTGTGCAAACAGTCAACAGAGCACCTGTTTGTTTGCGAGTCAAAAACCAATTCAACATAAGACCGCAATAGATGCGAAGCATTTGCAATTAACAAAATAACTGAACAAAGAACAGCAAATAATTGCGACTTTGCAGAAGCAAAATATCGGTCCAGTGACACCGGAACAGCGAAATGCGTGTGGGGGGCACTGAAAGAGTTGAGGGCAATGAAAACTAACCAAAAATAAAAAAAATCGTTACCACTTATACTTGTTTCTGTTCATCAACAATATTGACCTCAAAAATAATAGCAGAAATAACCACATTTAAACACTTTTGAATTTTCTGGGTGCGCTAATAGTTGCAATAAATTTGTTTCAATTCGATCTTGATAAACCATCAAATTACCTATGATACTATTATGAAAAGGCAACTCCGCAACCATTGCCCCCGTTTTGAAAATGCAGGGGGAAACGCACCCGTCGTGCCCCCGCTATCCGGCGTGCCTGCCCCGGTTTCGACCACACCAAGCCAACAAGCAGTAAAATATACCCCAGATTGTTTATCGGGGGATGTAAAGCAAGTCAAGTGTGACATAAACTTTTGCTCAGCGGAACGCCACGCTTGCATAGTCAGGAATATGATTGGGATGTCTGCAGATGAGTCACAAAACAACCACATCGGCTCTTTCAACAGCCAGTGAAACTACAGTACATTATTTCGTCTAATGAGATTGCCGCAGAAAGCTGTAAAACCCCTAATCATAACAAAACTAAACCGATATTATTCTAATTTAAATACCACATTAAAAAAATTCTGATTTTTTACAATTATGACTTACTACCCACCTGACAAAGACTTTCAAGATCATGCCATCATACCAGTTTCACAATTAGCAAATATTTGCACTTTGCGGTTTTGAGAAGGTGTTTTGTGATGCGTTGCTTAAAGCAGAACCTTCTCTTCTTCCTTTGCATAGCATTAAGGGATTAAGCAAAAACGTTTTCCATTTACTACAGGCAAGAAAATATCTCAAATGTTATCAGTAACTTACAAAACATATAAAGTTTTACATAACAAATATTTCGGAGTTTTTACCACACAATTTTTGCCCCTCTGAACTTTTCTTGTTGTTAGCGGCATCAATGCTATAAAGCTTGACGACTTCACCCCCTTTTCAATGTCTGAAATCAATCAACAAGGTGTCGTGTAGTTGAATGATACTTTTAATATCTTGGTAACGTAACAGTATTGTGTATACTTTTCAAGTTGGATACGTTCTGCAACTCCAAAAATAAAAACGTGAAGGAAATTTTGGCAACATTTTTAATGGCGGTCAAAAAGCTCGTCGAAAACAGCTTTTTTGTTTGTGTTATTGTCGAACGCGACGATTTATTTGGCTTTTCTGTTCTGCGGAAGATCAACTAATCAAAACGTTTTTGAGACATTCGGGATGCAAGTGACTGTATTAAGCTCGCTTCTTGAGGTGTGCTGGCGAAATCCAACTCTAGCACACAATTAACAATACCTGAAAGGAATTGCTCTTTATCATTGTTTTTCGCTTCAAAGGAAATCTTAAAAAACATAGGACATTTCAGATACGGTTCAAACGTCGCATGGTGCTTTGGCCTCACTAAGTCCTGGAAAAAACCCATGCGTTTAGTCACCACCCTAAAGCACACTTGGTGATAAATTTGCCGTAACATCATGTTTGCCTTGCTGTGTGTATCCCAGACAACTAATGCAGCAATAAATCAAACATAAATCAAACTTGTCCCCCCTGGAAAAAATTTTGGGAAAATCTCCTACTTGCCCCCCCCCTGGAAAAAATCCTTCCGACGCCCATGTTTGTTGCAAAAGCGATTCGACACAATTAGTGCAACGAAAAAGCACGACACAACTTCCATAAAAGCAATGCTGTCAAAACAAAAACATACAAGAAACCCATTGCTTGCCAGAGAGAAGCTGCGGTGATTGCGCCCACGATGATCTAACAAACATGGTGTACTAAGGTTGGTGCCTTACTATTGACGAGGTGCTTCGTGTTAGTCCTGGATAAATTCCAACTGTTGTTACGTTAGCTGAACATGATGTTTTCACCATTATATGGAGAAGAAAAGATGTGGTGACGTTTCACAATATGAAAAGAACTGTTGTCCAATCAAAGGAGAACAAAAAAATATGAAACACAGAATCACGACTGACGATACAGCAAAAGAACAAAGGCAACGAGATAGTAAATTATTGTTCCACAGCATAAGCAGCAAAAACGAGCAAAGGCCAGAAATATGCAACCGAGAGTAAAGTAGCCTACTAAGCAGAAAACACTTGGTAGTATTTCCAAATGGCAGTAAGATTGTACATGATGTCTGGATGTCGAACGTTCATGAACCAAATGATCCAACACCAAACAAAAGCGATCAGCATGTTATGGGGTATCAAAAATGTCAAAACTCTCACATTACTTTAGCTCTTGAAAAGCTCATACACTTAGGTCTACTGGCGACAAGAGCCTGTGGTTCCACTACGCTCAACTTGCAAAACATACGCAGGGTTACTTCATGCAACACTGTCGACGATAATAATCAACCTGTGCCAAAGTAAACACTCTTATTAAAATGTTGAAGTGCGCCACACGATGGTTCCTCTCTACTTAACTGAAGTATGGCCATCTATAAGAGAGCTGAGAGCTATAATGAGGTTGAAGACTAATGAAAGGTAAAGACATAACTTTACTTCCTGTTAGAAATACGTTTCCAATTAGAATCTACAGCAACTCCGTGCACTGTTTACCAAAAAGGTAAATCTATCCACAGTACTTGCGGTCGCATAGCAAGGAAACCTGTGTCGGTGAACAAAGACCACCACGATCAGCCATATGAAAAGGATAACCATGATTTTGGAACAGGCATGGTGTGCAATTGTGGGACAGCAAAATTACAAACATGCATTCGTTTACAGCGGGAAATGCTGCGACCGATATGCTCACTCGTGAAAAAGCATGCATCATTTTCTGAAAGGTTGTCCAGACCACCAATTGGGAATGCACAAAATATTCAAAATGCTGACATTGAAGAAACTTCTGCCTTGACTGAAACGAATGGCGGCCCACAACAATTAAAACACTGACAATAGACAAAGCCCCTATCGTGCTACTAAACGTTATTTTATATCTATGAAAATTATGTAATTTGTATTTTCTATGCATGTAATATGCACCGTAGTATTTCCAGGTCTAGTTTTTGCGTTGTGGTGTTGCACTATTGTATGCTGCTAAAAGTTTGATGTATTCGTTTCATGGAAGTACTCTTTTTGAAACAATTTATCGCAGCCTTACTGAACTTTTAGCAGAACAAGCAGCATTCTTTCATGTACAAATATACATAACTCTAAGCTACCGTCTAAGTTCCACAATTATTTTAAACTTATTGCAGATGCTCATCCGTACAATACAAGACAAATCAAAACTCGACACTTTGCTTTACCAAAAACAGTTCAAAATCAAGCGCTAAAATGACAAAACACAGTGCAACATCCAGTAAATCTAGTGAAGAATTCCCTTCAAAATAAAAAATAAATCGTGTTTGGTGCTTTTTTCAGAGGAATATTAAAAATGTGTATTACTCGGCTACTAGAAACATATTTTGTATACTTTTTACTGGTGTACATAAACCAGGTGCATTGATTTAATTATTTAACGCTGTTACGTGGAAAATAGTTGAACCATGCTCTATCGCCTTTATATCTTACTCAGTTAGATTTCTGGTGCGTTCACTAAAATTGGTCGCGTCAAACCCTTGTGTGAAGTAGTGGGATACCTTTAAAGGGCAAAGCGAATTATGTGCCTACAGAACTGCAAACGAATTTTCGTTCTCTTGGCATCGAATGAGAACACTTTTTCGTATTACATGTTTGAATACCTTGTTCTGAACCTGCTTAAATTCCATAACACTATTACAGTACTGCACTAGTTTATAACTTTTGACGCATTTCCTCTGTAGCTTTCACGAATATTTTAAATATGTTAAAACAGCAAATGTTCAATGTGACAACGATAAAACATTTTCTTCTGGTGGCTTGACCTTGCCTGCAACGCTTTTCCTTCAAAAAACACATTACCGCATTGCGCATATTAAACTTTATAACCAGAGCAAAAGACTTGTACTTACTGCTGTAAACTGTTCCTTTTCACTGAAGTAGCTTCGTCCTTAAGAGGTCTGCACCCAAAATGATCCCTGGTGGACCCTGTCCTTGGAGCTTCCCACTCCCTGATGCATTTTATAAATCAGTGTACTTGGAAGTCATCGCAACACTACATTATAATTATCGTGATGGCGTCATTCATTCCTATGCCCTTTATGCTTGTGTTTCATCAGAGTAAATGCATTAGCACCATCAAGCGTATGCTTTCTACTCTCGCCACGTATATATCCTCGTGTTCTTTCATGTAATTGTGTGTAGTGTGTTCCACGTTACTGCGATGCTTGCTAAAGGCTAGCGCGTTGCGTGTGGGAGTGAAGATGTTAAGCAATACAATTTAAAATAAAAAGCCTTCTTTTGAGGTGAAAGCTAACGTACGGGAGGCCTGGTTGAAGTTAACGACCTCTTGAATGATAAAATAAAACCTAACTAAAAGTAGTAAAACTCTTCTGCAATGCATAAAAGCCTGCTTGTGAGTTTACAAGTGATACGTGTGCTGTTTCGAGAGGCAAAGGCTTGTTAGTTGGAGATACGCCTGCGGTTCTGCAAAGACCCAGCAAAAACAATTTCAAATACCGGAAGTGTACCCGTTATGACTATTATATTGGAAAGACAATATACTGACTAAGGAGGATTCAAGCGTGCTTCATATTGCTTAACATTCTTAACACAATTTTAAACCACAGCGAGATTATATGTTTTTGTCTTGTTTTTGCTAACTTTTTTGTTCCATGTGATTTTTTGGTAAATGACAGAGAGGAAACAATTGTTTGGCTGGTTTACGCTTGAGATAAAACTTGTTGATTAAATAGTGAGCAATATTAAGCTTTATAATTGATTTGTGAATACAGGGATTCAAATGAGTTATTAACAACCAAATTTCAAATAACAAAATTTCTAATTTCACGTCTATGGCAACTTGATATAGAAAAATATAATGTAACAACAGCTTAACAACGTCTGTAAGGAGAAAATTAGTCGAATAAAGTTTTTCGGGCAAATTTGTGGAAATTCGGGCGTGATATCCTTTGCGTCCCCCCAAAATTGCTTGCTCCTACATCTATGCTCTGATTCACTTTACTTGTAGCCATTCAAGCCTACAATCTGAGCTCTAAGTTACCCACGCAAACACACCAACTGCACTACAATCTCACTTCCAGAAAGTCATATTCTGACACCATTACGTCATACAGAAAATCCGCAGTTCTACTGAAACTGAGCAACGTTACCTTTGCAGAGTTTTTAACTTCAGCCACCAAAATTTAATGTTGATAATACCACCTAATGGCTAGGTTGCAACTTATTGAAAATATGCCACTTACCTTAACAAGAGCATGGGTAACACCAAGAAATGTTAGTCGCCGACTCCCAGGTGTCGGGTGATATAATGATGTGCCGTCTGGCCGTTGGTAAGGGTCGAACGATAGGATAAAAAAAAGCTAGTCTTGACTATTTACCGTGATTATCTGCAGGGTGTTTTTATCACATTTTGAACGGAGGGGCAATATAGGCTAAACTTCCACCTACCTGAGAAGGAATGTTTGCTTGTCTGCGGTCGAATGTCATCTCTGTCCTTTCTTCAAACGACTTTTGATTGGGGTGGGGGCAAATGGCTTTGGCTGGAGAGAAAGTTGTAGGGACTGGGGAAAAATTGCTCCCCGAGGCAATGTTAAATAAACCTGATTTAAAAAAAACACTGGAGTACTTTAGCACACTGGATTTACCCCACAGTTTTGAGTAAATATTTATGCAATTTGCCCACGCCGAAGACGCATTTCCTAGTTTTTTAGGCTATGCTACAGTCTACCAGTCGAGGTCTTCTAAACGCAATAACTGAAAAGAATTAGAACTTTCAAAATATTTTTAAAAAAATTTTGAAAATAATAAAGAACAGTTAGAACTTTAAACCACTCTCAAATATTAATGTTTAATCTACAAATTGCCGCCCCAGCAAGATATGGCAATGGTCTCACAACCCCCAGAGCTTCCCACATGCGACGACACGGCTGCCACGATATTTCGTGGAAGCGATATTTCCAGGTTAGTGAAAACTGTAAAGTTTTGTCATCTATTTTAACGCACGATGAGCATCAGAAGGCATCAACGGATGCCTAGTGTGCGTCCAACTAGTAATTGGTTTGCTCGAGACTGGTGCAAAAAGTGACAGTTCCTTTCATTCATAGAAGCTTAGTGGATGGTATGGATGTCATCACACCCGAAAAATAGTGCGAGAGTTTGCATGGTGGTTCCTTCTTCTTTTGAGCTAATTGTTCAAACCACTGCTTGGCTGTACTCGATCTCGGGGCAGATGTTGAGCAGCCATTCGGTTGTCTCATCGTCCAGAACCGTCAGGCCATGCAATCCATGGGGAGGTCGATGGATTGGACATTGGAGGACAACATGGTCGACGGCTTGTTTTTCTGCGCCACACTCACAGGCCGCAGAGGTGGCCATACCCCATTTGCAGTTCCAGAGTTTGTATAGTGATAGCAACGGTCTACCGCAGTAAATCTGATACCGCTGAGCGCCTTTGAGCGCCTACAAACCAGGTAGTTTATGGTTCTTTAAATTGCTACCCAATGGTATTCATCAGTTCAGGAATGCTAAACATAGCAGCGGCTTTCCGCAGGTTGTCGCTCAGCGATAGTTCACTGTTTCGAGCTGAGTCATGCCCAGTGGTAGGTTGTGATAAATACCAGTTGTGTGTTTGAGCCAAAAACATGTTTGGCATATGTTATGTCTGTTCTGTCAGCTCTAGTAGCATACTTGTTGATACTGCTTCGTTTTCAAAGTCAAGTAAATGTATCTGCTTGTTGTAAAGCAGCTAAAGTCTGACAGGTGAAATTGCAGTAATGAAGGAAGTTCTTCAATAAAATCAGGGTTAGTTTCACCTTTAAAGTGCAATGTTCTGTTTCACCATGTCTAGATGCAAACGTTTGATTTAGCTGGTTATTTCAACGGATAGTTCTTCCGACCTGTCAGACTAAAACCCAATTTTAAACAACAATTTACAAAACTGGAAGAGCTCTTGCGAACTTTTTCCTTTGGCCACCACTCACACCAAAGTAGCAAACAGTGGTAGCGGAAAAATGGTGATAGCTCGCTGCCACATTTGGTATTTTTTTCAAAAACAAGCGGCGCTCTCCCTATCGCTACTGGAAAATTAGCTCGCTACAGTAGCTCGCTATTTTAGAAGCTCGCCACTGCCCAGCTCTGGTCGGTAGCACGTTGCATTTGCTTCAGCCCTCGAGCGCAAGATGTCTCACAAACAGCTAAAACAAAAAACGCTAGTGCTTTTTGTTGAAAGGTACCACGAATAAACTGTAGAAGCAGTCTAAAAGTGCAAACATTGTAGAGCAATACTTGTGTTTCCAGACTGCTGCTACAATTAAAACTAGGCATCACTCATTCCCAGTGCTACCACTGGTCTCAGTCATTTCAGTATCAAAATTTTCAGGATTCACTATCATTTCTCATCTATTTATTATTGGCCAATGGGCCCCATTCAGCAACCACGCTTCCGCTCCCTGACTCAAACATTATTTACGCCACTAGTTGCGGAAACGCTGTGGGCTTGTTCATTGTGCAAGGAGCGAGACAGTTTGGAGGAAGTGACTTAGTCACTGTATTGCTCTGCAATATTTGCCCTTTCAGACTGTTTTTACAATTTATTCGTGGTACCTTTCAACAAGCAGCACTAGTGTTTTTTGTTTCAGCTGTTTGTCAACTGTTTGTGAGACAGCTTACGCTCGAGGGCTGAAGCAAATGCAACACTGGATTTCGGTAGACACAGTTTGCAGATTTCCTATGTAAATTGAATTCTCATGATTGTTGAAAATTGTGTTAGTTAATTTGAATTACCAAATCGGTGTGCACATGAACTTCGCTCAATCAAGAATTCCTGCGCTGGTCTGTAGCCTGCAATCAGAATACGGTTGCCACCAGGCGCGTAGCTGTGGGGGACAACGGGGCAAAACCCTCCATTTCCAATGTTTTCAGGCTAATAAAATATTTGAAGTATAAGCCAAAGAAATACTTCATTGCAAATCAACGAAACTGCCTCAAGGAACTTATCCTACTTCAGCTTTTAGTCGAACACAAACTTGTATCTGACCTTTTGTAATCAGCAACTTTTCGCAGGTGTTTTTGGCACACCAACTTGCTGTATTCCACCTAAAGGTTATGTAAGCTTCATTTCAAGACCATCGCAAATTCCTCTGAGATAACGGTGGGTGTTATAAATATAACCTATCCTTGTTTCCAGTGTCAGCGTAGCCTTAAATCAATATCGTTGATTTTGTTTTTGCATAGTTCTGAAACTACATGCGTGAATATGGCGGTGATATACATTTTATATGTCTTGAAGCTCAAACTTTGGCTAAGAAGCGATTCAATTTCAAAGTCTTCTTCATTGCTCCATAGTAATTGTGTAGCAACAATAGCATTCATTCTAGACATTTGTTTGTGATGACTTGTATTGTGACGGTTCAATCACAATTATGATGAGCCTTAACGTTTTCATCAATGATTTCCCTTTACCTTGCCGGCAGTAAAAAAGCAATATGTTCAAGATATTAGACTCCGACGTGCTGTTCTTAAGCTCAATGTTTCAATTCTTATTTGATGTTAATTGCCACCTATCCTACAGTAAATTATTTGAAATCATTTAACCGCAACGAGAAGAGTTAGCAGTAAAATCTAACGTCAGTAGCAAGATGCTTTTCATTTTTCGAGGGCTGAGGGAATTGACACTGCCATTACTTTCAGATACTTAGATAACTTGCACAACGGTGCAAAATAAAATTTGGGGAAAGTTCTCAGAAAGGGGGCCCAAAACATCGCCATTGTGAAAGGTAGATGTGGGATTACGTGGATAAAAGAATTAAATTTATTTTCACATTTCAATTTATGAACTGAATTTAAGAGCATAAGACACATAAGAAAGGAATAAAATTTTGTAAAGTTTTGCAGCTTCACAATTGAAAGCTGCTTCCTGTGGCACATTTTCCCGGAGTTTTTGCTTTATTTTGAAAAACATATGACTTGCTTCAGAGCTTCTTTAAATGTGGCTCTATGAGTGGTTCATAACTTTTTTAACTAAACAGTGGTGCAAAACTCTCAAGGGGGAGCACAGTATCTCTGAAAAAGAGGGTCCGAGGCGACTGCCTCGTTATCCTTCCCTAATATCCGTCCTTGAGCTTGCAATCTGTCTTGTTGGCAAAGTGCATGTGACTAAAATGAAACTAAATTTAATTTCCCATTAGCGCTTCAAATTCCGCAGACAAGTTATAGTATTTTCAAGAAGCCCGTGATTTGTACAAATTAATTACGTGCAGTGTTAAACTATCTTTACCTGCAGCTGAGCGTGGTCAATAAGTTTTGTAATGCTCGTTTTTCAGTTGTGTTTACAGTTTAATTCCATCTTATATTTCAATGAAGTCAGTTAAATTTAGCAAAGTCTCATCAAAAAATTTAAATTAAGTAAGTTTAAAGTAGCTACAAAGGTTTTACGGAATAGGTTGAACATAACCAAAAGATCTTACGGATTATCAAAAATCCAAACATTTTTCAAACGCGTTGAAAGACTCTAGCGCATAGGGTTATCAACTACAGACGTGAATTAATTGCTCAAAAATTAGATGACAACGGGATCCACTTCTTATATCTGCCAAAACTTTGTAGAAGACATCCTTCGGATGTCAATGCCTCAGAGCAAAGTCGCTGTTCGGCTTCGATTGAACGTGCTGTGTCGGTGTACATCAGAAGCGTGTAAAATATAAGCGCAATAGCAATGGCGGCCGCGACGACTTCTTGCTCAAGTGCAATATTGGGCATTGAGAGGTTTACTAGCGCTTTTGCAAGAAAGGTGTATGAGCAAATGATGGCATTGATCCAAAGTAGAAGCTTGGAACTTTACTGTCAAAACTTTTAAAACTTGTCAATTCAATGAAAGCAAAATTTTTATTTGTCGGCTTAAATCTGAACACAATTGTTCAGGAGAAAACGCCAGAAACATGCACGTTTCATGGATGATGCTTTAAAAACAAGGAGCATTAAAGTATTTAAATGTTGAAACTCGCTTGTTGTTTTCTCCAGCTCTAATAAAATTACTGGCTACGAGCCTGGTTGCACTGCTGGTATTTACCGAAAGATCTTGTGGTTTGTTTGTTTTTTATTTATGTGGTGATTATTAGTAGCAGTATACAGTGTTTTTTTTAAGTTTATTAAAAGGGTGTCGTGGTGGAGGTTTAGGGTGTCAATACCATTTTCTCTTCTATGTCTGATACTTTTAACGCATTTTCACAAAAACGCAAGTCCGTCCCAATATGCTTAATTATTTGAATACGACATTCACTTTTGGCAAACAAACCAAAGACAATTTCATAAATAGAAAGGTTTATTGTACGCCTACACACTCATCCATTTACTCATTTTCGTGCCCGTTTTTCCTTTGGGGAGATTCGCGTGGGCAGGAACCCTAGGAGGACCCAATATACCTCACAATCAACAGCAGTCTCAGATAGTTCTGCTGGCTCCACACCAAGACGCGACCAAGCAAGGTCGGAGATGTAGTCACGTCACCTGGTCCTTGGATGAACTTCGGGTCGCTTTCCCGTGGGTGGAGACTGTTGCCTGGACTTAGTTCGCCATTCTTTCCTGGGACATTTTGGACGCATGGCGGATTAACGAGTGTCGCAAGTCGGAACAAAGGGATTGATACACGGATTGGTAAAAAACAGCAAACGCAGTTCTGCGTGAGCTTTATTGCTCTGTTTTCAAAGAACGCAAAGCTTTCAGTTTTTAAATTGGTCTTTGTACCGATCCTCATCTGTGGTCATGAATCTTAGGTTACGATTGAAAGAATACTGTCAAAATAATAAACGGCAGATATAGGATATTTGCGAAGGGTTCTCTATGTGACACTTCGTGACAAAGAGCACAGGTCTGAAATCCGTAAAGCTCAGAATGTCAAGTCACTTCTCCGAATCGAGAGATCCCAGCTATGTTAATACCACCCCAAGGTACTTGAACGTCTCCACCTGCTGCAGTGTATTGTCGCTTGCAGGAAACACTGCCTTGGGCGAGACATAATACCTCAATCTTTTTAGTGCTGATTTTAGTTCCTTCTTCGTCGCACGCAGCAGAAAACCGATCAAATGCGTGTTGAAGACCCTGTTGCGAAGATCCACGCATGCAGCACCAATTCGCCCGCGCAGAGCAAACGGTTCATCCTGCAGTTTCCAACGGTGAAACCTTTGTCGACGCGTCTGTGACTGTCTATCCAATTCATATAGACCAGGGTCTTCAAATATTTTGGGAGAGACCAGATAAGCTATTGCACAACAGTTCGAGGGCCAGATATCTTGCGTAATGAGTTTTTTCGGGATATATTACATTCTACCAAATCAATGCATTTTTCGTAAATAGATTATTTTTTCATTATTGGCAAAATGTGTTTGGTGGCCGGGTGAAATGGCTTCGTAGGTCGGATTTGGCCCGCGGGCCGTAATATGAAGAACCCTGATATAGACTATGAAGAGGAGCGGTATGATAGCATACACCATTGTCGGAGTCCAACACCAACGCTGAACGGTTGTGAGTTAACTCCGTCGACAGGGACACAATCTTCTGAACAGGAATTCGGTGACTTGACGGCCAGCAATAGGCACCCGTAAACACCGTGCTCCCACAACATCCCCCAAAGTTTTTCACGAGGAACCCGAACATGTACTTTCCTGAGGTCGACGAAGCATGTGTATACGTCTTTGGCATGTCCCAGGATTTCTAAACTTTTCTGGAGAGTAGAAAGTTCTTCTGTAGTGTTACGGCCGCGACAAAAACCGCACTGGGTATCATCCTGCTTTGGTTTTCGTGGCGTCTTGGCATACACTCTTCCTGGGGGGCTTAGCAAAGAAAAGCCGCGGTAGATGGTTCATTCATTCCTGTCTCCCTCTTGCGTATGTGGACGATCAATGTGCTGATCATTCGGCACTCTTCCAAAACGCCGTGCCACTTGACACACACCAGTCAGCCAAATCATCCAGCGTTCCAAGATCCCCTAATTCGCTGTCAAACTTTCCGCAATTAGCTTAAAGTCGGATTTAGCAGCGGCATCAGAGAGATTATTGACGCATTGCTCTACGGAAGCTTTCACCTGTGCAAAGTCAAAATATCCCGCCTGAAAAACTTTGCTCAGTTCTGTCAGGTGAGGTGCCAGTGTTGACAAAAGGAAAGCACCATGTTGAAATTTTTTGTTTTTAAAAGTCGCTATAAAACAACGCACATTGCATCGTTTTTATTTCCTGACAGCTGCTTTAGTGCAGCCCAAAGCCGAAATCTCACTCCTAGCTCTCACTGTTGCCTCACTCGACAACCACCTTGTTTTGCATGCGCGCTGCAACTGCCGACCTTTTGTCTTCATTGTAGTCTGATGCATCGCCAGGCAAGCCGATCGAAATGGTGAAACAGTAAAACACTTCCATAATTGCATTAAAGTCCTTTCGCAGTTTCGTACACCCAGGGTCGTAACGAGGTTAGATAGCGGCCGGGACAAGAAGCAAGTTTGGCCCCCCAAAGTTCGAGAATGAGGTCTTTCGGAAGCAAGTGTACTGTATTGAAAGAAGTACCTGTGCCATTGTTGGGAATTTTCGGCGACCTCGCAGCCATTCGGCACCTCCTGCAGTGATTTGGCGCCCCCATAGTGACTCGGTGCCCGGGGAATTGCGCCCCCTTGGCCCCCTGGTTACACCCCTGCGTGCACCATACTGTACAAATCTGTCGCAGTAGCAAGAGGTCGAAGCGAAGCGGTGCGCATGACTATGCACTGATACCAAACTTACAATTTTGGCTTCCAACTTCTGCGCCAGAAAATTGTGTCTGCCTAAAACATTCCAGCCGTCTGTTGCAATAACCACGTGCAGGAAAACATGCTTATCTCAAATCGTTTTACTTCAATACAAAGCAAAACCATACCCAGGCTTTCAGAATTTAAGGTGTCATTGCAAAATTTTAGGGCGTCATTTTGACACCCAAAAACGGCTTAAAAAAACACTGGCAGTATATTTTATTTATCGAAACTGACTAAATTTGAATTGATTATCACAATTTTTTAGCATAATTGTGTCTATTTAAGCTCTCAGAATTAATGTGTTTTCACATTAATTTCAGTGCTAAGTGCTGAATATCTAGATATAGCACCATTGCATACTTGTATACACTATTTGTTATACCACCACGATGGGCATAGCCAGGTATCAATTCCATAATGCACCCCCAATAGTCAATTTTACAAAAACGTCGCACTACGGTTGAGTTAACATGGTGACGTCAATCGAAACTCAAACAATAAGGTTTGTCCCCCCCAAAGTTTTTTAGCAAACTCGCTCCCTGCTTCTGGACTAGCGCACGTACAAAGGTTTTCAGGTTTAACCAGAAATTTAGAAAAGTTCTGAAGTGTAGTGCAAAATTTCAGTGCCGCCCAGTGGGTAAACTTCGGTGATACTGGACGTCAAATTTTTACAACTGGGCAGCAGTTTTGCCACCTAGTTCGTCTTGTACGTATACGTTGATTTCAAGCGCAACTAGGCTAGTCTTTTAAGTTTACTTCAACCGTTACTATAGGCTAGGCTTATAAGTTGACTTCAACCGTGACCACGCTAAAAGCATTTCTCAAAAGGCCGCTGCTTTGCACTAAGCCAGCTTCATGCAAGTAACTCGTTGCTAGACGGACTTCATCAATGATCCGGAACGTTATCCGCGCTGTGATTGTCTGAAAACTTCTTGTTACACGAACAAGGTAACATTTTGCAAATATGCTTCCGGAATCCCCAGAGCACCCAACGTGCTGCGAGACTGCTGCCATAATATTTCATGGAAGCGATATTTCAAGGTTAGTGGAAACTGCCACGGTGTGTCATCCATTTCAACACAAGGATGAGCATCAGAAGGCATCAACGGATGCCTAGTGTGCGTCCAACTAGTTATTAGTTTGCTCGAGACTGGCGTAAAAGGTGACAGTGACTTTCTTTCAAAGAAGCTGAATGAATGGTAGAGGTCATCACATCAGAAAAATAGTTCCAGAGTTTGTATCGTGATTGCAACGGTCAACCGCAGTAAATCTGATACCGCTGAGCGCCTTTGAGCTCCTGCAAACCAGCTAGTTGATGGTTCCTTGAATTACTACCTAATGATATTTATAAGATCAGGACTGCTAAACATAGCAGCGGCTTACCGCAGGTTGTCGCTCAGCGATAGTTCTCCGTTTCGAGCTGAGTCATGCCCAGTGGTAGGTTGTGATAAACACCAGTTATGTGTTTGAGTCCAGAACATGTTTTGGCAAGTGTCATGTCTGTTCTGTTAGCTCTAGTGCTTTTTGATGCTACTTGGTTTGAACAGTCAAATGAATGTAGGCTATTTGCTTGTTGTAGTGCAGCTAAAGTGTGACAGGTGAAACGGTAGTAATGAGGAAAGTTCTTCAATATAATTTGGGTTAGTTTTACCTTCAAAGTGCAGTGCTCTGTTTCACCATGTCTGGTTGCAAACGTTTGATTTAGCTGGTTATTTCAACTGGTCCGAACTGTCACACTAAAGACTAATTTTAAACAACAATGTACAAAACTGATCACTGCTCTGATGTTCGTGAGATTTGATTAACTCTGGTTTGATTTTTGATCTCCTTCCTTGCCCAATTCGACAGCTCTTTTAGATCACTTTGGCT